>JGI994J12354_10000172_pt1 | contig 63150 bp, 36 predicted proteins | sample IntmicLarv3ML3BL_FD_12354 | JGI IMG/M metagenome (IMG submission 12354) | reverse complement strand
CTTGCCGTTCAAGCCATATTATTACAGGACTTCCTGATGCCTATGGCCGCGGACGTATCATTGGTGACTACCGCCGTGTAGCACTTTATGGTGTTGACAGACTTATTGAAGATAAGAAAGAACAAAAAGATTCTACAACTACTACTATGTATTCTGATATTATTCGTGAACGTGAAGAACTTTCTGAACAAGTACGTGCACTTTTAGATTTAAAGAAACTTGGTGAAATTTACGGATTTGATATTTCTAAACCAGCTTCTGATGTAAAAGAAGCTATTCAATGGACATATTTTGGATATTTAGCAGCAGTTAAAGAGCAAAATGGTGCAGCTATGTCACTTGGCCGTACTTCTACTTTCATCGATATTTATGCTGAAAGAGATTTAGCTGACGGTAAGTATACTGAAGAACAAATTCAAGAATTTATAGACCATTTTGTTATGAAACTTCGTCTTGTTAAATTTGCTCGTACACCTGAATATAATGACTTATTCTCAGGTGATCCTACTTGGGTAACAGAATCAATCGGCGGTGTCGGCATTGACGGTCGTCATCTTGTAACTAAGATGTCATTCCGTTATTTACATACACTTCATACATTAGGCACAGCTCCAGAACCTAACCTTACAGTTCTTTGGTCTACACGTTTACCAGACAACTTTAAGAAATTCTGTGCTAAAACTTCTATTGAATCATCATCAGTTCAATATGAAAATGATGATATTATGAGAGTTACTCATGGTGATGACTATGCTATTGCTTGCTGTGTATCTTCTATGCGTCTTGGCAAAGAAATGCAGTTCTTTGGAGCTAGAGCTAATCTTGCTAAATGTCTTCTTTATGCTATTAACGGAGGCGTTGATGAGATTTCCAAAAAGCAAGTTGGACCTAAATATAGACCAGTTACCTCAGAATACCTTGATTACAATGATGTAATGGATAAATACAAAGACATGATGGAATGGCTTGCAAATGTATATGTTAATGCACTTAATGTTATCCACTATATGCATGATAAATATTGCTATGAGAAAATTCAAATGGCACTTCATGACAGACAAGTAACACGTTGGTTTGCTACTGGTATTGCAGGTCTTTCAGTTGTAGCTGACTCACTTTCAGCTATTAAGTATGCTAAAGTTAAAGCTATACGTGACGAACATGGTATTGTAGTTGATTACAGTATCGAGGGTGATTTCCCTAAATACGGTAACAATGATGACCGTGTAGATGATATTGCCAATGAACTTGTTCATACTTTTATGGACTTTATAAAGAGCAACCATACATATCGTGATGGTGTTCCTACTACATCAATACTTACCATTACTTCTAATGTTGTTTATGGTAAAAATACTGGTTCTACACCTGATGGAAGAAAGCAAGGAGAAGCTTTTGCTCCTGGTGCTAACCCAATGCATGGACGTGACAGCCAAGGCGCTATCTCAAGCCTTGCATCAGTATCCAAACTTCCATTTAGAGATGCACAAGATGGTATTTCTAATACTTTTTCTATAATTCCTGGAGCTTTAGGTAAGGAAGATCAAATTTTTGTAGGTGACCTTGATATTGAACTTAACAAATAATTGAGGACTAATTAATATGAATAATGAAAAACAAATTGATGATATTGTAAATATGATTGATACATTTATGGCTGGCAATGGAGGTCACATGAATATCTCCGTTGCCCCAAATGGAAAAGTAGAATTAGAAGAAATTCTGCTAGAAAAAGTAGTACAGCAAACTAGCAGTTTGGATTGTGCTTCTGGAGATATGGCATGTAAAGTGCCTACCCTTTTTGAAGGACTTGACTCAACTGCTGATAACAATTAATTCAAATTTTAAAGGAGGTATGTATTATGGCTGCTAATGCACAACAAATTGATAACTTAGTTTCACTATTGGATGGATATGTAGAACAAGGCGGACATCACCTAAATGTAAATGTATTTACAAGAGAAACTCTATTAGATGCACAAGCTCACCCAGAAAACTATCCACAGCTTACAATAAGAGTATCTGGATATGCGGTAAACTTTATTAAACTTACTAAAGCACAGCAAGATGAAGTTATTTCTCGTACATTCCATAATTCAATTTAATAAGATTTATATGGTTTATCAATACCAATTTTATTAATTGATATACAGTGCCTTTTAATAACTGTTCTATATTGTACTGTTATTTCAATATCTCTGTTGTATTGGTATGATAAACTCTCATTAATATTAATTATAAATAATTTATACAGTCAAAGCTGATAATTAGAATCTGCTTTGACTGTATTTAGTGAAAGGGGAAGTTCTATGAAAGGACATATCCATTCTATTGAAAGTTTCGGAACTGTTGATGGTCCTGGAGTACGCTTTGTAGTTTTTTTTCAGGGTTGCCCTATGCGATGTTTATATTGTCATAATCCTGACACATGGGCAATTGGTACCGGAACTGAATACTCTGTTAATGAACTTTTGGAACTTTTTGAAAAAAATCGTAGTTTTTATCGTAGCGGCGGCATTACTGCTACTGGCGGTGAACCTATGTTACAAATTGATTTTTTAATAGAATTATTTACTGCCGCAAAGAAAAAAAATATACATACTTGCCTTGATACTTGCGGAATTACTTTTAATCCGAATAATTCAATATACCTTGAAAAACTTGATAAACTTCTTGCTGTTACTGATTTAGTCATGCTTGATATAAAACATATACGGCTTAAGGAACATATTGAACTAACTAAACAACCTAATACAAATATTCTTGAATTTGCTAAATATCTTGATACAAATAAAGTTAATGTTTGGATTAGACATGTTATAGTTCCAAATTATACCGATGATGAAACTGGTCTTAAAGAATTGGGGCACTTCATTGCCTCTTTATCAAATGTTAAGGCTCTTGATGTTTTACCCTATCATGGTATGGGAGCTGTTAAATATCAACAGCTTGGAATTAAATATCCCTTAGAGGGTGTTGAAGATTTACCTAAGGAAAATGCTGTCAAAGCAAAACAAATAATTTTAGATGCTATTAAGGAAGCTCGAACTAATGCCAGCTCAATTTCTTAATATTCTATATAAATTTTCTAATCTTATTGATATTTTATTATCATTAGGCTTGAAGTATTATCCTTTTTATTATAAAATAATAATGTAAGTGGTTTTTTACATTCACTTTCAAACATTAAAAGGAGGATTTTACTATGGCACATATAATTTTAGATTCTTGTGTTTCTTGCGGAACTTGTGAGGCAGAATGTCCTGTTGGAGCTATTTCTCAGGGTGATTCTATATATGAAATTAATGCAGATGAATGTATAGACTGTGGTGCTTGTGCGGCAGCTTGTCCAATTGGTGCTATTTCTGAAGCATAATAATTGCTCCTATGATATAGTTTCCTATATTATCTGTAAACCTTTAAGTACTGGTAATTGTAAAAATTATCGGTACTTTTTAATTTGATTATATTTTTAAGAAGATTTACTTTTATGAGATGTTGTTATTTTATTATTGCCCATTATATTCCTAAAAATAATTTTAGGAATATTCAACTTTATTGCTATTTAGATTTTATTAACCTATACTATTTAATTGAAAAACTAATATGTAAATATTAATTATTATAATATTATATCCTTTTTTATATCTATATAGAAATATATATGAATATTAGGAGTTAATATTGTAACTTAGTACTTTTATTTATCTTAAAAATCTAATATTTAAACATTATTTATTATATCTTGGTATCCTTATTTATCTTAATATCTAATATTTAAACATTGCTTATTATATCTTGATATCCTTATTTATTTTGGTATCTAATTTTTAACTATTGTTTATTATATCTTGACATCCTTATTTATTTTGGTATCTAATTTTTAACATTATTACGATAATTTGGTAACCTTATTTATCTTGAATGTTAACAATTTATATTAATGATTAATAAAACTTAAGACAGCTATGATTAGTATAAATCGTTGCTGTCTTATTAGTTTATATTAATTTTCATATTTCATCTGTTTAAAAGCTATTGTGCATTTATGATATAAATAATATAATCATTTCTAATTTATTATTCTTTATAATAAATTATATAGCCCTTTTAATATTTATGAATACTATTTGCTAGTTTCCCATTATATATCAGTACATATCCGTAATATGTATATTTTAATGACATACATCAATTACATAACTACCTTGTTTAACTTCGTGCATATCCGTAATATGCATATTTTAACGTTCCATATTAACAAACTTGGTATACTCTGGCAGCCATACTAATTCAATAGTTCCAATAGGACCATTTCTTTGTTTTGCAATGATAATTTCCGCTACATTTTTCTTTTCTGTATCTTTATTATAATAATCATCTCTATACAAGAACATAACTACATCGGCATCCTGTTCTATAGCTCCAGACTCTCTTAAATCAGAAAGCATAGGTCTATGGTCTTGCCTAGTTTCACAAGCACGGCTTAACTGAGATAATGCAATTACTGGTGCATCTATTTCTCTTGCTAATGCCTTTAGTGATCTTGAAATTTCTGATATTTCTTGCTGTCTATTTCCCTCTGAACTTTTACTCCCACTACCTGACATCAATTGCAAGTAATCAATTATTACCATATCTAAACCTTGTTCTAGCTTAAATTTACGGCATTTAGAACGCAACTCTGTAATAGATATACCGGGAGTATCATCTATCATTATTTTAGACTCTCCAATATCTCCTACACTTTCTATTAATTGTTCCCATTCTCCGCCTGTTAAATTACCATTTCTTAATTTTTGAGCATCTACTTTAGCATTCATTGCAAATAAACGATTAACTAACTGTTCTTTTGACATTTCTAAGCTAAAAATAGCTATTGGTCTTTCACTCTTTAATGCAATATGCTGAACTAAGTTTAAGACAAAAGCAGTTTTTCCCATAGAAGGTCTAGCTGCAACAAGTACTAAATCAGAGCGCTGCATTCCAGAAGTTCTATAATCAAGGTCTGTAAAACCTGTTGCAATTCCTGTAACAGTACTTTTATTTCTTGATGCTTCCTCTATTCTCTCCAAAGTATCTAATGCAATTTTTCTTATTGGTGTAAAATCACTTGAATTACGATTTTGCAGCAAATCAAATATAGACTTTTCTGTTCCTGCAAGTATATCATCTAATTTTTCTCTTCCTAAATAACAAGTATTAGCTATCTCTTCATTAACTTTTATAAGTCTCCTAAGTACTGACTTTTCATATACAATATTAGAATAATACTTTATATTTGCAGAAGTTGGAACACTTGTTATTAGGTCTCTAATAAATTCTAAACCGCTAACTTGTGGTGGTACATCTTTTTCTTTTAAGCGATTTTGTAATGTAATTAAATCTACAGGCTGCCCTTCATTGTATAATTCCACAATCGCTTCAAATATAGCACCATATTGTGATTGGTAAAAATCAGAAACATTAATGATTTCCGCTGCTACTACTATAGCTTCTTTATTCATAAGCATAGAACCAATTACCGACTGCTCTGCCTCTATACTATTTGGAAGTATTCGTTTTAATAAAGCTTCTTCCATAATTATAATACCCTCTCATAAACAATAGTTTCTTAAAATATTTATGCTTCAACTACCTTTACAGTTAATTTAGCGATTACATCTTTATGTACTTTTATATCTATCTCATATGTACCACATGTTTTAATTGTATCTCCTAAAACCATTTTTTTCTTATCAATTTCAATTCCTAATTGTTCAGATACTGTTTTGGCTATTTCCTTTGTAGATACAGAGCCAAATACTTTTCCGCCTTCACCTGCTTTAACTGATACTGTTATAGATTTACCTGCTAAATCTTCTGCAAATATTTTTGCGGCGGCTAATTCGTTAGCTGCTACTTTTTCTTCATGTCCTTTTTTTAACTTCAAATCATTAAGATTTTTAGATGTAGCTTCTAACCCTAATTTTTTAGGCAGTATAACATTTCTAGCATATCCATCATTAACTTTTACAATTTCACCTTTTTTACCCAATGTTTTAACATCTTCTAATAATACAATTTCCATATTCCATCTCCTAATTCTATATTGGTTATTAATTTTTATATTGTTTCTTCTTTTATGTACATTTTTATTTCTTAATTGTTATTGCTTTTATGCCTCTTTATTATTTTTGTATCTTTTATTATTTTTAACTTTATTACTTTTGTATCTTTTTTATTATCTTTAGCTTTATTACTTTGTATCTTTTTAGTATCTTTACTTTAGCTTTATTACTCTTATATCTTTTATTGTTTTTAACTTTATTGCTTTTATACCTTTTTAGTATCTTTAGTTTTACTACTTTTATATTAATTCAAAATATATTTTAAATGTGTTAAAATTCTTTTGAATTTATTGAACATTACCTTTAAACACTCATTTATTCTACTGCTATTTCAATATAAACACTTATAAATCACCTGTTGATTTCAGCTCTCTTAATAAGTTTTTCACTATTTCTTTTGCTTCATCAAGTGACACTGAATTTAACTGTGCCCCTGCAATAGTCATATGTCCGCCTCCGCCTAATCTTTCCATTATAACCTGTACATTAACTTCATCAATAGACCTAGCACTTATATATATAGTATTTTTATGTTCGGTAAGTACAAATGAAGCTTTTATCCCTGATATATTAAGTAATTCATTAGCTGCTTGTGCAGCTACAATAGTTGGACTTTCAATCCCTTTATTTGGAGATATACTTATTGCATATTGAGAATCAATAAACTCTGCTGAATATGTAGCCTCTAACCTCGCCTTATAATCTTCTGGTCTATCTCTAAATAATTTCCTAACTCTCACTACATCAGCACCATTTCGTCTTAGATATGCGGCTGCCTCAAATGTTCTAACCCCTGTTTTATTCATAAAATTATTAGTATCTATAACAATGCCTGCATACATCGCATCAGCCTCTACTTGTTTTATTCGTATATCATCTGCAATATACTGTAAAATTTCAGCTACCATTTCACAAGTAGACGAAGCATATGGCTCAATGTATGAAAGAGTTGCATTATGTATAATTTCACTGCTTTGTCTATGATGATCTAATACTACTATTGTTTTAATCCTATCTAGTAACTCTGGAGTTTCTGTATAGGTTGGTCTATTTACATCTACAATTACAAGCATGGTATTAACATCTACTAACTCTATAGCTTTATCACTTTTTATAAACATATCCTCAGGATAATTATCACTCATTGTAAATTTATCCATCATTGGTTTTATAGAGGAAGTCACTTCATTAAATACAATATTTGCCTTTTTATTAAGTGAATTAGCAATCCTCCACACACCAATACCTGCTCCTAAGGCATCAACATCACCTATTTTATGACCCATTATCAGTATACGGTCTTTAGTATTTATAAGTTCCCGCATAGCATGTGCCTTAACCCTTGCTTTAACTCTAGTATTTTTTTCTGTAGTCCTTGACTTACCTCCATAGTAAGTTATTCTATCAGCATCTTTTATAACTGCCTGATCTCCGCCTCGTCCAAGCGCCATATCTATGGCTATTCTGGCATATTCATAATTTTGGCTGTATGAATTTCCATTCACTCCAAGTCCAATACTAAGCGTTATTGCTATATCATTTCCTATGTTGACCGTTTTAACTTCTTCTAACAAAGAAAATCTTTCTTCTCTCAATCTATCCACGTGCTGCTGTTTAAAAACAACAAAATATTTATCTTTCTCAATCTTCTTAACAATGCCGCAAAATACTGATAAATATTTATTAACTTTTCTATCTATAAGTGCAATTAACAATGAGTGTCTAACTTCTTCAACACTTTCTAATGCTTCTTCATAGTTATCTAAATATATAAGACCTGCCACTAACTGCTGCCTTTGTATTTTATTTTTATATGTATTTATTTCAGTTTCATCAGACACATACACTGCATATAAACATTTCTCTGTATCTTTAAAATCCAACATATTCAAAATTGTCGAATTATCTTCTACTTGAATCTGATTTATAGTAACTTTATAATAATTTTCATTATACACAGTTTCTAATACTAAACTTTCTTCTATCCAATTAGTCTTTGACATATCTAAATTAGGTAAAATTGTTAGTATCGACCTTTTTCGCCCACGTTCATTAGTCAAAATCTTATTAAATGCTTCATTAGTCCAATACAATTTTCCACTATCATTCATTATTCCATAAGGTATATCCACATCTACCAAAAATTGCTTTTGTATATGTGCAAAATCTTTGGCATATTCTGCTATGCCTAATATGAGTTTTGACCTAACAGCAAAATATGAAATTGAAGATAATATCAATGCTACTGCCGACAGTCCGCTCATAATTATTCCAGCTTCTTTATTTACTATCCAAACTGCAATATTCATCAAACATATCATTAAAGATAATACAATAGGTAAAATTATATTTACTTTTACAATTCCTCTAATCTTAGGTGTCTTTTTCATATTGAAACTCCTATGCTATATAAATTATCTATTTAATATTATATCACCATTATTATAATTATGCAAAGGGGGCAGATTTTGACTTTTACCATAATCATGTTATAATTATTAAACAGAATTAATGTATAATTGGAGGATTTTATAATGTCTAGTAATAAGATTTTAGACTGGTTTCTACGTTTTATTAAGGGTATGTTCATTGGCTCAGGTGCTATTTTACCTGGAGTAAGCGGCGGAGCTTTAGCCGCAGTTTTTGGAATTTATGAACGTATAATCAAATTTTTATCAAACCCATTTAAAGATTTTCTTAAAAATGTCTTTTTCTTTATTCCCGTAGGAATGGGTGCTTTATTTGGTGTCTTTGTACTCGCTTATCCAATCGACTATTTCCTTGAACATAATGCAGTACAAGTACTTTGGTGTTTTATAGGCTGTATTATAGGAACTTTTCCTGCATTATTTAAAGAAGCTGGAAAAAATGGAAGAAAACCCGTACATTTAATTATTACTGCTATCACTGCTATTATCGTATTGACTGGGTTAATATTTATACAAAATAACTTAAATGTATATGTGGCACAAACCTTTACTAATTGGATTTTGGCTGGTGCTATATTTGCTCTAGGCTTTATAGTTCCAGGACTTAGCCCTTCTAACTTCCTTATGTATATGAATCTTTACGAACCAATGACTAAAGGAATAAAAGACCTTGATTTTTCTATATTAATGCCCGTTGCCTTAGGCGGTATTCTTTGTATTTTGTTACTTACCAAATTGGTAGGCTTTATTATGTCAAAAGCATATGCCTCTATATTTCATTTTATTTTAGGTGTAGTTATTGCTTCTACTGTTATTATTATGCCTGCTAAAGATGCTTACATTGGTATTAGTCTTGTTGAAATCCTTATTACTATTGTTTTATTCATTTTGGGTATAGCTATAGGTTTTGGCATGGGAATTTTGGATTCTAAATATAAAATAGAAAACTAAATAGTTTAACATTTGATACATGGCATAAAATATGGAAATGTTTTACAAATACTTTTTTATTCTTTAAATTACACAAATTTAAAAGGTAGATAGAAATTATATCATTTTAAAAAATCATAATATTTTTTATATATTTTCCACTATTTATAAATATTACTTATTGCTATTATATCACTAATTATATTATAATGTATATATATCAATATTTTTGAAAGGATAATATATATGAAAAGATTTATTAAAAATTTAGGATATTTAGTAATAGCACTTTCTATAACTATGCTCATGTCTATCACAGTGTTTGCAGCTCGTTCTCAATGGCACCAAGATTCTAAGGGCTGGACTTATTCTTTCCCCACAGGCAGATATGCCAATACTCAATGGGAAAAAATCAAAAATGTTTTGTACTATTTTGGTGAAGATAATTATATGAAAACTGACTGGGCATTAATAAATGATATCTGGTATTATTTTAATAAAGATGGCAGTTTACATACTGGCTGGCTTAATTATAATAATGATTGGTATTATTTACATCCAACAGAGGGTATGCAAATTGGCTGGGTAAAATCAAATGACCAATGGTATTATATGTATGAAAACGGTATTATGGCAGTTGATACCAAAGTGAACGATTTCCTTATAGGCCCCGATGGTGTCTGGATAGAAAAAACACAAGCTGAAATTATTGCTGAACAACTAGGAGTTACCGGCGATATAAAAAGTTATGGTTCAACATTTATTGCTATTGATTTAACTAATCAGCAAGTTCATTTATTTGCAAATGATGAATTTGTTTTAACCTCCAACTGTGTTACTGGTACTGATAAAACCAGATATGCTACACCCGCTGGTATATTCACACTTAAAGGTAAATATGTTAATGTTGTTTTAAGAGGACCTGACTATGCCGCCCCTGTCAGCTATTGGATGCCGTTTAACGGCGGTATTGGATTACACGATGCGACATGGCGCAGTACATTTGGCAGTGATATTTATAAGAGAAACGGCTCTCATGGCTGTATCAATCTTCCATTAAATGTTGCCCAAACTATATATGCTCATTCATATGTTGGAATGACTATTATATGTTATTACTAATACTATTATGATATAATGATACAGATTAATAAAATAAAATATATGCAAATATTACAAAATCAAGATATAAAGTATGTTGGTTTTGTCCATAGACGCTATAAGGTATTACATCTATACTAATAATTAATAGGTGTTACCGTATTAAGCGGGCAAAACTATTCCCATTTCGGGTATAGTTTTGCCTTTTTGTTATTTTATAGGATTAAACCCCATTTTTAATAAAGCAGTTTATGGCTTGTGTTGTTTTGTCTTTTTGTTACTTTATAGGTGAATATTTCCTGCAACGTAATAGTATAATGATAAAGAATTAATTTCAGTATATCATAAGCAAAAACTCTGCTATACATAATATTTAATACGGTTATAACAAGTATGCCTGTTATTCTTAACAGACATGACCTAAACATATGAAGTAATGTATGATTGAGTTTATTTTTACAAAGATGTAAACCTAAGAAAGGTACTTCACTATTTCAAGTACGAAGCAATAGCCTCAAGAAAGAATCGAAGTTACTCTATCTAATGAAACAATTATACAGTTAACAAAGGATTATAGGTTACCTTTATTAACCTAAACACACTATATAAGGAGGTATTATCATGAGAACATTTGAATACACTATTAAAGATGAACTTGGTATTCACGCTCGTCCAGCAGGTTTATTAGTAAAAGAAGCTAATACTTTTAAATCAAATATTACAATTAAAAAAGATGATAAGCAAGTTGATTCAAAAAAGATTTTTGGTATTATGGGATTAGGTGCAAAATGCGGAGATACAATTATAATTAATGCTGAAGGCGAAGATGAAGATATTGCTATTGACTCTTTAGAAAAATTTGTAAAAGAAACATTGTAGTTATAGACGAATGGAGGAACAAAAATGATAGTTATAAATGGTACTGGAGTTTTTGGAGGCATCGTTTTTGGAAAAATAGCATTTTATAAACGTGGTGAAAGTCAGGTAAGACGTTGGCAAGTTAAAGATATCGACGCAGAAATATTACGTTTTAAAAAAGCACAAGAAGAAACCATTGAACAATTAAAAACTCTCTACGATAAAGCCTGTGCTGAAGTGGGCGAAACAAATGCAATGATTTTTGAAGTACACCAGATGATGTTAACCGATGGTGACTATGAAAATTCAATTATTAATATTATTTCTAATCAAAATATAAACACAGAATACGCTGTTGCAATTACTGGCGACAACTTTGCAAAAATCTTTTCAGCTATGGACGATGACTATATGAAAGAACGTGCGGCTGATGTTAAAGACATATCTGAACGATTAATACGAGTATTAGCAGGCAATCAACAACAAACTTTGAGCTCAGATGATGCAATAATTTTAGCGGCTGATGATTTAGCTCCCAGCGAAACAGTACAGCTTGACAAAGATAAAATACTTGCATTTATAACAATGGGCGGTTCAACTAATTCACATACAGCTATTTTAGCCCGTATGATGAATATTCCTGCAATCATTGGTCTTGGAGATAATCTAAATGAAACTTTAGAGGGTAAGGAAGCCATTGTTGATGGTTTTACTGGAACTGTATATATTGACCCTGATTTAAAAACTTTAGATGAAATGAAACAAAAATCTGAAAAAGATATGGAAAACAAATTGCTGCTTGAACAACTTCGTGGACAAGAAAATAAAACACTTGATGGTAAAACTATTGATATTTTTGCAAATATTGGCAGTGTAGCTGATGTTGCTGCTGCATTGCAAAATGATGCGGGAGGAATTGGGTTATTTCGCAGTGAGTTTTTATATTTACAATCTGATGACTATCCAACTGAAGCGGAACAATTTCAAGCATACAAAATGGTTGCAGAAACAATGGCAGGCAAAAAGGTAGTAATACGTACTCTTGATGTTGGTGCTGATAAGCAAATTCCATATTTTAATCTTCCAGTAGAAGAAAATCCTGCTATGGGTTACAGAGCAATACGTATTTGCCTTAATAGAGTTGATGTATTTAAAACACAATTACGAGCATTATATAGAGCAAGTGCTTTTGGTAATATTGCAATTATGTTTCCAATGATAATATCTTTAGAAGAAGTTACTGAAATTAAAGCTATAATAGATATAGTAAAAAAAGAGTTAGATGATGAACAGATTGCATATTCTTCTGAAATAGAACTTGGAATAATGATTGAAACACCTGCCGCAGTAATGATTAGTGACTTGTTAGCTAAAGAATTTGATTTCTTTAGTATAGGAACTAATGATTTGACCCAATATACTTTAGCCCTTGACAGACAAAATCCTAAACTAGATAGATTTTACAATGCCCACCATACAGCTTTACTGCGCATGTTGCGTATGGTAACAGAAAATGCACATAAAGAGGGAGCTTGGGTTGGTATATGCGGTGAACTAGCTGCTGATTTAAGTTTAACAGAAACATTTATGGCAATGGGAATAGATGAATTGTCAGTTTCTCCACCATATATATTGCCATTACGTGATAAAGTACGTAAAACTAATGTTACAGAAATTAAAAATGAAGTGTTAAGTAAATTTTAATATCTTAAAAAAGAACTTATAACACAATTAACTTTTATCAATAAATGGTATTGTTTGAAAATTAATTTTACAAGTTTATATTAAGAAAAACCCTTATGAAAAATATCTATATCTTTTTTCATAAGGGTTTTTCTATTATAAGTAACTATAACAAATTAAATAAATCCCGAAAACATAGGATATATGTTTTCGGGATTTTTAATTTCATTAAAGAAAATATTATCTCTTAGAGAACTGAGGTGCTCTACGAGCTGCCTTAAGACCATATTTCTTTCTTTCTTTCATACGAGGATCTCTTGTTAAGAAACCTGCTTTTTTAAGGATTGGTCTATATTCTGAATCTGCATGTAACAATGCTCTTGAGATACCATGTCTGATAGCTCCTGCCTGTCCACTTGTTCCACCACCACGTACATTAACAGTTATATCAAATTTTCCTAAAGTTTCTGTAGCAACTAAAGGCTGACGAACTATTAACTTTAATGTTTCAAGACCAAAATAATCGTCCATATCTCTTTTATTTATAGTAATTTTGCCTGTTCCTGGCATTACGTATACTCTTGCAATACTTTTCTTTCTTCTTCCTGTTCCATAAAACTTAGCTGATGCCATTATAATTTCCTCCTTCCGGTATATGATTAAAATTTGAATTCTATAACTTCTGGTTTCTGTGCCTGATGTTCATGTTCTGCACCTGCATAAACGTGAAGTTTCTTAATCATGCTTCTTCCAAGCGGACCTTTTGGAAGCATACCTTTAACCGCAAGTTCAATTACTCTCTCTGGCTTTTTAGCCATCATCTCTTTGAGTGTAGTTTCTTTCATTCCACCTACATAATCAGAGTGATTGTAATAAATTTTTTGTTCAAGCTTTTTACCTGTTACATTTATCTTATCTGCATTTACAACAATTACATAATCACCTGTATCAACATGAGGTGTGTAAATTGGTTTATTCTTGCCTCTTAAAATCTTGGCTATTTCTGATGTCATACGTCCTAACGTATATCCTGTAGCATCAACTACATACCATTTTCTTTCAACTGTCAATGGATTAGCTGTAAAACTCTTCATTGGTTGACCTCCTAAATATAATAAAAACTCTTCTAATTTTCTATCATAAAAGCTCTTACCGGGGCTTGGTTAAGCACTTTTTGTAATTTCGCATTTTTATATTATATCGTATCATTTATCACATGTCAATCATTTTTCTGTAATATCTATCAAAATACAGAGTAAATATTAAATGTTAAAGAAAATACTTTTATATCATATTTTCTTTAGTATTCTATAATTTCAGATGTCGCTTGAAGTTTATTTTATTATATTTGTAATTTAAACTATGTGTACCAATATAGTAAATATTCAACTAAATAATATATTAAATCATTGTAAATATATTTAAAGGCTCTACAGATATAAAGCAAATATTCAACTAAATGATATATTAAATCATTGTAAATATGTTTAAAGACTCTACAGGTATAAAGTAAATATTCAACTAAATGATATATTAAATCATTGTAAATATATTTAAAGGCTCTAAAGATATATTAAATATATTTTTTATTAAATTACCGTAGAATAACTATAGTTGATTTTTAACATATCGATTAGCACTCAGCTTTGCTATATGTCTTTTCAATTACAGTATTGGCTTAATATTCAACTTGTTAAATATAGCTATCTATAAAAGTAAAATAACTTATAGCATAATTATAGTTACTATTCAACTCATTTGATTATTACATTATTAGTACTTTTTAAAATTATCATCTTTTTCTTTTCCAAAATCTAATTATTATATTATCTATATTTTAATAACGATTTTCTACTTCATATCCATATTTTTCGTTGTAGGAATCAACAAAGGTTTGAGGATTTATATAGCCTAAAAATACATACCAAGCAAGTAACAATATAATCGCTGTTCCGAGCAACGGAAATGCTTCTTTTAACATTCTTACTATACACATAACAAGCACTACTATCAAATATATTATAAACCATGCTGAAATTAGTCTAAGCCAAGTTAGTCCATATGCCTCTATATATAAATTCAAACGAATTATACCTGAAACAATCATAATTGCAGTAAGTACCAGCAATATTGATAACATAATATCTTTAAACAATGATGCCTTTGCATACTGCTGATAAATTCCGAATATTATCATATTAATAGCATTAACTGCTATCAACTGACCAAATCCTTCTCTGGCATATTTAGAATATGTCATATGAGCTGGCAAACCTGCACCTGCAAATAAATACCTAAATTGTATGATACAAAACATCATATATACGGTTAAAATTACACCAAGTACTGTATAACTAATGAATGTATCTAAATTTTTTGTCTGTACTATGTTTTTATTTTCTTTTATATTTACAAAATTTACATTCCATAAAAATGAAAATACTAGAATACTTCCCATAAATATAGATATTAATCGAATTATAATATTATAAATATCAATGTTTATAAATATATTTTGTAGATAATATCTAAACATCATATCTGCTCTTGATAACAGCGGCAGTAATATCAATAATATAGGAAAGCAAATACATAAAGATATCAAAATTTTACCTACAATCATTTTTCTTCCAAAAAGATTCAATATAATTGCAATAAACTTTCCTATCTGCGTAAATGGATATACAAACCAACCTATAAAAAAATCTCCTACTATTCCATGTAATTGTTTTAAGGTTCTATTTTTTGCAGAAAATTGTATAAGTACCATAAGTGATATTGGTAATACTACTATAGTTAGTATTCCATATTGTGTTCCCACATCAAAGAATATATACCACATATATAACATTGTTAATAATACGGAATAAATTATCATAACCTTACTGGTTTTTAACTTTTTCAAATTATACACAAAATATGCAGCATGTACTGATGCAATTGTACCTATATAAGCATATGTGGACTTAATACCTTTAGCAAACAAAATATTATGTGCTATTATACCAATCATAATTGCTATCAAAAGCATCGATATTTTTTTATTTCTATCAGTATACAGTATATCTTTTTTTCCTTTATTTTTATCTTTTTTATTATTAATTTCTTCTGCTTTTACTTCTTTTTCAATTACTTCTTTATCTTCTGCCTTTATTTCTTTTTCACTTATTTCTTTATCTGCTACTTTTACTTCTCTTTCACTTACTTCTTTATCTTCTGCCTTTATTTCTCTTTCACTTATTCCTTTATCTTCTACTCTTACTTCTTTATCTTCTGCCTTTATTTCTTTTTCACTTACTTCTTTATCTTCTGCCTTTATTTCTTTTTCACTTATTTCTTTATCTTCTGCTTTTACTTCTCTTTCACTTACTTCTTTATCCTCTGCTTTTACTTCTCTTTCACTTATTTCTTTATCTTCTACTCTTATTTCTCTTTCACTTACTTCTTTATCTTCTGCTTTTACTTCTTTTTCATTTATTCCTTTATCTTCTACTTTTACTTCTCTTTCACTTACTTCTTTATCTTCTGCCTTTATTTCCTTTTCACTTATTTCTTTATCCTCTGCTTTTACTTCCCTTTCTTCTGCCTCTCCCTCATTAGTTTCTTCTATATTAAATGCCTTATAATCATTACTTTCATCTACTATCTGATTTTCTTTACAGCTATTATTCTTATTACTCATCATTTTTATCACCTTTCTCATATACCAAAATATCTCCAGGTTGGCAGTCAAGCTCTTCACAAATTCTATTTAACGTGGAAAACCTTATTGCTTTTCCCTTACCATTTTTAAGAATAGATAAATTTGCAGGAGTCAAATCTATTTTATCTGCTAACTCTATAAGTCCTATCTTACGCTTTGCCATTATCACATCTAAGTTTATAATAATCATAAATCGTCTCCTATATAGTTAAGTCATTTTCATTTTTATAAATTACAGCCTGTCTAAAAATATGTCTAAGAGTAAAAGCTACTAAAGAACAAATAGCTAACATAATTCCACACATACATGTAAGCAAGGTAAAATATGAAAAACATTTTAGAAAAAATAAAATAGCTAAAATCATTGCCACATTTCCCATTCGTCTGAATGCTTCTGCATTTCTTTCTACAAATGGATCTTCTTCTATAGTTTTCATCATAAATATTAATTCCCCAACTATCCAAGTTACAAAAACACCTACAACAATAAGAAATATCATTATAAATATCCTAGCATTGCCAGAATAATAAATATCTGCTTCAAAAACATCTATATATAAATTTAATGCCCATGGAAGTGTTATAATTAATCCTATAATTATAATTAACATAGCATATAGAGTTACATTTAATAATTTTATAGATACTGCATTTTTCATCTTCTTTCTACTCCTTTCGTAATATTATTTCAGACAAATTTATTATAACATGAGTCTATTTGTTTTTCAATATATTTTTATCGTTTTTCGATAATAATATATTGTTTTTCATTTCTTCACAACCTTTTTTCATTATTCTTTACTTCCCTTTTCCTCTATAATTTTATCTGCATTAGCATTTAATATAACCTTTTTTCACTATTCTTTACTTCCCCCTTTAACAAAAACGCTTCCCCACTTTTATATTTTCACATTTTAATACTTCTATAGCCACAATCCTAAAAAATAAGTATTTATTTTAAATTACACTATTACACCAGCAATTATTATACAATATAAAAAATTTCAAAATAAAAAAGCCCCAACCGTTAATTTTTCAACCACACAGTCTGGACTTTTTTATTTAATTCTACATTCGTTACGAATTGAATATTTTTAATTTTTATATTTTAGATGGGTCGTTACCATCCTTTAATATACCTTCGATGAATTTATTTACAACAGAACTCATTATGATTCTGAAGTCAATTTCCAGCCGCACCCGTAAGAATCACGTCCTACATATGCTGTATATCATCATCAAGCTTTAGTTTTCTTTCTATGTTTAATTTCTTTATTAATTAAATATCTCTAATTATCTAATCTACATTATTTAATAAAGATTATCTAATAAAGAAATAATTACCATAATCAGCTACCATTTCCATATTGCTCCAGAAGTTTTCAGTTCCTTGGATAGCATCATAATAATACCCGCCGCAGAAGAAAAGTACATCTGGGTTACCTAATACTTCAATTTCGCCTGCCATAACTTGCATTACAATATCAATTTGTTCTTGTGTTGGCACATATCTGTCTATCATAGCATATGTAGTGAACTGTCCGCTTGCAGATAAAACTTCCGTTACTGTGTTTTCGAAAGAGTTTGATAACACTCGGTTTTTAATAACTTCTGCTACCGCAACCATTCCCTCTACGCCAGTTCCACGAGCTTCTAATCCAACTATCTGTGCTGCCAAATAAATTTCTTCATTTGTAAGATAAATTTCTTGCCCTTCACTTGTTCTTAATACTCCTGAATATTGATTTGCATATGGTCTTGCATATAATACATGTGATTCAAAATGTTTAAGTTCATTATAAATTACATTGCCGCTCACTGAACTAGCTTCTATTATCATACCATTACCTGCATAGATTGCAGTATGTCCGATATTCATAAATCTTCCATTTTCATTGAAACTATAATATATTAAGTCTCCTGGCATTAACTCGTCTCCTGAAATTACATAGCCATTGTCAACCATATATTCAGCTTGTCCTGCCGCAGTTCTAGGTAAGTTAATACCAACTGAGCGATAAGCCTCTAATACTAGGTAGCTACAATCTAAGTAACTTTCAAATCCAGCCAATTCCATTGAATATGGATCACCTTCTCTTGTAATAGCATAATCTACAACTGCAAGTCCTATTTCAGAACTATATGCTAAGTTGTAACCTCCAAATGTTCTTCTAAGCATAGGGCGAACTATTGTTATCTCTACTTTATCACTAAATTCAAATGCATTGTCTGTAGGACTAAGTTCAATAACCACTGGTTTCCCATACACTGCTCTGCCATTTTCATCATTAACAGCACCAACACTTAAAGTAAATTCTGTATCGTTTGTTAAAGCATTTGTAATATCAGCAATATATTTTGCATCCAATGTATATGAATATCTAGTTGCTGTACTACCCTCGCTTCCTATTATTTCACTTCTTAATAAACTGCTCTGTGCTGCACCAGCATTTATGCTTACTGCATCACTTCTTGTTGCATTACTTTCAGTTGCATTATTTGCAAATGTATTAATTCCGAAAGTACTTCTTATTGCATTGCTTCTTGTTGCGACAGCAACACCAGCCTCAAGTGTTATAACTTTCACTGTTTTGCCGTTTCTATCCTTTAACCTTAAAGCAAATGTATTATTATCATTATTTAACGTTCTGATTCTTGATGCTCCATCTTCATCATATGTGAAGCTGACCACATAATTACCGCCGCTCATATTTAGAGCCACATTAAATATTGATAATGTCATATGAGGAGCCATTACTTCAACGCTAACCTCATTTTCTCTTACTACTGGTAATAAATAAATCTCATCTTCACTCTCTTCAGTTGGTTCAATGTAAACTATCCAACCTGCCTCTGGATTTTGAGAAGCATCCGAACTTGACGCAATCTGTACACTTGTCCAACCTGCATTCTTCATAATGTTTTCTACAGTGTCCGAACCTTGTGACATTTCGCCTAAATCTAACATATATGCTTTCTCTAACCAATCATTAGTATCTATTTCAAAACCTTCATATACTGCAACCATATCACTTAATGATAAGTTATAGTACTCTTTAAATACTATTACATCCCCCTCTGACATTACAGATTCATCCAATGGCTCACCTAATGCATTAAACTCTTTAAGTTCGCTATCATCAATTTCTGCGTTTGACGCTGATGCCACGGCATCAGAACTTGTTGCAATTCCTCTACCAATAGCTAATTCATTTGTCAATGTAATGCTATCACCATTTGATTTCTTAAATCTTACATCAATAGTTCCAACATTTATATTATATTTAACTTCACTATCTTTAATACTCTCAACAGTACCGCCGCCACCTTCTGCTTCTGCAACAGTGTGTATAATTCCGGCTACTGTTTCACCCTTGAGTGAACCAACATTATGGCTATATGTAATACTTGTACTAGCTAAGCCTGCTGTAGTTCCTACAATTCCGCCAACTTCTGATTTTCCAGCAGTTGTTATAGCCCCTTGGCTCGTTCTTGCAGTAAGAGTGCTTGCTGTCATATCTTCTCTAATATCTGATAGATTACCGTCGTTTACTGTATTCTTTATATTAACTTTAATATTTGTATCTGTTCCGTTTGAAACAGCTTTTGCTAACACACCGCCTAAGTAAACATTTTCATCTCTATTTGAGTTTACATTGTCTTTAGTCTTTACAAGAATATCTCCTGAATTTCTAAATCCGTTAATGTCTATCTTAGTAGTATCTGCATATGCTATACCTCCAGAAGCATATATAGTTCCTCTATTTCTAATATTGTTATCTTCAATTTCGATTTCAATATTTCCAAGATTTGAAATATTTGTTGCTGGAATTGCACTTGCAGTATCTTCAAGGTTCACACTTCCACCGTTTATTCTAGCTATAATACCCGCCGCATAAAGGTTTCGTGAATCTTCGTCTGTTATTGATATATTACTATTATTGACTGTAGCACTAATATTTACATCGTATCCGTCAATGCCTGCTATAATACCGCCCACATGACTATTTACTGCACTACTGTCTACATTCATTGCTCCTGCACTTGTTACATCTGTAAGATTAATAGTATTTCCACCAACAGCTAAAGCTGATGTCTTAACCTTACCAATTATACCGCCCACATATACATCATTTAGGTTGATACTGCTAGTATCTTCCATTTTCATACGTGCTGCATTTGATACTGTTGCTACTTCTATTGTTTCATAGTTTTCTAAATATCCTACAAGACCGCCAACCATATTTGTTGTATCATCAGTTTTTATACTCTTATAATTTACAAAGTTTTCAACTGAGAAACTATCAGCATTGCCCGCAGAACCTGTTATCTTTCCGATTACTCCGCCTGTAGTTGACTGTGTTCCACTCTGACGTCCGTTTACATTTATATCGTAAACATTTTCCTGAGGTGGTTCACTTGATGCCATTTCACTCATCACCAATTCTACATCTTTATAACCATTTACATGTCCTATGTATCCGCCTACATGATTTTCTCTTGCATTATTTGTTACATTCATTGATACTGATGCAGTTACTCCGTTAAGTTCAAAGAAATTACCCATAGAGCTTCCTGCTTCAACTGTTCCAAAGATACCTCCCACAGTTGAATTTGTAGCACTTGCATTAGTTGCTCCTACTACTTTTATTCCATTTTGATTAATTCTATTTACATTAGTTGTATTAATTTCGTCATATCCGTCCAAGTAACTTACTATTCCGCCGACATGACTTATTCTTGAATTATGTTCTACTTCTATATCTCCTAATGCATTTACATTATCTAAACTAAATACATTTGGATTACTTATTGTAGATACACTATTAGTTCTAACTCTTCCGAATATACCGCCCACATATATATGCTCTGGAGTAATACTAACATTTTCCATTTTTATACGTGATGCATTTGATACTGTTGCTGCTTCTATTGTTTCATAGTTTTCTAAATATCCTACAAGACCACCTACCATATTTGATGTATCATCAGTTTTTATACTTCTATAATTTACGAAGTTTTCTACTTTGAAACTATCAGCATTACCTACAGAACCTGTTATCTTTCCGATTACTCCGCCTATAGTTGAATTTGCTCCACCCTGACGTCCGTTTACATTTATATCGTAAACATTTGCCTGCGGCGGTTCACTTGGTTCTATTTCACTCATAACCAATTCTACAGCTTTATAACCATTTACATGTCCTATATATCCGCCTATATGGTTTTCTCTTGTATTATTTGTTACATTAATCGGTACTGACGCAGTTACTCCATTGAGTTCAAAGAAATTACCTATAGAGTTTCCTGCTGCAACTGTTCCAAAAATACCTCCCACAGTTGAATTTGTAGCACTTGCATTAGTTGCTCCTACTACTTTTATTCCATTTTGATTATTTCTATTTACATTAGTTGTATTAATTTCGTCATATCCGTCCAAGTAACTTACTACTCCGCCGACATGACTTATTTTTGCATTATGCTCTACTTCTATATCTCCTGCTGCATTTATATTATCTAAGCTAAATACATTTGGATTACTTATTGTAGATACACTATTCGTTACAACTCTTCCGAATATACCGCCCACATATATGTGTTCTGGAGTAACACTAACATTATCCATTTTTATACGTGATGCATTTGATACTGTTGCTGCTTCTATTGTTTCATAGTTTTCTAAATATCCTACAAGACCGCCTACCATATTTGATGAATCATCAGTTCTTATACTTCTATAATTTACGAAGTTTTCTACTTTGAAACTATCAGCATTACCCGTAGAACCTGTTATCTTTCCGATTACTCCACCTATAGTTGAATTTATTGTTCCACCCTGACGTCCGTTTACATTTATATCATAAACATTTGCCTGTGGCGGTTCACTTGGTTCTATTTCACTCATAACCAACTCTACAGCTTTGTAACCATTTACACGTCCTATATGTCCGCCTATATGGCTTTCTTTTGCATTGTTTGTTACATTAATCGGTACTGATGCAGTCACTCCATTGAGTTCAAAGAAATTCTTCATAGAGTTTCCTGCTTCAACTGTTCCAAAAATACCTCCCACAGTTGAATTTGTAGCATTTGTATTAGCTATTCCTAATACATTTATTCCATTTTGATTATCTCTATTTACATTAGCTGTATTAACTTCGTCATATCCGCTTACATAACTTACTATTCCGCCAACATGACTTATTCTTGCACGATGTGTCACATCTATAACTCCAACTGCATTTACATTTTTTAAATCAAATACATTTGGATCACTTACTGTAGACACACTATTTACCTTAACCCTACCGAATATACCACCCACATTAATCTCAGCAACTTCATATGTTTGATCTAATGCTTTTATTTCTGCCATATTCTTTAAGTCTTCTGCTACTACATTTTCATAATTGTCTACACGACCTACAAGTCCGCCGATAACTCCTGCTGACATAGTCACTTCTATATCACTGTTATATTCAATATTACTGATTTGAACATTGCTGATAACATTGTCTGGACCTCTTATAGTTCCTACAATTCCACCAACTGATGATTCATTAGATATTTGTCTGCCATTTTTTACAATTATGCCATCCGCAAATCCGTTGAATCCATTTGCAATATCATCATCAATAATTACATCCTTATAACCGTCTAAATATCCGATATATCCGCCAACATGGCGTTCTACCTTACTCTCAATAAGATGTGTCATTTTATTTGAATTTGTGGTACTTCCTTCTTGCTCAATTTTCATAGCAGAAGTCTTTAGGGTTAGGGCTGTTTCGTTGCCATTTGACACGAGGCTTCCAAACAACCCTCCTGACGCTACTTTTCCTGTTCCTCCTTGCATAGTTTCCCATACATCAAGAGAACCTTTACTAACTACATTTGTAACATTGGCTAAACTATATCCTTCTATATAACCTGCAATTCCGCCCACATGCACATCATTACCGCCTGCGACGACTTTAATATCATTATTGTTTGTTACATATGTGAGTTTTAACATATCTGGATTTTCGTCAATCTTTGCAATGATAGTTCCAAAAATCCCACCCACATGAAGTTTATTAGTTTGATTGCCTCTTGTAGTCTTTTCAATTTTAATAACTGGTTTTATTTCTGGTGTTTCTATAATTCCCGATTCAACATCGTTAACATCTATTGCATTAATTTCTTTTGCAATTCCGACTATACCACCGTATGAACCGTCTGCATAACTGCTATTAATACTTAGTCCTGCTGCACTGCTCTTTTTAATTTCAAGTGAAGCTGCATTGGTGGTACTTCCAATAATACCACCATATGCTCCATTACTGCCATTTGAAGATTGTCTAAGTGAAATTTCATTAGCTACTTTTGCTGCATTAACCTTTACATCTATGTTTTCTGCACTTCCAAGTATACCGCCAACAAATTTATTAACTGCATTTACTGTGCTTATTTCACCTAAATACTCTACATTATTAAATTCTATTTTTGCATTTGCAATATTCTTAGTATTAACTGCTTGTCCTACCAAACCACCTATAGACCTTACATTTGTTGTTGTATTTTTGTCGCCAACAAATGCATTTGACACTATACGTTCTAGTAAAGCTGAACCGTCTGCCTGACCTATTATAGAACCTATAGTTTTTTGTCTATTATTAGTAAGTGTTACAAGTTCTATATTCTCACCCACCATAATATTTGACAACTTAGGTACAAAACCGTCAGTTTCTACAGTCTTACCAACAATTACTGCAAAATTCTCTTGCTCCATTGGAGCGATTATAACATCATTTGTGCTATCCGCTGATGTAACAACATTGATATCTGATATAGTACCCTTGCTTTCATTTACAATTACTGCTTGGCTGCTATTTTGAATAACAAGTCTGTTCACATCTGGAAGAACATATGTAAAATCTTTTACTGTCGCAGTACCTGCAATGTTTTGGAATAAACTTTCTATTGCTCCAAGAGGCGTTTCATTTCCTCTTGTATTTAAAATTTGATATCCGCTGCCATTGTATGTTCCTGCAAATTCAATTTCATTGGTTCCAATATTTTGCTGCCATAAAGCTACTTCTGTACCATCGTCCGTTCCATCTGTAGATATTTTCTTATCTAACATAGGAATGTCTTGACTTTGTTTATAATATATTCCGCTTGCCAAATACGACGGACCTGTAACAGTTTCATACGTAACCACATTTGGATTAGTTGTTATAGTATCTATTCTCTTATAAGATAAACCTGTATTGCTTCCGCCAAGACTTAAATTATCTAAGTTTCTTTGTGTAGATATCTCATAAGGTTTTGCTTCTGTTCCAAAATCCCAGTTTCCGTCTGCCTGTTTCATAATAGCATCCGCAAAATGCGGGTTAAATCTTACGAAGAAATCGTTTGGATTTGTTTCTTCACTTTCCATGCTATATTCTACTACTGTTACGCCATGATACGGCATTTCTTGAAGTGTATCTAAAATATTATTGTTTAATACTATATCTAGCTTATTACCTGACTGCATACTCTTAGCAACAAACATTGCTGGTCTTACACCACTGCTATCTGGTAATATTTCATAGTAGTATATACTGCTTCCAGAAGTAAAAATATTAGTATAATATTTTATATCCTGATCTACTACATTACTAAGCTGATTAATATTAGCTAAATTAATGTATTTCTTAACTATTTCAATCTTAACTGCCGATGTATCTACATCGCCATATTCTACATTATCTGGTACTTCTACTTCTTCATAGATTACATCACCTTCATATAATAATATATCATATTTAGCTATTCTATCTGCATTTTCTAAGCTGACACGTAAGGTATCTTTAAATATTTGAGTTTTTCCTTCATGACTTCTAACATTATATCTCTCATATTCCGCATCTGGTGTTGTACCAATTTGGTTTACTAAGCCTATAAACACTGTGAAGTTTAGGTTATCTCTAATAATATTACTTCCTTCTGTAAATTCTCTATATCCATTAAGTGAACTAAAGGTTGGAAGTTCATATGGATCCTTACCGTAATCACGTATTAATGCATTTCCTGCATCTATTGTTATATTTTCTGGATCATTGCTAACAACCCAAGAGTTACTTAAAATATTAGTACTTGTTGATTTTTGTGTCTTATTCTTAAGGTCTGAGTATGTAACCGCTAATGCTCTGTTACTCGCATCTTCTGGGTTTTGATTACTATTTAAGTATGGTAATACTACTTCTGTCGCTTCAGTGGCAAATCCTATAAATGCTGCCATTTCATCAACATTGCTTGCAGTAACTACTAAACTTGCTGGGAAGTCTGGTAATTCAAACACATCTGCCCAATATAGTAAATCATCTGTCAAATAGTATACACCTGTTATACCATTATTATTTCGCCCTATTGCGGCTCTATTTGTATTAGCTGATATATATCCAGCATTATAACCTTCTGTTATAGTGCCATTTACTACGTCAGCAATACCTAGTGCAGTACCATTACCTAGCATAGCTGTTATAATACTTGGGTTAACTTCTTCTAAATCATATACTGACTGTCCAACTCTATCAGCGTCTATTAAACTTGCTGATACTTTTCCAGCGTTATATACCTTAGACGCATTACTGCCGTCCATATTGGCAAACAATCCTACCGCTGTTCCTTTATCAGTTCTTACCCAGCCGCCATTCATAGCTCCTTCTATTTGAGTGCTCTTAGCTGTATGGATAAGCCCTGCAACTTGTTGTTCGGCACCACTTGATTTTCTTGAAGAAATAATTCCATCATTTGCAATATACTTGTATTCACTTTCTACCGCTAACGATGTGATACCTGCTATTGTAATGTCTACCTCTTGATGTTTATAATATGTATATTCAATAATTAGTCTTACATTTTTGACTGTTGGAATTGATGTCTTTCCAGCAACCATTTGTGTTACTGTGTAAGCCGCATTCTTGATTGGAGGCTCACTGTCTGGAATATTTACAGACCATGTTCCGCCTGATACTACCGCTGTATATGTAGTACCATATGGTGATGTTACTTCTATAATAGCACCTTCTTCGCCGCTTCCTGATATTGAGGTACTTTCTTCATCAATAAAATTAACGCTTGGTGCATCTGGTAATGTGGTATCTTCTCCAACAACTTTTTCTATTACTAAAAGTTCTGTATCATCTTCATCTAAGAAATAAATTTTATATATTTCTCCAGCAGTTGGTGATATTAAATTAAATACCCAATTACCTGCGGTAACAGTTACCTCTGATTTTCCGTCTGCGTCCAATCCATATACAGCTTCTAAACCTATAGGTACCTTAACAACTACTTTCACACTATCTTCTGCTGTTCCAGTTATTTCATTACTAAGGATATCTTCAACTGTTCCTGCTATTTCTTCATCTTCTTCTGTTTCTTCTGTAATAACTATTTCTGGCATTATTATTGATAAATTCTTTTCTTCTACTACAGCACCAATATCTGCTCTATTAGTAGTTTCTTCTATCAATGCTCTCTTAACTACTGCTGCTACACCTGATAATATATATTTACCGTCTAGTCCATAATCATTTGTTGCTAATTGATTAAACACAGTATTAGAGTCTAGTAATAATTCACCGTCTACAGTTACTCCTGATATTATAGCTCCCTCCATATAGTCTGAAATAAGCCCTATATTTGCTACATAATTGGAAGCTTCTTGATACTTACCTAAATCATGTTCTCTATCGTTTGATGAACCTAACAATACATATTTCATACCGTGTATTGCTGTAACGAATTCATTATTTGGAATATCAGCCAGACTGTCAGGTACATTATTGTCATAACCTCTTAGATATGAAATAAACCCAACATCTTTATTTTCCTGTGTTAATGTATAAACGCCGTCTTGGTCATCATCAATAGCTGTGTCTTCTGCTTTAACAAGTGCATTATAGTTTCCATTAAATTCAAATATTGAGTAGAAATCTTCTGATATAAGAATATTATCAATCTGTCTATAATATTTGCCTCTTGTTGCATCTTTTACAATACCTGCTGTAGTCATACCAATTATACTATACTGATCGGTTACATAATATGGTTTATTGTTAGAACCATATGGATATGTTCCGTTAGTGTCAGTTATATTACTGCCATTACCGTCTGTAAAGGTTTCTGTTCCTCCAAAGTGTATATTGAAACGTTGATTAACCTTATCTTTAACGGCTGTCTTGACATTACCCTTAACACTGCCCTCACCTGCCATTGCTGCGGTGATTGCATTATCAGTTACATTGTTTCCGCCTGTAAATTCACTGTTTTCAGTAACTACTACAGTATGGAAACCATTTCTTGGCATTGACCAGCCTTTTTCTTCTGCATCTTTAATTGTTAAAGTTCCGTTATTAAACTCTACATTACTTCCGCTAAAGAATTCAATTTCTGCTTGTTGTTTCGAATTATCTCTATCACCACTAAATACTATGCCTGCCTCATTTATTACATATTCTCTAATAACTGCTGGTGCATAATTTTGTGATTCAAAAGCATCTCCGTCATATACTGTTATATTATATGTTTTTGCTGGGTTGTATCCAGCTATATTTATTGAATATTCTGATGTCTGTGCAATTGCATCTCTTTGGTATGACAAAGTACTATTTATTAAAGTCTTTTGTTTCATATCGCTAAGATCCATGTATTCCATAGGTTTTGCAATATGTACATCATACATAATTCTGTTATATTGTTCGTTAAATGTAAAGCTATATTGTGAATCTGCTAAATTCCATGTAGTATCACCTACATATGCAGGTCCAGTTTGAACATTTTCATATTGCGGGAATGGGTACAATACAGTGCCTGCATGGTCAAACACTTCTGTGTTATAATCCATTGCCCAGCCGTTGCCGTTAAATCCAATATAGTTATTTAAGTCAATCATATCTTCATAACTCATGGTTGTAACGTTTCCAGCATAGGTAGTGTCACCGACTGCTTCTAATTTATAATTATATCCTCTTCCTACATTATTATTGGTGACTGTGAGTACATTCATATTAGGTACACGTCCAGCACCTTCTGCTGTTTCATAATACTTTGCAACTATTGGAGTTTCTCTTAACTGCGGGTCTGATAAGCTATATGAATTTGATATATCAACAAACTTATTTAATCCACCTCCGACAATTCCTCCGATATTTCGGTGGTTTGTTTGGAAACTTCCTGTATCTAAATCTCCATTCAGATATTTTACAACACCTACATTATAGGTATTTTTAACTATTACAAGTTCATCTGGCATTATCTCATTTAGATACTTATCTGACCACTCGTATGTACTTTCTCTTAACCCTGATGCATATCCTAAAATACCGCCTGCATAAGAACTATAAAATGCCTTTTCAGTTCCGCAATAACCTTTGTTATCTCTTATGATAACTGCACCAGCATTGTAAGCATTTTCAATCTTAATCCTTGTTCTAGGATTAACTTCTGCTCTTATTACATTACCATTAAAGTAAGATGGTGCCGCAACTATACCGCCCGCTACATGTGTTGCCTCTACATATCCATTATTAGCCGCATACTTAACAACTGCATTTCTGTCGGCATAATTTGTAATACCTGAGGCTATATAGCCATATACATAGCCATTATTAGTTGTGTTTTCTACTACTGTAATAATATTTCCAATTCCGCTTGCAAGTCCGCAGTGCATTGGTGTCTGTACTATACCATTATTATAAGAATAATATATGTTTACAGAACTTACTATTGGTTTCGAATCTTCAGTGTTTGCACTACTTAATTCAACACCTTGAGAAATACCGCTTGACTGCTCATTAGAAATAATAGTTCCATTATTTACAGATTTTTTAATAATACCCATCTGCCTAATTTCATATGGCTGGTTATCTGAACGCTTTAATGTTATATTAACTCTAGCTTCACCTAGTACACCTGCTGCAACATTATGTGCAAATACATAACCGTCTTTTTCAACCTGTACATTATTCAATTCCGCTGTCGTTGCATACTCACGTTTTGAGTTAAATTCGGTTTCCTCATCTACTATCTGCCCAGGGATTATTATGTCATTAGTTAATGCTTGACCTGCTACATAAGTAATGATACCTGCCGCAATTCTTTTATCTAAGTTTAGTTTCTCATGCGGATTTTTTGTATTATTCCAGCTAATGAACCAAGGTTCAACTACAGCTTTAGTTAATGCATTAGATCCATTCATTGAACGTTCTGACATTTCACTCAGAACAGTAGCAGTATCAGCATCATAATATTCATTAATCTTGCCGCCAAACTTTACATCTGTCATTACTACTGATACAGTTTGAGCTTCCGCATCCTCTTCTTGGGCTATTACATTCATTTCATCTTGAGTTTTAAAACGTCTTCCAGTATAGACTGCCACACCGCCTGCTACAACAGCATTTATATGTCCATATACATTGACATCATATATCTTTGCTGAAGTACCTGTTTCTTTTATAAGTGCTGCTCCAACATTTTCGTAATGTGGGTTATTTGTATCTAATTCTGGATCTATTTCATTTCCTGAACCATCTAAATCTGGTGAACGTCCATTACTTACATAAACTGCAATGGCTGAACCTTCATTAGCTATAATCCTGCTATCATCACCTATATTTAAGTTTTTAACTACACCACCACTTAAATTATAAATTAAAGCGTATGAATTATATTTAATATCAGATGTGGTTCCATATCGCCCTGGATATTCCAGTCTGTCTACTTGAAGATTTCCTATTGTATAACCAGAACCATCTATGGAACCTGTCATACGATATAGTGTATCTTTGGAAACACCTATCATGAAACCATTGTACTTGCCTTCACCTGTATCATGTGTAGATAATCTAATATCATTCCACAGCTTAAAGTGCTTAGATAAGTAGTTCATATCTGAACTTCCTAATTGGCTGTAACCAATTGAATTACCTTTGTTTATATTATATAAATGACGTTCGTTTCTGATTATTAATCGATTTTCATGTATAATTTCATTGCCTGAGCTATCTAAATCAGCTACCTTATCTCCATCAAGATCTTGTACCCTGTAGCTGCCAAGAGCTGCGGTCTCAGTATCTGTACGAAGTCCGTTGACTCCTGCATTTTGAACTATATCATCAAAGTCGTAATCTCCTCCTGCGTTAAAACTTTCATCAAGGAAACTATCATTACAACTGTCATCTAATGTTTCATTAGACATATGCATACTAAACATTCTACTTATTTTATCTACAGTATTAAGTGGTGATACTGCTACATCTCCCTCTTCAATATCTGTATCATATATCATGGTTGTTTCTAAGGTAAAGTATCCTGCTGTCGGAGCCATATATGTTTCTAGTTCAAAGCAATTAAGTTCTATATTTATACTCTTTGCAATAGGGTCATAACTTCCTGATATGAAATCTATAGATTCTTGACCTTCATTTTCATCATCACCTGTTGCATCACTAACATATAAAATATAGTCTACACCACCGATATCAATTATATCGCTGTTATCTGGAAGTGCATCTGAATCACTTGCTACAAATATATCATATATGTCTTTTCTAGCTAACATGTACGTCTTTACAGCTCTTTTTGGTGTTATTAAGTTCAAAATTTCTGTATTAGCCGCACTGTATTTAACTCTGCTATGTCCGTCATAAATTGAGAATACTATATACGCTGGGAGTGGATCTCCAGCATCTGGCAGTTCATATTCTGCTTTTAAAGTTATAGTTTCTTCTGTCCATGTGGTTAATGGATACCAGTCAGCAAAACCTTCTACTTCTATATCATCGCCACGATAATTTATATTAACAATATCGCTTTGTCCTGCCGCTACAAACTTTCCATTATTATATTCAGAAGTATCTACTGCTCCATTATCATTGTATTCCACTGTTGATTTTAAGTGATTCATAGCTTTCATCGGCCAATATGCAAACATTGTTGATACTTGTGTATTGTCTACAAATTTGAATGCCTGTCCCTGACTTGATGCTGAAAGCTCATTTGTATATTCATCAATCTTAATTTCTTCATTAGGATTTCTTCCAGCTGTTCCTGTAAAATGTGGAAACTCATAATCAAAACCTGGCTGATATGCCTCACCTTCAAAAGTTGTATATCCAAACTCAACTCTTTTGTCCCTTATCAAATCTACAGTAGAATCGAAAACCTTATCAACCGCAACACTAGGCGAATCCATTGGTGATACATAGTTTAGGAATTTTTCAAGGTATGTATCCCCTGTTCCTGATGAAATATCACTTCCGTATAATTGGAACCAAGCATCATTTAACCATGAGCTTACCATCATATTATACTTTCTTAGCCCAAATTCTCTATCTTGACTATTTATTTCTGCTCTTACTTCTGCTGTTTCACCGCTTAGTACTACATCTACAGATGGGTTAGAAATATAATCACCTAAATTTGCAGCTCCACTAAATCCAATTGCCGGAATATTATGATTAATATCTATGGCAATTTGTGAAGTAAGATTGTTAAAATACTGAACATTATTATCACTAATGTAATATGCATTTTCAATTCTTACAGCATTAATGATTTGTTCCTCTCCATAACCTTCAACTTCTCCAATTATGGAACCTACTAAAGATGATGCTATTAAATCTCCTGCATTATAGACATTACTTACTTTTATATGTACCTCTCCTGCTACAGGCTCATCCTGTGCCAACACACCTACAATACCACCGACTTTAATACCTAAAAGTCCTTCGTTTATTGCTAGTCCCTCATCATTAAGTACTACAGTTTGTTTTGATGAAACTGTGGCACTATTATATGCTGTATGAATAGGAGCAGAAGAATACCCAGCTATACCACCTATAAAAGTAGAACCTCTTATTATCTGGGAACTATTATATACATTTTGTAAATATGCCCCTCTTTGTGTCTTTTGAGTAAAATCATTAGGATTGTAATCTGTTCTTTCAATTTCGCCTGCTATACCGCCTATATGATATGCATCTTCAAACACTCTTCCATTATTATCATACTGATGAAATGCAGTTCTAGAACCAGTTACATTAGCAGTATTATATGAATTAGTTATTCTATAAGCACTACCGCTAATTCCGCCAACAATTTTACCGCCACTAACTCTACCTGTATTGATAGAATAATTTACAACACCGTATGCTCCTGTTATTCCGCCTACATATGATTTTCCGGTTACTTGATTTACTGAATTTCCTCCCAATGAGTACTTTCCTAAACTATTTAACTCTAAATCATAGAAGTTTTCTGAAATTCTTGGATCATTCTTTGCCATAGTAACTTTGACACGATATATATGATCTGGATTAGTCGTATCGTACCAATCTATTCCGTTTGATGTTTGTCGTACTACAGCAAGTTTCCTAATTCTTCCTACTATACCACCTATGTATGAACCGTCAACGTAACTATTATCCTCGTCTTTTGCCACACCTTTAACTGATGCTGCATTTTGTGCAAGTATTACTTGTATATAATCAATACCGCCGTTGAAAGCCTCATTGCCTGTGAGTCCTCCGTTGGCAGGCTCTGCATATCCTATAATACCGCCTACTGCGGTTCTTGCTGTAACATTCAAATAGTTTCTTACATCTATAACTTGTGTTCCTACTGTTGATGATCGTGTATTAATTTCACTGCCTTCTGTTTCAGGATGTGTTCCGGCACGTCCAACTATTCCGCCTACATAAATACTTCCGCGCCTTTTAACTGTTTCGTTGATTTCAGTTTCTAATGATATGTCTTGTGACATTACAAATTCTTGAGCAGTTGCCAAACCAAGTGTTACATCTTGTTCAGTAATTTTAAGTCTAGTTACCTGTTTAATCATAGCACCTGCAGCATATCCAACTACACCGCCGACACCTTTTGGTGACTCAACTTTTCCTTGCAGCGAATAAACTCTTTCAATTCGCCCGCCTACCATACGTCCTATAGCTCCGCCAGCATTTTCACTTACTAAATCCGGCTGTTCTCCAGTATGGAATGTCGAAGAAAATTGCTGATTAGTTTGCATCAACCTATCTATTCTATATTCACAAACCTCTGCTGCATATACCGCAGCATTGTTTGCCACCATTCCTAATGAATGATATTGGTTATTCCACTCCATTACATACGGGTCTTTTCTAGCTTCTAGGCTATTAAATACCTTATTAAACACACTGTAATCTGTATAATATGCTTCTGCCTCCGCTCCAGTTAAACCTTCATCAGCAACTAGATAATTGGCATTTACCTTAAAGCTGTAAGAAACATTTACAAAAGTAGAATAGCCAATCAATCCACCAGCATTTTTCCCTCTTGCCCATATACCTCCGGCATTTGGATTTGCATTACTCATATCTTTTGAAACAAATGCATTTTCAATTCTTATTCTTGATTTTTCCCACAAATACTGAGGTTCACTAAGACTACCGCTATTATATCTAGCATTTGCTACTGCATACCCTACTATACCTCCGGCATTGTTACTGCCTGCTTCTACATTAGGTCTTATATTTCTGTCATCATTATACAATTCACTAAGCTTTGGTCTGCTGCTGTATCTATTTACATATCCATAACTTTCTGCACTTGCAGGAACAGTTGTTGTATATGTAATATAGCTTACACCTTTAGCACCTGACATTGTAAGTATATTTTCAGAATCATTAGTGTATCTAACTACTTTATTGGCTTCAAGCTTTATTCCTGTAACGCCAATTTCAGGACCTTCTGATGATGCGTCATTTGCTTCTATATATACATTAGGGTCATCTCCGTGCTGTATTAATTCTCCGACTATACCGCCGCTGTTACCAACACCTGCAAGAACTCTCCCCATATTATAGGCATCTACAATACTAACCTGACTCATACCCCTTCCTAATATTCCGCCTGCATTATAGTATGCTGCTCGAACACCGCTGATATTGGTATAGACATAATCTTTATTTTTCATAATCTGTTCTTTAATAAGGCTAGAATATGAAATATCTAATCCTTCTGCTTGTCCAACCAAACCACCTGCATTATTGCCTGCGTTTATCATTAGGTCGTCATCACCAATTTTATTGGTAATAGCATCTAAATATTCATAATTTACGAAATCTTCCTTCTTAACGGCACTGTTAAACATGTCTTTAAGAATAACAGATTTAGCATCTCCAATTATTCCACCTGCATTGTCCTCTGATGCCGTTACCTTTCCGCTGTTGCTATATAAGAAATCATTATTTGAATTATCAATATTAGCATTATCAATTTCAACTTTCATTGAATCTGATAATACAGATTTCGTATATTGAAGGTCAAGACCAACAGCTTTGCCTGCTATACCGCCTGCATTATTTCTAGCTTCTATATCTCCGCTGTTAAATGTATTTGCAACATAGACTTTAGTATTTCCGCCAAATCCAGTATCGTCTGACGGATTAAAACTTCTGGTTGTAAAACCAAATATACCGCCGGCATTATCATGATCTGCTGTAATATCACCTTCATTGTTATACATTTGCTTTTCAATTAATAATGCAATTCTTTCAGCGTCATTGTAATATGTACCGTCACCTGCTACACCAAAAATTCCGCCTGCATTATTATTACCTGCTTCTACTGTACCGCTGTTGTAAACATCTTCTATGTAAAATTCATTGCGGCCGTTCATATCTGCATGTCCATATGTGTTTATGATACTATAATTTACATTTGACCATCTAGTATCTACATTATCTGACTTAACAATATCTGCGTTACCGATAATTCCGCCTGCATTACTGCCTTCTGCTTTTATCTTTGCTGTATTTGTATAAACACCATGTTCAATGGCTGTATCAACTGTTTCATTATTAGTAAGTGTTGTCCATGCCATTCGTCCAATAAGACCACCTGCATTATTTCTAGCTTCTACACTTGCAGTATTATCGTCAGCACTTACATAACGTCCGCTGTACATATCTTTAATCTGAATTGACATACTATTTTTTACGGTTGTTTTGTTACTTGTATCTAAACTGTTTAAAACATTACCATCTGTTTTGCCAATTATTCCGCCTGCATTATTTCCAGCCGCACGTACAGGTGTTTGATTATGTAAAAATGAATTAGATATATCTTCCAGCTGAACTATTACTACACTTGGGGTAGCTTCAACTTTGGCTCTTCCTTCAAGTAAACCTGCTATACCGCCCGCATTATTTTGACCTGCAGATACACCTGCTGTATCTGGAGTAACTGCATTACTATATCCATTAAATACATCATGTATATATATTCCGCCTGCTGCATGTCCTACTATACCGCCTGAATTATTTTGACTCGCTTGTATTCTCCCTGAATTTGTCAGCCAGCTTTTTGCTATACTTTTGACTACAACTCCAGATGCACTGTTTGCACCAGTGAGTTTTATCTCACTGTAAGCGTTTGTGTCCGCCAATGCTTCTATATATCCGGCTATACCACCAACATTACTCTTGTATCCGTCAACATCACCTGAGTTAAATACATCATGCACTATTAATAATTCAGTGCCCATATGTCCTATAATACCGCCTGCATTTGATAAGGTGGTATTTTGTCCAGTTGAACGAACATAAGCGATATTAGTTGCAGACTCTTTGTCAATTTGTGCTATTGCAACAATTGCTTCAGCATAAATTTTAGTTCTCTTAGTTGAATGACCTATTATACCTCCAGCGTCACTATCTAAGGCCCAAACTTGTCCGCCATTAAACATATTTTTTATTTCTAATTCTGTTTCACTGTAACCAATGATACCGCCTGCTGCATTATCATCAGTTCCAACCAGATTTCTGTTATTTCTATATGCAGTAGCTGATTCTACTATCTTAAGAGCATACCTTGAATCATTATATATTTCTTTTTGCTCTGTTCCGCCAACAAATCCTGCTATACCGCCGGCATTTGAACGCTTCGCCTGAATTCTTCCTGTATTAAATACATTTCTTATTCTAGAATTTGTCCTGCCTGCTATACCGCCTGCATTGTTGCGGCCTGATACTATCTGAGCTGCATTCATTGCAATATTATTGCTACCAAATACCAAATTATCCAAAACATTTTCTGAATAATAAATAATATGCCCTAAATCACTATTAATACTTTTTCGATTTTCAGCTTCTATAAACCCTACTATACCGCCTGCATTATTTTCGTCAGTATTTACTTCTCCAACTCCAGTACCGCCGCCATTAAATGTGTTATAAAGATATACATTTGGTGTTTCAATTTTACCAGCTATACCACCTGCATTGTTTTTAGCAACTATTACCGCATGATTAGTATATAAATTTGCTGCTATTCGGCTAAATAACAGAGCCTCATCATACTCTAATTTTAACAACGGATCTGGCAGTATAATATTGTCTCTTGACATTACAACTCCAAAAATACCGCCGGCATTGTCACCTCTTGCTATTATCTTACCTTTATTAAATACATCGGATACAGATTGTGAAGGCCCAGATATAGTATTCATAAACCCTACTATACCGCCGGCATTATTTCTAGCCGCATTGACACCTGCTTCATTAGTGTAATATGCTGTTTTAATATCACCGTTTGTTTCTTTTGCCAGCTTAATGCTATTTTGTAAACGCACTGCATCTCTTGAGTCAATTTTACCTACTATACCACCTGCATTATCTCTATTTGCATTTATTGTAGCATCAGCTTTATTTTCAGTATTGTATATCTCAACTTTGTCAATAGCTTCACCAACTATACCGCCTGCATTGTCAGTATTAGCCCAGATTGTTCCTGAATTAAATACTACTGTAGGTTCTTCATTTATATCCCATAACCCTATTCGTGTTTCATTAGCAGCTTTACCGATTATACCTCCTGCATTTACAGCATTTGATCTAATTCTTGCTTCATTATATGTTTGGAGATTTGATGTATTTGCCACTACATTATCTATTGTTATATTGCGTGAAGTAGCTATTGCTACTGTTATGCCTTCAATGGATTTATCAGGTATAAAATTATTAATAACTGAATTATCTTGTGCATAACCAATTATACCGCCCGCATTGCCACTTGCCGCATATATATCAGAAGTCCCGTTTCTATCTGCGGTATATAATGTTGTTCTATTCTTTGCACCAACAATAGTTGTTTGTCCTATTGTTTGTCCTGCAATACCGCCTGCGTTTGACTTCGCGGCACTGACATATGCCATATTAATAACATTTTTAATGTCTACTCTTACATTAGCATTAGATGCGAAGATACCGTCATTCTCTATTAGTCCGACAATACCGCCTGCATTATGTCCAGATGCAGTATCACCCGACACATTAACTGCTTGGATAGTACCTATATTAGCAACATCTTCTATTAATGTATGCTTTGTACCAATTTCAAGAGCTGTATCTTCTAATACAACACCAACTATACCACCTGCATTTGCTCCGGCTGATATTCTGCCATAATTATTAAATGCCGCCGCTTTCGCACTTGTTTCTTTTATTAATGCATTATTTTGAACATATTCATAAGTTCGTTCTAATCTGACAAACTTATCTTCATTTATAATAACTATTGGTTCGCCGCTTGCATCTTCATATTCTAAGCTAACCAGACCTGATACTATTGTATCTTCCGAAATAGCACCTGCGATACCACCTGCATTTGATCTTACAGATGTAACATTTGCCACATTGGCAACTCCAAGTAATTTAGTTTCTGCCTCTGCTATACCAACAATACCGCCTGCATAACGTTCAGCTTTAATGGCGATTCCATCAAGTTTCCTGCCGCTTGTTAAGTTTTCTCGCAGTGTTGCGTCAAAGTTAGTTCCATTAGTAACATCTTCCACTAAGCCAGAGTTATTTACTCCTGTGTTAATGCCTAGGTAAGCTGTAATACCTCCTGCATAAAAACCTGAATTTACATTGGTATTTCGTACTGCTTTTATAGTATTTCCTTCAAAGCTTGAACCTGCCGCATACTGAAATGCTCTTAACAAATTGGCTGAAGCTTGTGTTTCATTGTATTCTATCTTTCTTGTTACTGTATTAAATGTTCCCAAAGTTCTCATATGTCTATTTGGTAACAGATTTTCCTTAACAGTCAGATTATTTGCATATCCTGAAAATGAGCCTGCAACACCGCCTATGTATGATGAACCATATGCAGCAACACCATTTATAGTGAAACTTTCAAAATGACTTTCTGGAGCTGCCTTTGCAAACAATCCTACATACTCACCATTTGCCTTATCTTCACTTTCTAATTTAAGGTTTGAAATCTTATAATTTTCATATGTTACTTTTACTCCTGTACCAACTGGTGCGAGAGTTCCATTCTCATCAATACCTATTGGAACTCCATCTTCATCGCGTCTGACTTCTGAAATAAATCTTCCTGCAAAACCATCTGCATTTTCAGATGCAGGAACTTCTATTGGCCTAAAACTGCTAAGGCTTTCTGCAAGAAAACTTTTGAGTCCTTTATTAGCTGGAACATTTGGAACTATATTTGTTCCCCAAACAACAGGAGCATTAGAAACTGTAAGTCTGTGAAATTTATGTTCATCACCATTTGTATTTGTAGTTATTATTGCTCCTATTTTCTGTAAACTCCAGTCAATATCATCTGTCAATACAAGATTTTGCATATAACCGTCAGCTTCCATAGTTCCTAACATTAAGTGTCTTGCATTTTCAAGGTGTCTTGAATATGACAGTGTATACCCCATGTTTGAACCAACTGGTTTTCCGAGTATTGCTGTTAAGAAATCGTTAAAAGTACCTGCTCCACGATCTCCATAATATATATTTTCAGCATCTGTATATACTATTTTCTCTTCAAAGTAAGCATTGTAACTGTTTCCAGTCGCTATCATAGAGCCTTCAAAACCTTCACCGTCATACTTAGCTTCTACAATTACTCTAAAATCTTCATTAGCAGGAATTTGGTCATATACATCTTTTATAGAAGTAAATAAATTACTGCTGTCTTGACCTTCTGCCGGAAGGCTGTCAAGAATTAAACGATATACTCCGAATGGAGCCTGCATTACATTTCCAGAACTTACATATGTTCCGTTATTAGGTGCATAAGAAAGTCTATGCTCAAAATCTGTTACTGTTCCAGTACCAAACACTTCCGTTTTTATTTCTACTAGGTTCGATTCTTTATATGCATTATCTACTTGATCATAATCATGCAGGTCATATCTTGGTATAATAAAGTTACCATTTACTTTAGCTTGAGCTGAAACATCTCTTAGTTTGTAATATACTTTAGATGCATCTACTTTATTAACTATAGATATATCATAGGTAATTTTATCTAAATCTGCTTGTGCGTCTGCTATTGCACTTGCACCTTCATATTTTCTAGGTGTGAAATCTCCCCATTCTATAACTAGCATATCGCTGTTATCAACTGTTACATATGCTTCGTTAATACGATAAAGTTCATCTAACATTCCTACACTGCTTCCGCCGTAGTATCCTTGTCTTTTATCATATAATGAAGCTCTATCTCGAAGAATTACGTTTTCTTTATCTCTCTTTAAATTAATTCCATCATCAAACTGACCGCCCGCATCTGTACTAAAATTATAGTTAAATTCATCAGCTTGTTCTGAATAGAATGCACATCGTACAACTTGATTATTGAGATTTATCTCTACTAATACTGTTTGATTTAAGATTGTTTCATCGCCTATATATGGTCTTAATAGAGTCTTTAGCAAATCTGAATCTTGACTATCATCAGTTCTTGATAATTTCATATATATTAATTTATCTTCATCATATAACTTTTGTGCTACATCATCATCTAATACCGCACCAAATCCATCGGTAGCTGGTTCAACTCCGTTTAGTGTAATCAAGTTATTTTTGCCTGTTAGCATAAACAATGGAACTGTAGCATAATCATCTCCTACTTCCCATATCTTAGCATCAGTTCCCGTTTCAGCTTTTGAAAAGGTTTCTTCAAATGTACCTTCTGTTTTTAGATCGGTAACTGCTGCTTGCAATGCCATATATATTACTTCCGCACTGTCGTTAGCTCTGGTCATGTATGCCTCAGTTGAAAACCTTAAATAACTTAAAGTAGCAATCGCAATAATTACCGCTAAAATTGCCAGCGTTATAAGGACATTAAGCCATGTCAAACCACTTTTATTAAACAATCGTTTTATTTTTCTATTCGAAATTTCACGCATGTCTTTTCTACCTTTCTAAATATATTCTGTCACATAAATATAGTGACACCAACTTTGATATTTATATTTTAATAATGTTACTATGCCCTATATTATTAGGCTAAAATAGAAATATCAAAACTGGCGTCTAGCCGCCTGACAATATGTCAGACGACTAAATAGCCAATATTAATTATATGCAATTAATGCATATTCTAAATTTTGAAAATTATTGAATTTTTCCATCTGCTAAAGTGAATACTCTACCTCTTATTGATGCATCTGTGAAAGCTGTTATACCGCTTTGGAAAGGACTTTCTCCTGCAACTCCTTTTACTATAGCACTTGTACCACTGCTACCAACATTTTCAGTTTGAGTATATATACAGCCCATTACTGCACCATCAGATGATACAATCAAATATGCATCTGCAGTTGCACTTAATGTATTCCCTGGAAGGAAACCATTTCCAGAGTTACTTATGTATTCTGGTACAGTAGCAGCAATTGAACCATAATAATATCTCATTATATGTTCATCAATTCTAGTAGCTGGTGAAACTGGAGTGCCATCAAGGTGAACTATATAATAGTTTTTACCACCAGCTGCTATCGGTGTTAAGGCACCACCATTGATTGCATTGTTACTTGTAATAGCTTCTGTTGCATATGCTTGTGCTGTAGACATGATAGTCTTAGCTTTTGCTGCATCTGATGTTCTTTGTGCATTTTCTATCATTCTTGCTACGTTAGGTGCAAGTAATGCTATCAAGATTGCGATAATCGCAATAACTACGATCATTTCTACTAATGTGAAGCCTTTTTTGTTTTTAAGCTTTGATTTTAAATTTTTAATCATTTTTATTTTCCCTCTTTTTCTAAAATATACTGCCTAATTTTTTTTAATGAAATTATGAAATTCTTCCACTTGCTGGTGTAAATGTTTTACCTCTTATTGATGAATCTGTAAATGGTACATCAGCTGGTGTATCATTAGGATCTTGGAAAGGACTTTCTCCTGCAACTCCTTTTACAACAAGTGTTCCAGTACCGCCACTGCCTGCACCTTCACTTTGAGTATAAACACATCCCATTACTGCACCATCAGATGATATAATTAACCATGCATTTGCTGTTGAACTTAATGTATTTCCTGGAAGAAAACCATTTCCAGATTCACTTATGTATTCTGGTGCAGTTGTACTACCATAGTAGTATGTTTGAAGAGCATCATCCACTGCAGCAGTAGTTGCCGCACCACCATTAAGTTGAACCACATAATAGCTTCCGCCGCCTGCACCTGATATTGGTGTTAATGCACCGCCATTAATTGCATTATTACTTGTAATAGCTTCTGTCGCATAAGCTTGTGCTGTAGACATAACAGTCTTAGCTTTCGCTGCATCTGATGTTCTTTGTGCATTTTCTATCATTCTTGCTACGTTAGGCGCAAGTAATGCTATCAAGATTGCGATGATTGCAATTACTACAATCATTTCTACTAATGTGAAACCTTTTTTGTTTTTAAGTTTTGATTTTAAATTCTTAATCATTTTTAACTTTCCTCTTTCTTTATTAATTGATTTCTATCTGCTTAATATTAATTAAAAAATGTAATATACATGTTACTTAATAAATTAAGTAACAACACTCTTTAATTGCCTCCTTCCTCCCTAATTTTCTATATTGTCTGCAATAAAAATATCGTCTTTCATCCTTAAATATTTGTTACTGTGACATTTAAAAGTATTCTACACTACTTTATATTAAAAATCAATACTTTTTTTATTATTTTTCATATTATTTTTATTTATATATATTTTTTCCTAATATTTCTTCCCATATATCCTATAAAATTAAAGTTTTTTTTAATATTTTCATTTTACTCACAAAATGTTTTTCTTGTTACAATGCACGTAACATTTCTACATAATATGTAATATTTGATATATATATCAGTAGTTATTTAAGACTTCGCAAATATGTAATTGTTAAACATCGCCTGGTCTACACATTTATCAAGCGCTGCTTCATATGTGACCGTTCCATTCTTAACCAACTTAGATAAATGTTCATCTAAAGACTGCATACCTTTTTGCTTGGCTGTCTGAAGCACTGAATTAATCTGATGACATTTGTTCTCTCTTATCATATTAGATATAGCATCATTACATATCATAATCTCAAATGCTGCAACTCTTCCTTTGCCATCTGCTGTAGGCAATAAGGTTTGTGTAATAACCCCTTTAAGTACCTGAGCAAGAAGAGTTCTGATTTGTTCCTGCTGACCAGAAGGAAATTGATCTATAATACGGTCAATGGTAGAAGCTGCACCTGTAGTATGCAGTGTAGAAAGCACAAAATGCCCCGTTTCCGCTGCTGTTATTGCAGCGCCTGTAGTTTCTACATCACGCATTTCTCCTACTTGTATAATATCAGGGTCTTCACGCAGTGCACTTTTAATTGCCTTAGCAAAGCTTTCTACATCTATCCCTATCTCTCTTTGGTTTACCATTGCCATTTTATGCGAATGTTTATATTCAATAGGATCTTCAAATGTAAGAATATGAGAGCGTTTATTTTGATTTACATAATTAACCATTGCCGCCAGTGTTGTAGATTTTCCGCTTCCTGTTGGTCCTGTTACAAGCAACAATCCCCTTGGTAACATTGCCAGCTCTTTAAACAGTTCTGGCAATCCTAACTCATCTATTGTAGGGATATATTCATTTAAAATTCTTATAGCAATGCCTGGGTTGTTATATTGTGTGTAAATATTAACACGATTTCTATTTCCGTCAGCAGATACATAACACACATCAAAATCTCGTTCTGGAGTATATACCTCATCAGATTTACTTAAAATCGAATTAGCAATTACCTCTATTTGAGCAGAACTCAATACAGATAGCCCCTCCATTTGTACTAATTCGCCATTAACTCTAGTCATAGGGGGTAAACCTTCCGTAAAATGCAAATCTGAAACTTTACTTTTTCGGCATTTTTCTAAAATAATATCTATAACTGACTTTTCAGAATTATTACTCATTGTATATTCTCCTTATTTTATTCATTTGACTTTTTGATTTTTTTCATTTCATCTATTGTAGTTACACCTTCAACTACTAATGTTTGAGCATTATCCCCTAAATCTCTAAATCCCTCTTCTAACAAACATTCTTTTATAACTGCACTGTCTAATTTAGCCACTATCATTTTACGCAGTTCAGGAGTTATTTTTATAACTTCATGAATACCTCGTCTTCCGCTATATCCGCTATTGTTACACATAGGACACCCTCTGCCTCTATATACCCTATTCGGAAGTTCTCCTTTCCAGCCAAACAGCTCATCTTCAGTAGGTTCATATTCTTCTTTGCAATACTTGCATATTCTCTTTACAAGTCTTTGTGCTACTACCCCTACTACAGATGAAGCTACGATGTATGGTTCAACTCCCATGTCAATCAATCTCATAAATGCCGAAGCCGCATCATTAGTATGCATGGTTGCAAGCACAAGATGTCCTGTGATAGCAGCCTTAGAACCAATTTCTGCTGTTTCGTTATCTCTTACCTCACCAATCATAATTATATCGGGATCCTGCCTAAGTATGGAACGCAGTCCTGCCGCAAATGTAAGCCCTGCCTTTTGATTAACTTGAACCTGATTAATTCCATTAATAACTTTTTCAACTGGATCTTCAACTGTTATAATATTTACATTCGGCTTCGCCAATCTAAGTAAAGCTGAGTATATAGTTGTACTTTTACCGCTTCCTGTCGGTCCTGTTACAAATAACACTCCGTTTGGCATTTCAAGACAGCTTATTAATTTTTCATAATTATGCGGCTGCATTTCCAATTCTTCAACTTTTAATATATCATCTTCATCACTGGTTCCAAGAATACGAATAACCACCTTTTCTCCGTAAATAGTGGGTAGTGTTGATATTCTCATATTTACCTTTGAACCCATTAGAATTACAGTCATTCTACCATCTTGCGGCGTACGTCTTTCTGCTATATCAAGACCACCCAAAACCTTAAGTCTGCCCATTACATGTCCAAACGCATTTTTAGCAAATGACATCGTCTGAGTCAATTCACCATCTACACGAACTCTTACTATTACTCTGTTTTCCAATGGTTCTATATGTATATCACTTGCCCCCATCTGAAACGATTGTTCCAAAATCAAACTAACAGCTTTTACTATTGAATTATTTTCAGCTTCTTCACCCGAAAAATCAAATATATCTTCAATTTCTTCCTCAACTACTCCAAATTCTTTTTCAATATCTGTCATACTTGCGTTTACATTATATTGTATATAATGCTTATCTATCCCTGCTGCTATATCCTCTTTAGTTGCTAATAATAAGGATATTTGTTTACCGCTTATCTGACCTACCTGTTCAAAAATAGAATTGTCCATAGGGTCAGCAGTAGCTATATGCAATACATAACTGGTTTCATGAACTGGTAAAACAAAGTTTTCCCTTGCAAATTCTTCACTTACATAACGTAATATTGACTGATTAATTTTTTGTGCCGCCAAATTAACTAGAGGTAAATTATATTTTATTCCCAAAGCCCTTATGTAATCAAACTCTGTAATACTCTCTTGATCTATGAGTATATCTATTATCCCTTTTTCTGGTGAATTTCGTTTCTCTTCAACTGCACTCATAAGACCTTCTTCACTTAAAAGTCCCATTTGTACTAATATCAGTTCTATCCTTTTATCACTATTGTTTTCTGCCACTGCTCTCCTCCTAAAAGAATCCTATATACCAATTAACTATCTGTTCACCAAAAAATATAGAGATTACCATTCCTGCTGATAAAAATGGTCCAAATGGCATACGTCGTTTTTCTCCTGACTCATTGCTGTTTTCATTTCTAATAAGTAATAATGACACGATACCTGCTATGCCTCCCAATATTATTCCAACTATTGAGCCAAATATAATGTTCTTTAGTCCAAGTAACAAACCACTGGTTGCCACTAACTGAATATCTCCGCCGCCAAATCCGCCTGTTATAATAGTAATAATAGCCATTGGTATACTCACCGCCACTAACCCCAGCAACTTGTCTGCACTGCCTTCAAATCCAGAAAATCCCCATAACATAAATGCTAGTATCAATATAATTACTTGCATACGATATGGTATTTCTTGTATATCTATATCTATCATAGAAAGTACTAATAACACAGAACAAAAGATACTGTATATAATACCTTCTGCATTAAGTCCAAAATTATATATACATGCACCCCATAAAATTGCATTAATTGCTTCTACCATGGGATATCTAGCAGATATCTTATCACCGCAATATCTACAGCGTCCTCTCAAAAAAACCCAGCTTAGAACTGGTATTAGGTCATATCCTTTTAATGTATGTTTACAGCTTGTACACATAGAACGTCCTGAATTTCCAGTTATAATAGATATATTTAGAGGTATCCTATATATACAGACATTCAAAAAACTTCCTACTATTACACCTACTATTACTGCCGAAAAAGTATAAAATATATTCATCTGACCCTCTTTCTACTGTTCAGCAGTTTCTGTTTCTACTTCTGTTTCTGGCTCTTCTGCAATGCCTATCCCCAATACAGAGGGAGGTTCCATTCCATATACATTTATTGCAATTGATGAGAAGTTACCTTCATTTGCCACCAATAGATTAAGTGACTTTACCTCTAAGCAATATCTTCCCATTTCTTCATCACCAGGACCTTCTGGCTGAATATTATTGATAGCATTAATTAGCTGTAAGCCTTTTTCATTATTAATATCTGGAATATTTATATTTACTTGCGCCACTAAAAATAGATCCAACATACTGCCATTTATATCTGCTCTTACTTCTGCATATTCCTCCGCTGTTCTAGGCTGGGCTATTTCCATATATCCGCCCGCTCCTATTGGTCTGTAGTCCGAAATATTTATTGCATCAAACCTCAATTCCATGCTGTATATAAGTTCCTCTATTTTTTCATTTACTTCAAAGCTGCGATAATTTTTTTCAAAATCTACTTCAGCCTCTGCAATTAATTGTTCAAGTGTTGGTTTAAGTGTTGCATCATTCATTATAGCTTCCATTTCATTTCTTCTTATCTCAACTCCTGCAAGCTCTCCTTTTTTTAATTCTATCTCTTTATTAGTCGGCACTATTAAGGTAGTAACTACCAATATAGATATTATTATTGTCAACAGTACCATAAGAGTCTTTTTTTGGCTTTCCGTAATTGTAGAACCCATTACTTTATTCTCCTCCATTATTTTTCTATATAACACATTAATTTCTAACTGAATTAATAGATTTACTTCTCTATGACATTATTCTGCATAGACTCTCCATCTATCAAATGTTAATGTAAATTGTGAAAACCCATCCGCACTGCTAAAACCTGTATATCTCACATCTTTATACTTTAACTCTCCATTTTCATCTTTAAGTTCTGTCAAATATTGTGCAAATATTTTAGGAGATTCAGTTGATAACGTTTTACATATTATCGTTGTTGATTTTCCGTTAAATGCAAAGCTTGTAATTTCATTTCCGACACCGCCAATTGCTTCTAACATTTCATCTTGAAGTTCTTCTACCCAAAATCGAGATACCCTTTCACTATTTTGTAATTCAGACATAAATCTATCTGAAGCAGTACTATAGTCAGTAATAATTTTAATATGACCTTTTATTTCTAGCTGCTTATTATATATTTCTATATTGGCTGGATTTGCCATAAATGCTTCATGCACCTGAATTTGCTCAAGAACTGCATCTAACTCTGACATTTTTCTTGAATAGAATACAAGTACAATAAGCAATATTAATGCACAAGTTAAAAATACTACATTACTAGCTTTCTTTTGGCGAAGTGCTCCTTGGTTTTCTATTTCATAATAACTAAAATATAGGTTTACATTTTTATTATTCTTTGATAAAGACATTTTTTATCCCCTCCTCGCTATTGCGCCAATAACACCAGCATATTTTGCAAAATCCGACTGAGATACTCCGCTTATGCCTTTTGGTACTTTCAGTAAGTTTACTGGTACTTTAAATAAGTCTGCTGCCACACTGCAAATTTGACCCAGATAATCATTTTCACCAAACACTTCTATTGCTTCTAAGTTTCTTTCTGAATATAAACCACTTTGCATTTGTATAAATTTTTGAATTTCTCTTATGTAAAATGCTGCTATTTCTTTTTCAGGGGACTCACTCGCTGATGAAGCAGAATTTGGGTTCATTATTGTTGTAACAGTAATTTCACCTTTTCCATTGGTTGCAAAAATCTTTATTTTCTTATAATAAAGACCAACCCATAGTCTTAGCGGCGCACTGCCGCTTATTGCTTTGATTACATCATCTTCTTTCTCTTTACTTGCTGAATCTTTATTTTTTTTATCTTTTACTTTGTCTTTTTGTTTTGTTCTTATTTCCTTTTTCAATTTAAGAGAAGAATCTGTCATTTCTAAAAGTTTTATTATTGCATCATTTAGTAAATTAATTTCATTAACCTTATATTTCATCACATCACATGTATCAACACAAGATTTCACCAATGTTCTTGGAACTGCAAACGCAACACAATCAGCTAGTTTTTTTCCTCCTGCCTTATATTCATTATGCACTACATAATCTACTATATGTTCTTCATCTGCTGTTACCTTTGCTAATTCATATTTAACTAACTCTATCATTTTTTCACGTTTATCATTAGGAATTTCTATTCTTTTAGTTTTAACTGTTGTACTATCAATCGTAAAGTCTAATGATTTTCCTCTAATTCCGTTTTCACTAAGTCCTTCCATTAAAATAGCCGCTAATTCTTCTGCACCTACTATTTGTCCATTTTTCACAATTCGTTCCGGCATTGGCAGTGATACAATACGACTTATACTTGCTTTGTTTTTCCCGCCGTTTCCTTGTGCAATATGGATATGTTCTGAAGCCAATTCTATTGCTATCATCTATGATTTTCCTCCCTTTGTAACCCAATAATATATTTAATGCCTATTAACCTGTAACCTGTGTTGCTAATGAGAATGTAGGCATTAATACAGCCGCAACAATAACTAAAACCAACACACCTATAATAACGATAATGATAGGTTCCATAGCTGTTGCTAATTTTGAATATGCCTGCTCTGCTTCATCTCTATAAAAGGAATCCGCTGATGCCAATATGTTTTCTAAATTTCCAGATTCTTCACCTATACTTATAAGTGATGCAACCATTGGTTCAAAAATAGCTTCATCTTTTAAGGCTACAGATAGCGGAATTCCCTGTCCAACTCTAAGCGTTATCTGTTTCATTATACTTGTGTAATGTCTATTATCTAATGCATCTGCCGCTATTTCTAGTGACTGTATCATTGGAACACCACTAGAGTAAAGCAACCCCATTGTACTTGTAAAGTTAGCTATTGCAAGTTTTTGCATTGCTTTGCCTAACACTGGCACTTTGGTTATAAATTCATCAAGTCCATACACAAATGAATCTATAGTCATTAAAATTTGCCATATCAATACAACTGTAACTCCAGCAATTACAAGCCAATACCATTGATATCTTATAAAATCACTAATTTTTATTATTACTCTTGTTATTGTCGGCAATTCAGCATTCAAAGTTTCAAAGACAACAAAGAACTGAGGTAATACCCATGTAAATAGGGCAAACATAATGATAACTATCATACACAAAAGTATTTTGGGATACATTAATGCAGATTCTACTTTACCCATAAGTTTATTTCTTGATTCATAAAATTCTGCGGTTTTATCCATTACAATGTCCAAATTACCGCTGACTTCACCAGCAGCAGCCATACTCATAAGCATACCTGGAAATACATCACCTTGATTTTTCATACTATCTGTTAATGTATATCCTTGTTGTATATCTTTATATACACTTTGGTAAATAGCTGCCTGCCTGTTATCTTTACTGCTTATTGCTTGTTCTGTAAGAATTTCAAATACACGAACAAGTGTAATACCTGCGGCTAACATAGTAGCCATCTGCCTACAAAAAATGGTTACATCTCTTAATCTCATTTTTTTAGGAGCCTTTTCTTTCTTCTCTCCTAATTCTGTTATCTTAACAGCCTCCATACCGCCTTTATTAATTGTATGATAAGCTTCTGCATAGTTTTGTGCCAATACTACTTTATTGATAAGTTTTCCTTCTTTAGTCTTTACCTTGCATTGAAATTTAGGCATATTTAATCCTTTCTACATCATATATAGTTATATTATACCCTTATATTTTTTAGTATTTTAGAAACTTCAAATCAAATTTTCACCTACTTTAATAAATCTCCCTGCACTACTGCATTTGCTTCTACTTGTATATTTTCACACCTTATATCCATAGTAACGATAGCATCATCTTTTACAGTTACTTGCTTTGTTCCAAATATGCTTCCTCGTACCATTCCATAAACTATTATTTCTTCACCTGTTACATCTCCTGTTATTACCGATTTTTCCATACATATAACCTTGCCAGTTGCCTGAATATCACCTTTTATAATTGCTTTAGGATTTATGATTATATTATTGCCTTGAATGTTTCCATTAACTACACCAAATACATTAGTTTCATTATTTTCATCTGTGGTTTCACCTTTATCAAAAGGTTCTTCTACTTCTAACAATATTACATTTTTTGGTTCTGACTTTGGTTTAAAGAACTTAGCTAAACTTTCTTTTATTACTTCCCATAAACTTCGCCTTTTATTTTTCTTTGATTTAAAAATTGATAGACCATTTGTTTTTTTGTCAGCAGACTTTTTATTTTTTTTATTTTCTTTAGTATTTGTAGTTTCTATTTTTTCTGCTTCAGTTTCTTTTTTTACTTCTTTAACAACTGCTACATTTACTTTTTTCTGCTTACTGGACTTCTTTCTTTTTTTATTATTTTGTTTACTTTTAAATACAGCAACATTATCAGTGTCTAATATTTCACTTGTATCCTTTAATATAGGAATCTGCTCATTTGAGTTTTTCTTTGAAGAAGTATCCTCTGTTGATTGTAATATTTCTGTTTCATTAGCCTTATCTTGACTAATTTCTGTATTTTGAGTATCAGCTATTTTCTTATCTTTCTTTTTACTATTTTTTTCTCTTAGTTTTCCTCTTTTGTTATTTTTCCCTTTAGCATTATTTTCTTCAGGCTGTTTTTCTATTATTTCTTCATTTATACCTATTGAACTAAATATATCTATTTCTGATACTTCACTAGAACCAGACAGCTCTTTTTCAGTTTTCTTTTCTTTTGTTTCATTAGAAACATTCTCTAACTCAATTTTTATATTTGATAAAATGTTATCATCATTTCCAAAATCAACCTTTTTATTTATTTCTTCCTCAACTTCAGTTGATATATCTCCTTTTATTTCTGTTTTCTTATTTGAAAAGGCTTTTGACATTTCAGCTTCCAATTTACCTTGCAAATCTTCTAGTGTTTCTTCTTCTGCCTTACTTGAAGCTTTTTCTGCTGATTCTATTTCAACTTTGTTTGCGGCAGTTTCTGTTATTACTTTTTCTTCTTTTTCTGAAAATGCTTTTGCTATTTCAATTTCAAATTCACTTTGTTCATTTTCTATTACTTCTGCTTCTACCTTATTTAGGGCTTTTTCTACTACTTCTACCTCTATCTTATTTGAAGCCTTTTCTGTTATTTCTACCTCAACTTTGTTTGCGGCAGTTTCTGTTATTACTTTTTCTTCTTTTTCTGAAAATGCTTTTGCTATTTCAATTTCAAATTCGCTTTGTTCATCTTCTATTATTTCCGCTTCTACCTTATTTGCGGCTTTTTCTGCTACTTCTACCTCTATCTTATTTGAAGCCTTTTCTGTTATTTCTACCTCAACTTTGTTTGTGGCAGTTTCTGTTATTACTTTTTCTTCTTTTTCCGAAAATACTTTTGCCATTTCAATTTCAAATTCGCTTTGTTCATCTTCTATTATTTCCGCTTCCACCTTATTTGCGGCTTTTTCTACTACTTCTACCTCAACTTTGTTTGCAGCAGTTCCTGCTATTACTTTTTCTTCTTTTTCCGAAAATGCTTTTGCCATTTCAATTTCAAATTCGCTTTGTTCATCTTCTATTATTTCTGCTTCTACCTTATTTGTGGCTTTTTCTGCTACTTCTACCTCAATTTTATTTGTGGCAGTTTCTGTTATTACTTTTTCTGAAAGTGCTTTTGCCATTTCAATTTCAAATTCGCTTTGTTCATCCTCTATTATTTCTGCTTCTACCTTATTTAAGGCTTTTTCTGCCACTTCTACCTCAATTTTATTTGCGGCAGTTTCTGTTATCTCTACTCTAGCTTTATCTTGAGAGAATTTTTCAAATTCCACCTCAAGCATACTTTCTGTATTTTCAGTCTGCCTAACTTCCAATTTATTTTTGGCATTTTCTTCCAACTCAATATTGGTACTCTGCTCTTCATTTTGAATTGAAACATTATTTTTTACTGCAGAATTTTTATTTTTTAAACGCTGCAACCAATTTTGTTTTTTAGGTTCTTCAATTTTTTCTTGTTTTACACTTACCGCTTTATTTGTGATAAGTTTCTCTTTTACTACCTCTTTTATTATTTCTTTTTCTTTTACTATGTCCTCTGTTTCTTCTTCGATTAATTCTGTGTTCGCAGACTTTTTATTCTTAGAGAGTTCCAATTCATCTGCAAACTCGCTATTTTCCAATTCAGATATAACAGCTTCCATAAAAGATTCATTTAATTTCGAAGTAGCTTCATTAAATGAGTTATCTCTCATTTCTTCTTCACTTTGACCATCTATATCATTTTCAATTTCTGATTTTGAATTTGACAAGTCAATATTTATATTAAGTTCTTCTATTTCAGATTCAGACCTTTCCAACATTTTTTGGCTTTCATTTACTATTTCTGATTTTGATAACTCTTCCAGTAACTCAGCCATCATAGGCATAGTTTGATCTTCAATAACTGTTTCCAATAACTCGGACTCAGATTCAGTTTCTAGTTTTTCATCTGTCTCCATCTCTGTTTCCTTTTCAGCTTCTTTAACTACATCTTCTAGTTTTTTTGAAAAGAGTGTTTGAGTATCATATACTGCTATTCCATCTTCTTCCTCTGTTTCTCCTTCAATTTGTGTTTTTGATTTTGTCGATAAAGATTTTTTCCCTCTTTGATTTTTACTATCTTTTCGTTCCAATCTTACAAGGTCTTCCTCTCCCAATTCAGACAGCAATTGTTCTGCAAGGTCTATCTTCTTTTCTTTATCTAAATTCTTATAACCTAAATCTGGTATTATATTTTCCCTTAACTCCAAATCTTTTTCATCTGAATTTTGCAATAAATCTTCAATACCTTCTCTTAGATTTATATCTTTGGCGCCAGAGTTATCTTTAGTATTTATATTTAATGATTTTTCTGCTATGAGTTTCTCTAATGCTTCAATATCTATGTCATTTATATTAGTATCAAGACCCACTTTCTCTTCACTATCTTTCCATAAATCCAATCCATCTTTTTCCTGACTCTCAACCTTTATCCTTGGCTTAGTCTTTTTATCTGCTTCGCCCTTAGAAACAACAGAATCATTTTTTACTTTCACTTCCTTAATTTCTTCTGATATACTATTTTCTTCAGTTTTATGTTTTTTTGATACAATATTTTTATCATTCTGCTTCTCAGTATTCATTTTAGGTTCTGAATTATTTGTAATCGGTTTTTTCTCTGTCTCCTTTTTTGAATGTGAATTGTTCAATGCTACATTCACCTGAACATTCGTTTTATCCTCATTGTCCGCTTCTGCCTGAACTGCTTCAGCATTTTGTTCATTAGTATTTTCTTTAGTATTTTTTCTATCTTTCTCCGAACGTTTCTTAGATTTTTCTTTTTTAGCAACATCTTTATTATTTTCATTTGATGCTGTATTATTTTTAGAAACAAATACCCGATTAACTTTTTCATCAGATTTCGTTTCATTTTTAGTCACAGAGTCCTTATTCTCACTCATTGCAAGCAAATCACTTGCCAACTGAGCTAACTCCTCTATGCCTACTCCTGCTTCATTAACTTCATTTTCATCTTCATTAGATATTTGGGATTTATCATTTTCCACATCTTTTAAATCCACTATATTGCCAAATGGATTTTCTGCCTCTGCATGAAATTCTTCTTTAGCAACACCGCTTTGCAATAAATCATTCAATAAATCTTGAGCCGATTTAGAGTTAGAACGACCGCCCTTTTCTACCTGATTAACTGTTTCATTTTCTTGTTTTTCATTCTCTGTATCACTTATTTTTCCTGCTGTTTTGTATACTATATTGGTAAACATATTGTCGTTTCTATCGTCTGCAATTCCATTATTCTCCTCTAAATTTACAAGTGTTTCCGATATATCTGTAAATTCGGTATTCATAACATCTAATGATTGTTCTTTCGACTTACCAGTTATTTCTTTTCCGCCTTCTTTTCCTAAAATCTCCTCTAAACTTTGCTTTTTTGTTTCTTCTAAGTCAAAATTATTTATATCTTCTCCACCGCCGTTTGAATTTTCCAAAAATATTTTGCGTTTATCTTCTGTAACATTTTTTTCTTTTCCTTTTTGATTGTCTTTAGATGTGATACTTTTATGTTCTGTATCCCCATCTATATTCTCAACCTCACCCTGAAACATCTCATTTCTATATTCTGAGGGCATCTCAAATTCTCTAACCCTGCTAAAATCTATAGGCTTAGTAGTTGGTGCCGCACCATCTTGTTCAATAATATTTTTTATAATAATTTCATCTTCTACAATTTTTTTAGGAATATGTTCTGTTATTTTTTCTTCCAATTCACTAATATCCCTAACAAAAATCTTATCAGGCATCCCCTTTACACCACTAGGACTTTCTAAATAATAGGTTTGAATTTCCTTTTTTAGCTCTTCTATTTCTCGCTCTATTGACTGTAAATCTATCACATCCGAGTTATCCCTAATATTACCGCCTGTTGTTTTATCTTCTGTTTTTTTTGTATTTTCCTTCATAAATATTTCCTTTTCAGTGATGTTTCAAATCTTTATATGTTTTCACTTTCTTGATATTTTGATTTATCTATTACTCACCTATTCCTCCAACGGTTATCCTTGAAGTTAATGTTATATACTCAAATCTACTCACACTTGAGAGTTCAATATTATAATATCTATCCCAATCAGTACCATCTAATTCTCTTGTAATTTTCAATGTATATTCCATGTTTCTATAATAATTTTCCCCATATGGCAAACCTTTTATATAATTATTTGCCCCTGTTTTATCTACATAAATTTTTCTAAATCCTAAATCAAGACCATTTCCCACTATATTGCCTGCTTCAATTCCCAAAAAATCATCTCGTTTAACATTTCCCTCTGAATCAAGTATTCTAGCTTTAATAGTTCCATCTTCACTTTGATATTCTACTACATCATTCTCTGCAAGCTGTGCACTAGAATTAAAACTAGCCCCAAATATATCCTCCCACATCGCAGTATTATCAATATCTTCTGCTGATACTACATATATGAGTTTTGTATCCTTACCATACATAACATAACCCTTAATATCATCTAAAAGAGTTTCTAGTGCTACTTCTTCATTTCCAACAACACTTTGATGTATATAAACCCTGCTTCCTGATATAAGTACAAATGCGACACTCGTCAAAAACACACTTACAACGCCCAATGCCACCATCATTTCTTCTAATGTGAAGCCCTTATTATTTACTATCAGTCGCTTAATTTCTTTTACCAAACTTTTAATTTTATTTATCATTTTTATCTCCGCCGCTTAAATTATCCCAATATTTTATCAGTTAATCTTTTATAACAAAAACCGTCACTTCGTCTGGAATTGAAAACTTATATCTAAGTATTTTTATTCCTTTTAAACTTTCTGTATCTGACACTTCAGGAATATAATAATCTGCTAATTCCACTGGCGGTTCTCCATTTCTAACTGTTTCTAATCCGCTTAGTTTCAATTCAATATCTTGCGGTTCTGATATATCACTTGACAAAACAGGCTGATTTTCAAAGACTCCTGTTTTCCTTTCTAAATCCGCCGAATATGTTTCCCAACGATTTGACATCTCCGTTGCCTTATTAAAAATTCTATTCCCCTGTAAAATCATAATTGCAAAACTGGTCAGCCCTAATGTATATATTACCAAACTAACCAATGCTTCTAATATTACTGAACCTTTCTTATTCTTTAACCTTTTTAACCTTTTCAGCATATATTTTCACCTTCCATATCATAAATATTTGGTTTTAAGCCAATCTAATTTTTAAAAAAATATCCTGTTGCCCTTACCTTTTCCCATTTGAATGTACCTGCTGGATTGGCTGGGTCAAAACCATCTGCCGCCAATTCTGTCGCTGTTCTTACTGTTCCATCTAAATTATACTTAACATTTTTCATACAAACATATTCGATAGCCATTCTATATTCTAAGTTATCAGCAATTAAATAGTATTCTAAGGTTATTTCATCTCCAATTTCTAATCTTTTCTCTTGGTCAGCAGGTATTAACTGCCCTTTCTTTGCAGGCTCATATGTTATAAATAATTTCAGATTAATATTCTGACGAGGCAAAAAATTATTTTCCAATACACCTGTCCCTGCAATTACAAACTCACTTCGATAACTATCTGCATATGTTAAATGCTCTGCTAGAACTGGATTCGTCGAATTAGCTACTGCTGTATCTCTTAACTCACCTAACATATCCGCAATAGTCTGACTAAGTTTTCCGTCTTTTACAGAGTCTTCATGCAGTTCTACTATATTCCTTGCATAGGTATATACCTGCCCTTGCTTAATTCTGGCACCTACAGTCTGCAAGCGATATATTGATACCAACATTATTCCTGCTGCCATTGCCAATAATAATACTATGGCAGCTAAAGCACTGGTCAATATATATCCTGATTTATTAAATATAATATTATTATGTTTTTTTTCTAAATTTTTTGTTATTTCTTCTTTATGTTCTTTACAACCTTTAATTCTCATATAAACATCTCACTTCCTTAAAATAATATAAAAAATATATGTAATAAAAAAACAAATTGTTTGATTATAAAGCACTAATGTTAATAATATTAGCATAAATTTTATTAAAACAAAATAGTTTTCAAAAATATATTCTTAATTATACACTTTTTTTTTGTTTATTCAATAGTATCAATTATAATTTTTTGTTAAATCCCATAAAAAAATACCAAATTTGTATTTTGCTTTTTTTTTATATTTATGCTATTATATTTAATAATACTATGTAATTTTTAAGATTATTAAGTAAAAATATATATTTAGGGGTATTGGATATGTCTAATAACAATAATAATAGTAATGAAACTAAACAAAACCAAATAAGTCCCATTTCCGTTTCTGACATTAACATACAAGGCAACTATGTGCTTCACCTTAGTCTTAGTCCTTGTAATCCAGCTATGCCAGCTAACATTAATGTTCCTAATGTTAATATTCAGACAAATAGTGAACTCCCAACCTTAAAGGAATGGAAAAAGGTCAAAAACCATGAACAGCAGCTATTACTTGAGAAAAAAGCTCATTTAAAGAAAATATCTGTACTGAGCAGTAAGCTGGATGCATTAAAAGAACAGTATGCTAATAATTCAATGTTACTTCCTATTAAAGGGAGTCCTATGCTAGATGAACAAGACTTGATTGATACAAATTTTGAAACCGTTAGTATCGAAGCTGGAAATTTAGTTCAAGAGGTTAAGCGAGAAGCTGATGCCATTGTACAGCAAGCTAAAGAAAAGGCTGAGGAAATTCTTAAGCAAGCTAATGATAAAGTTAAAAATCAATCTAAAGAAAATATTGACAAACAAATTGCAGATGCTAAGGAATTAGCAGATAAAAACCTTAAAGATACTGAAAATGAAGCTAATGCACTTATACAAAATGCTCAATATAAAGCTGATGAAATCCTTAAAATGGCTAATAGTAATTCTGACCTTGCTAAGAATAAATCTGAAGAAGTTCTTAAACAGGCTAATGAAGATGCTAATGCTATTTTGATACGAGCTAATGAAGATGCTGATGGTATTAGAAGTGAAGCTGATAAAGTCCTGCAACAATCTAAAGATGATGCTCGGTCTGCTAAGTATGAAGCTGACGCCATTTTAAAGCTGGCTAGAGATGAAGCTGATATTATTAAAAATGAAGCTAATAAAATCTTACAGCAATCTAAAGATGACACTAAATCTGCCAAAGATGAAGCTGACGCTATTTTAAAACAGGCTAGAGATGAAGCCGATATTATTAAAAACAAAGCTGAGGAAATTCTTAATAGAGCTAATGACAATGTTAATATTGCTAAGAAAAATGCTCAAAATGAAAATGAAAGAATTTTAAAGCAAACTGAAGCTCAAAACAAAGAAATTGCTGCGGCTAAAGTTAAAGCTGACATGGATATTAAATCTGCACATATTAAAGCAGATAACATAGTACATAGTGCCAAAAATGAAGCCAGTACAATTCTTCAGCAGGCACAAAAAGACGCTGATATTACTATGCAAGAAGCTAAAGACAAAGCTGCCACTATCTTACAGCAAGCTAAAGAAAGTTCTGAATTACAAGCCAAAGAAAACGCCAGCAGTTATACTAATGAAGCCAAGGCTTTGGCAGACAAAAATCTTAAGGCTGCTAATATCGATGCCAGCAATATATTACATCATGCTAACAACGAGGCTGATGCTATTATTAAAAAAGCACAAAAAAATGCTGATATTAAAGTACAGGAAGCTCAAGATGAGGCTAATAATATTATTAGTAAAGCGAACAATACTGCACATACAATTTTATACAATACTAAATTAGAAGCTAATGAAATTCTTAAAAATATAAAAAGTGAAATTCGCAGACATCTTGATATTAAAAATGACTAAAAATAGCCGTTTTTAGTTTATTCATTTAACTTACTTCATACCAAATAGGGTAGAGAAATAATTGCTAAAAATTATTTCTCTACCCTTAAATAGTACATATGGGTTTCCTAGTTATCTATTCCGCTTGTACCTTTACAAACAAAAAAAGAACCTTACTTAATAAGCAAGGTTTATGCACTAATGATATCAACTATCAAACTTATATTTTTATTTCAATTATACTATATATTATTTTATTTTTTGATAATATAGTTTTAAACATATAATATTTTATTGCTATTACACTTACAGGATATGGTTCTATTGGAGCTGGAATGTTTTAAATATACAATACTTTGCTGCTATTTTATCTAATATCTTTATTTTTAGTAAAAACTAAAAATGAAATTCTTATTCTACCCAAGCCCCATCACAACCAACTATAAATCCATTAGGAGTTACTGTATCAGTTAGCATTGCACCTGTATCACCCAAATAGTACCATTTATCTTTCCAGTATGTCCAATCATTCACTATCATTTTACCATCTGAGTTTAAAAAATACCATTTACTATCTGCTTTATCGTAAATCCAGTTATTAAATACCATATAAGGCTGCAACCAATACCAAAACCCATTATCTTCAACCCAACCATAATGACGTCCGCCGTCTTTATAGTAATACCACAAGCCTGCGTCCTCTTTATGCCAGCCTTGCTTACGCTCTATCTTGTTTGCTGTTTCTGCTATAAACACATTAGCAATTTGCTTTGCAACAACCTCTGCACCAAGTTTTTTATATACTTCTGCATCTGCACCATTTACAAAACAAACTTCTATTAACATTGCAAGGGCTTTTGTCTTGCTCACAACATATAGTCCAGTACCACTTTTCACACCTCTGCTTCTAAATCCTATATTTGATAATGCTTTTTCAATCGCAACAGCTTGCACTATCTGCTCACCATTATATGTATATACTTCTGTTCCATTAGCAGTTGCATTTACAGCAGCATTAAAATGTATAGATATAAAATAATCTAAACTTGTATCATTTGCCATTCTTACCACATTACTAAGATATACTGCTTGAGTAGGTGCTGTGTTTACTGTACAGTCTACAACTTCCACACCTCGCTCTTTTAAAATACGCATTAGTTCATTTCCCACATTACGAGTTTCTACTGACTCATTTAGAATTCCTATTGCCCCACTTCCTGCACCGCTTATTGTGTGCCCACAATTTATACCTATTCTCATATTACAACCTCTATTCTTTGTATTAAACAAGATGCAGAGTTCTGCCATATCTTAACTTACTAAAACTCTTAATATAGCTTGCTCATAAAAAAAGACACAACTAATTGTTCCTCCATTGCATTAAAAATTTAATATTATTTTCTCACCTAAACCTCTGGCAATCCTGCAAGTGATGTCAAAATTGACAGCACTCCTGCCATTACTGAAACTGATGCTATTGTTACCCAATCAACATCAAATACACCTAATGCACCAGTTCCAATAACACCTATCGCTGTTTGTGCCACTGTTTTAATTGCTCTTACACCTGCCGCTTTAATCCATTGCTTACTCATATACTTGTTCCTTTCTAATTAATTGAACTTATAATCATTACAATATATGACACTAATCCGCCAATAACTATACCAACAAGTGTACTAATAATTGAACGCTTCAATTCCCACTTAGTTTTCCTAATGTCGTCAACTTCCCTATTTTCTATATGAGTAACCCTCCCTACTAAATTTACCAAAGTATTATTCATTCCCTCAATATTAGCATTCATCACTGCTAAATTCTTGGCAAATCCATGGATTGCATCAACCACTTCTTCTAATTTTTCTATTCTTCTAGTATTACTCTTGCTTCTCGCACTTGTTTCAGTCAGTGCTTTTATTTCTTCTTTTTCCATCTCTCTGTCTCCTTTTTAATGCTGCCAAATATTTAATATATTCCATGAAATAAATATCCCTACTGTAACAAAAGTGTAAACTTAATAAGCTCTTCTTGAACTAAATCCTTCAAAAGAGCCTATATCATTAATTTTCCCTATGTAGTTCTTAAGTATTCTACTTTGATAACATTTTCTGACATTACTATATATTTTCTTGTTGTTTCAAAACTTTCATGACCAAGAAGATGTTGCAGTACGACTGAGTTAATTCCATTTTCCGCTCTCACAGTTGCTCCTGTCCGTCTAAACTTATGAGGATATATATGCTCAACTTTTGATTGCTTTTCTAAACGTTTCAACAACTGTCTAATTCCATTATCAGACAGCCTTGCATAAGGCTTATTTAAACTAACAAATAATGCATTATTATTATCAATTCTACTGTCAACATAATTTTTTAAATGTATACTAGCACAATCAGAGAAATATACCTTTCTTTGTTTATTACCTTTTCCACTCACCCTACATTCTTTTTCATTAAAATCGATATCTTTTTGATTCAACTTAACTACCTCACTCACCCTTGCCATTGTTGCATCCAAAAAATCAATAAGTGCCAAGTCACGCTTATTATTACATGCATTACGCATCAATATTAAATCTTCCTTGCTATACCTATCCTTTATCTTTATTTCTTGTTTTATAGTACCAACCGCTTCAATTGGGTTGTATAATAATCGTTTATTTTTTCTTAACCAATTAAAAAATGCATTAAGATAGCGTCTAACATTATCCAGCGTAGAATTTTGAACACCGCTATGTTTATATTTGTATAAATATACCCTTACTTCCTCTGTTGTAATCATATTCAAAGGTTTGCCTATGCTATATATAAATGATAAAATTGCTCTTTTATATTGCAGCAGAGTACCTACAGACCTGCCGCTAACTTCCATTGCATATAAATATTCCCCAATTAAATGTTCACTACTATTATCTCTTACAACTATACTTGTTTCTTTCTCAACCAAATCATATTCATTCAATTGGATATATAATACTTCTTTTAACTCTTGTATCTCTGACATGCCTAGTCTATCTATCATACACATCAAGATATTATTTATTACATTATCTTTCATTATCAAGTACCTCCATTTTGATTATAGAGGCTGTTAATTAACTTTGGAAGCATTTATAATATGGTCTTTTCTCTCCAAAAAACAAATATCTAACCCAATCATCCAAAACAATACCAAACAGGCAAACTGGAAACCATAACACTATAAATTGCGGGCATATCTGCCCAAGTATATTAAAAGGAAGCATGGAATAATTCCACACTTCCCAATCTAGCCAAATATTTACTATGCACCCTGCTATAAACTCTAGTACTGTAACAATAATTACACCTATGCTAACTTGCTTCCATAAAGGCATTGTCCATTCTATTGTATGGTTAATCAGTCCCAGACAAATAAAACAAACACCTCCTAATACAAACATTGTCCAGTGGCTGTACCCTCTATACACAAGTTCTATACCTACATAAACTGTTCCACCTACTACCCAAAGAAACAAATATTTGAGTATCTTATCCATTGTTAATTCCCTCTAGATATACTTTTAGTACTTCACTTATATATTTCTTGGGTATTTCTACACCATATGCAATATCTTTTAGTTCATCCTCCTCTGCATTTGCAATCCAAATATTCAAACTATTACAATATGCTGTGTGATAAGCTATATACTGCATTGCTGTGTTTATTATCAAAGTCATTTCTTGCCTCGTATAAAACTTACAAGGCTGACCATCTGCATGATACTCAAATGTATCTGCATTAGTAAGTATTTTAGCATTCATTCCCATTAAGTTAATTTGATCTTTTTCCGTTAGTCTAAAGCTCCCTACCCCTTCAATAATTACTCCCGCCTCTATTATTTTAGTACAAACAGAAGCTATTTCACTTTTCTTTATAGCTTTTAATTCTTCTAATGTTGGTATATATTCTTTATATTCCATTTCTGCTATTTTTTCGACTTTTTTATAAATACTGTCATTATTGCTTAACCAATATATTTTTTCTTCTACTGTTGTTCTATATATTGTCTTGTAGCCTTTAAATATATTACAAAGTTCTCCATTTTTTGTATAAAGGCTTACATCTCCTAATTTATTAGGAATTTCATTAACAAATTGAATTTCTATAACATTACTACTCTCTAGTATATATNNTTTATG
>JGI994J12354_10000171_pt1 | contig 63302 bp, 59 predicted proteins | sample IntmicLarv3ML3BL_FD_12354 | JGI IMG/M metagenome (IMG submission 12354) | reverse complement strand
AAAAGAATAATTCGGCAAATGAAAGCGGGTTATCATAGAGCAACTCATCAAATTTACTTCGCATGAGCATACTAAGATTAAGGCTATCTTCGAGAGGCTCAATAAGAATAACAATATGTTTATTGTTATTCTTATTGAGCCTCAACAGTTAAGTTATCTTGGTTAAAGAAGCTAGATTTTATAGTTGGCATTTTGTACCCCTTTCTTTCCTGTAATATAAAAGATATACTTATACTGTAGCGAAATAGTCGCTAAAAGTCAATAGCGATAATATCGCTAAGGTATAATTATGTCGGGTGATGAAATTGGCATATGAGAGAATACGCAACTTGCGAGAAGATAAAGATATGACACAAAAGCAGATGGCAGAGATATTAAGCTGTAGCCAACGAATCTATAGCAATTATGAGCGGGGGGATGTTGATATTCCAACTCAAATTTTAATAAAGCTGTCTAAATTCCACGGAGTCAGTATTGACTATTTACTCAATATATCTGATATTTCTTATGTGTTGAATAAGGAAAATAAGAAATAGGGTAGTTTATTATTGAGTAGGATATTTTAATTATAGAAATAGTCAAAGGTTAAATGACAAATTTTTTGCCAGATTTTACTATCAAAAAATATACCTACCCATATACCTACCCGAACGACATTCAATAGAAATCCCATAATTCTACATAACGACAAAGTGCTGAAAACCCAGTAAAACTGGACTTTTCAGCACTCTATATTTTTCCTATTATCCCTAAACGAGGATTTTTAGGTTTAATGTGTAAATAATTTTGCTATGCAAAATTATTTACATGAGCATTAAGCCGCAGGCTTAGTGCGAATGGGTTTATCCTTTGGCTTTAGAAGATATTTATAAAAAATTCGACGGGCTTTTGTCGCATATGGCAAGAGCCTTTTTTATTGAAATTATAACTAAGGTATATTTGAAAGAGTTACGACAGATAAAATTGGCAGAGTAGAGAGAAGAATAAATCTGTTGTTATATAGAAAAACGGGTGTTTTATACCCGTTTTTCCAAGGTTTTACCTAACTGCTGGCGCTTTTGTAATGCTTCAATCCAAATCGCCAAAACCAAAGTGCAAATGTGGTAAAGATAATGACTGTTATGCCGGAAGCGAAGCAGTTCTTCATATCAATGCTATTTGTAATAAACTGAGTTGGGATTGTAGCCATGATTCCATATGGAAGAATAAAATAAAATATCAGCTTCCAAAGGCCTTTGTAAAGTATACCGGGTATTTTAAAATTGAGCTCGAGTATAACATCTTCTATTCGCATTATTCCGTTTGCGCTATTTACGAGAAAGGGAACAGTTCGCAATATTAGCTCCATATCATACCAAAGCAAAGTCATAAGCAGAACAAAGGCGGTGTATCCGAGTGCTGATACCAAGGATACCTGAACGCCTGCTAATGATATGCCATAGCGTACGATTAGTATGCTCATTATTACAAGCGGGATAGAGCCGACATTTATGCTCTCAAATGTTAGGCGCAAGAGAGGATTGATTGGCTTTGTCAAATACTGATCGAGGTCACCCCGCCTGATTTTTCCCGGAATGCCGACTATGCCGAAAAAGAAAATTAGCATATTCAGGGCATTTATGATTGAAAATGTGCCGATGAAAATAATCATCTGCCCGCGATTCCAGCCGCCTATGCTGTCGACTTGTGAGTAAATCGTTTCAAAGGTGAGAAGCTGAATAAGAAATAATGAGCCATCTGCAAAGAAAGCGCCCCAAAAGTTGAATCTAAAAGCCATCATATGGGCAAATTTAAATTTAAGAAGTAAGAGTATAAAGCGCAAGTTTTTTCTCATATGCCCACCCCCTCATATTTAATGCGCAGCTTTTTATATGCTGCTTGCCCTGTGAGTAAGATAACGGCAACCCATCCGGCAAGAACCGTCAAAGCAAACAGCCCATAACTGATGTCAGCTTGCCCTGTTAAAAGCATAGCCGGGGTAAAAACAACATGAGTAAATGGCAGAAAGCAAAGGATTCTAACAACTCTACCAGGAAGAAGTGACAGAGGCACCAATACTCCTGTGGCAAAAGATATAATACTTGACTGCACATGAAGGAAGAAGCTAATATCCCCGAATTTAAATGCCAATATGCCGATGAAATAATGGTATCCCGCCATAAAGGTAAGCCCAAGTAAAACTATAATGCCGGCAATTATAAGCGTTGCTACATCCGGCGTAATTATAATTTTGATTTGCAGCAGAAAAGTGCAGACAGCAGCGGAAACGAGGCTGAACATAAGATGAAACGCAGATTCTCCGGCTATCATATAGGCAAAAAAGCCAAACGGATTCATAGGGGTAACCATATGCTTTGAAAATCCGCCGTCTTTTATCAGGTAGGAAACCTCTCCGCTGATTTGGTTTGACATATCCAAGGAAGCCAGGAACGAACCTATAATATAATACGATAGCATAGCCGTAAATGTAAAGCCGCTTACTGTTTCCTTTCCGGCGAAAATGGCACTCCATAAAATCCATGCGGCGATAATTCGCCCGATTGTTGCAACCACTGTCATAGATACATCAAAACGCCATACCAACTGCATTTTGAAGCTCCAGCGAAATACTTCGAGATATTTTCTCATGCCTGGACCTCTTTTCTGCTGCGATAGATTTTTTCTACAACAATGCTTATGTCCTCTTCTTCAACTGAAATGTCTTTAAGTTGATAATCCTGCATAATTTCTCCTAAAATATGTCCGCTTTGTTCCTTGGGCACCATAATTACTGCCTTGTGGCTGCTTAATTCGACAGCACTGCAATTATCAGGTAATACGAACTCAGCTTCCCCTTCAAATTGCAAAGAGATTTTTTTATGAGTCTGGAAAGAGGCAAATAAATCATCTGTATTTCCATCATAGACTTTGCGGCCTTCACCGATTACAATGCTGCGGGGGCAAAGGCTGCGGACATCGTCCATATAATGAGAGGTCAGCAAAATTGTGGTACTGTATTTTTCATTAACCTCTTTAAGAAACTCGCGAATTTGCCTTTGGGCAGGCGCATCGAGCCCTATAGTCGGCTCATCAAGAAACAGCACCTTGGGATTATGCAAAAGTGAAGTAATAAGCTCCATTTTCATGCGTTCGCCCAATGAAAGCGTTCGTACCTGCATATTGAGGTATTCTTTGGAGTTAAACAAATCAGTAAACAGCTCCAAATTTTGCTTATAGATATTATCCGGAATCTCGTACATTTCTTTGAATAAAATAAATGTATCGGCGGCGGTCATGTCATAAATAAGTTGGCTTTTTTGCCCCATGACAACGGCATATTGCTTTTTGAACGGGTTTTCCAATTTATTAGGGTAATAGCCCAATACCGAAATATCTCCGGAGGTCGGCGCAATAATGCCTGTAAGCATTTTCACAAGCGTCGTTTTACCTGCACCATTAGGGCCGATAAGCCCGACAAATTCACCGGCTTCGATATTAAGGTCAAAATCCGATACGGCAGTTCGGATTTCGTATTTTCGGTTAAAAAGGCTTTTAATACTGCCTTTTAATCCGGCTTCTTTTTCAAAGCGCTTATATTCTTTCGTTAGTTGTTTTGTCTTGATTATATTATTCAATTAGAATCTCTCCTTATAAAATAATAGCCCGCAAAACCATACCACACCAAAAAATGTGCAGAATGCTCCTGCGGGCGAAATCCCAATATATAAAAATAACGCAGCAATCACTTCTTTCACTGCGTCCCATTTATCGAGAGTCTTGAAGCGGTCTGTTTGGTATGTTTTCAAAAGGTACAACAAATAAACGGGAATTACCCGCATTGCGTTACCCTTTGCAACTATATTTAGTTGATAATCACCATAACAGACACAGTAGACATCCAGACACCTCGACTTTCAATATAATATGAATTTAGTATAGCGACGGGCAAGGCGCTTGTCAAGAGTTGCGGTATTTATAATTAGGAAAAGAACGGAGACTGTCGATAATTTATAATAGCTATAGACTAATTTAATGCGTTATAATTAGTCGTAGTGAATTTATAGGGGGGGTGTAGCTATGTGGAAGCGGTGCATTGCTCTAACTCCATGCAAAGTCATGATTGATAGAGATTGCATGGAGCAGCCGTAAAGTAACCGGTATATATCTATCACATTTTGACTTTGCAAACAGGGTATTATTATAATAGGAGCAAAGTTAAAATGAATATAAAAGATAATAAGAATTTTTGGATATTGCAAATAGGGCAGTTCATATCTCAATTAGGCAGCAATATGACAGGCTACGCGCTGATTTTATGGGCTTATAAGGATACTGGATATGTATTGCAACTATCTTTGATAATGATATGCTCGTTGTTGCCGACGGTACTTTTAATGTATTCGGCAGGGAGTATTGTCGACAGGACTAATAAAAAGATAATTATGCTGTTTTCTGATTTGCTGGCGGCAGTATTTTCTTTTATGGTCCTGATATTGGTTTATTATAATGCTTTGGAAATATGGCATTTGTATATTTACAATATTATTTTAGGAATAGCCAATGCCTTTCAGGGACCGGCATCAAGGGTAAGTTTTTCGATGGTTGTACCTAAAGAAAGCTATATGAAAATGAGTGGAATACAGTCGTTTTCAGAATCGTTGACAACAATTTTATCACCTATAATTGCTACTGCTTTTTATGCAATGGCAGGTTTAAAAGCCATTATAGTAATTGATTTAGTAACATTTTTGTTTGCGTTTATAACCTTATTAGCGTTTGTAAAGATACCAAGTGTTTACTCTACAGCGCAAAAAAATGGTTACCTACAAGACGCAAGAGAAGGGTTAGGCTATTTGCAGCATAACAGAGGGGTATTGAGCCTGATTTTTCTTATGGGTTTTATTAACTTAATTGCATCTGTATATAGTTGCAATCTTGCCCCCATGATACTGTCCCGCACAGGTAACAACGAAATTCAGCTGGGAATTGTAACAAGCGCAGTAGGTCTCGCAACACTTTTTGGTAGTTTCTTGGTTACAGTAATGAAACCGCCTGAAAAGAGAGTTCCGCTTATATTAAATATTATGATGATGGCATTTCTTATTTGCAATAATGCACTGGGAATAGGCCGGAATTATTATGTTTGGACAGTTGCTGTATTTTTTGGGAACTGTTTCATTCCTGTAGCAATGGCGAATGTGGATTATTTATTGCGTACAAAAACAGACTTGGATTACCATGGAAGGATATTTGCTGCCAATGGCACATTTCTTTTTGCTGCGAGGCTTGTGGGATATTTTGCAGGAGGCTTGCTTGCTGATAAGGTTTTTGAGCCGTTTATGAACCATAGATCGCCTTTGCAGGCGGCTATGTCAAAGCTGGTGGGATCAGGCAAAGGATCTGGTATAGGACTGATATTTTGCTTTTTGGGTTTTGTTGGATTTTTTGGTAGTTTGTTTTTTAGGGCAAATAAGGATTTGAAAAAATTGGATATATAAACACACACAACAAAGCCAACCGAATTTTCGGTTGGCTTTACTTTTACTAATCTATTCTTTTTCAGCCTCAGCTTTTCTTTGAGCAACGATTTTATCTTGAACATCTTTAGGTGCTTCATCATAGCGCTCAAATTCCATTGTAAATTCCCCGCGGCCTTGTGTCATAGAACGAAGGTCGGTTGGGTATTTGAACATTTCCATCATAGGCACTTCTGCAGCGATGGCTTGTTTTGTGCCGTTCTTTTCCATACCGAGAATACGGCCGCGGCGCTTGTTCATATCGCCCATAACGTCGCCTGTGTAATCATCGGGAACAGTTACTACAACCTTTGCAATAGGCTCAAGTAAGGTTGGCTTGGATTTCATGAAACCATCCTTAAACGCCAGAGAAGCTGCCAGTTTAAACGCCAACTCGGAGGAGTCAACAGCATGGTAGCTGCCGTCTACAAGTATAGCCTTAAGGCCAACTACAGGATAACCTGCCAATGGGCCGGCTTTAACGCTTTCCTGAATACCCTTTTCAACAGCAGGGAAATATTGGCGAGGTACGGAACCGCCGAATATTTTCTCTTCAAATACATAGCTGGTAGTTAAATCGCCGGAAGGTTCAAATTCCATATGAACATCACCATATTGACCGGAACCGCCGGATTGCTTCTTATATTTACCTTGAACGCGAATTTTGCCTTTAATCATTTCTCTTAAAGGAACGATTGGGTCAGTCAGTTCAATTTCAAGTTTATATTTGTTTTTCAGCTTATTAACGAGAACATCCAAGTGGCTGTCGCCAACGCCGGAAACGATAGATTGCTTGGTTTCAGGGTTAACTTCAAATTTAAGAGTTTTATCCTCATCAAGGAGTTTGGCAAAAGCCTGAGAAATCTTATCCTCATCGCCTTTGGTTTTAGGCGCTACGGCCATACTCATAAGTGACGGAGGAAGAACTATATCAGCATATTGAATCGGATTTTCCTTTGAGCAAAGAGTATCCATAGTCTCAGCGCTGGAAAGTTTGGCAATAGCGCCAATATCACCTGCATTAAGCTCGGTTACGCCAATTTGCTCTTTACCGCGCATAACGGAAATCTGCCCGCATTTTTCGGAAGAATCTTTCTTTGAGTTATAAAGCTGCAAATCTTTTTTAAGAGTGCCGGACATAATTTTTATCAGGCTCAAACGGCCAACATAAGGGTCAGCAATTGTTTTGAATACAAAAGCGGAAAATTGCGCGCCGTTTTCGCATTTGAAACTGATTTCACTGCCGTCTTTTGGATTAATACCTTTGGATTCGGGATTAAACTCGTTAGGGCCGTGTGCAAATCTGATAATAGAATCCATGAGTACGCGTACGCCCATAGTTTGAGTAGCGGAGCCGCAGAACACAGGTGTAACGGAGCTGTCAAGAAGACCTGCTTTTACGCCGTTTTCAATTTCATCAATGGTGAAAGGCTCGTCTTCAAAAAATTTCTCCATAAGGGCTTCATCAGTTTCAGCAACGGCTTCAACTATCATGGAGTGCATTAATTCAACCTGATCCTCCATACCGGATGGGATAGGTCCATTTTGAGTTTGACCGCTGGCGTCAAATTGGCGGCCTTCTTTTTTAATGGCATTAACAAAGCCTGTGAACTTGCCGTTTTCTTTATAAGGAACTTGAAGAGGAGCAATGCTTTTGCCGAAAAGATCTTTCATGCTTTCAACAACTCTGTCGAAATCAGCATTTTCATCATCCATATTATTTACGAAAATCATTTTAGGGATACCGGCTTCAGTAGCCATTTCCCATGCTTTTTCAGTACCGACCTCAATTCCTGATTTGGCGGAAACAAGTATGAGCGCTAAATCCGCGACTGCGAGTGCCTGCTTTACTTCTCCGGCAAAATCGAAAAATCCTGGAGTGTCAATAAAATTAATTTTGCAATCTTTCCATTCGATTGGAATCATGGAAGCATTGATGGAAACTCTGCGGCGGATTTCTTCTGCCTCATAATCGCTTATGGTATTTCCCTCATCAACCTTACCCATGCGGGTAGTAATGCCGGTCACATTGAGGGCGGCCTCCATAAGAGTGGTTTTGCCGGACCCGCTGTGGCCTAAAACGACGACATTCCTGATGTTGTCAGCGGAATAAACTTTCATACATAGTACCTCCTGTTTGTATTTTTATGCAGTAAAATTTCAATAGATTTTGAGTTGCATTATAGTTTTTGTTATACTCATGAAATTTTTGCATAGTTCAGACTGAAAAAACAGTCAAATTTTATAAAATAATAAATCCAAACTTATTTTTTGCTTAAATAATGATATTTACGTGCAAAACCTTTTTTATATAGCCCATGCACTGTTAAACGTATGTCAAATGTGTTCCATGCACTTAACAGTGCATGTCAAAAGCGTTCCATGCACTTAACAGTGCATGTCAAAGTATTATATCATAAAACAATTAATCTTGTACATACTAACTATTTATTTTAGCAAAATAAGATTTCTTTTGCAATAAATGCCTTATAATGTGTAATTTATTTGACCGAAAGGCTAAATATGAGTACAATAATTTTGTAAGAATTTGACTTTGGGAGGCAGACTATGCCTGAATACAGTTTCAGAAGAGCATTAGAAGCCATTAAGCCTTATAAAAAAGGTGAAGACATGGAAGAAATTAAAGCTGAATACGGGCTTGAAACCATCGCCAGACTAATGTCAAATGAAAATCCCTATGGTTGCTCAGCCTTGGTTAAAAATGCTGTCGTAAAAGCTATGAATGAGCCTTCCAATTATCCTGATGATTATACCACAGCCCCCAGAGCTGCCATTGCTAAAAAATATAATATAGATAAGGATGAAATCATTTTCGGCAACGGCACAGATGAGATTATATATTTTCTCGGCAAAGCCTTTATTGAAGAGGGCGATGAAGTAATAACAGGCAAGGCGACGTTTTTTTCTTACGAGGAATCGGTTTTGGCAATGGGCGGCAAAATGGTTTATGTGCCCATGAAAAATCATGGCTTTGATTTAGCAGGTATAATAGAAGCTATCACAGATAAAACAAAAATGATAATAGTTTGCAATCCCAATAATCCTACAGGAACGGTTTTTCATGAAAAGGAGCAGCTTGAATTTTTGGCTAGAATCCCAAAAAACATTATTGTTGTGGTAGATGAAGCCTATGCTGAATTTTATATGGGTGAAAATTATCCCGATACATTTTCTAAAATAAATGAGTTAAAAAATTTAATAATACTCAAAACTTTTTCCAAGGCTTACGGCTTGGCGTCTTTCAGGATTGGCTTTGCCATTTCCAATAAAGAGACGATAACAATGATGACAAGGGCTAAGAATTTATTCAATGTATCCGCGCAAGCTCAGGCCGCCGCGGTTGCCGCAATGGAAGATCAGGCATTTGTTGAAATGGTACGCCTTAAGAATTATGAGGCAATCAAGTATCTGTGCACAAGGCTGGACAGCATGGGTATATCATATATACCGACTCATGCCAGCTTCATTATGATAGAGTATGGCAGTGATGTGAGAGAGGTTGTGAAAAGTCTTCTAAAATGCGGCTATATGGTGCGTGAGGGTGATATGTTTAATATGCCCGGCCATATCCGCATCAGCATAGGCACAAGGGAGCAGATGGAAGGCTTTGCAAACGCGTTGGAAAATATCATAAGCTCTTTATAAGGAGATAAAATGGAAATTAAAGAAAGCGGGCAGAAGCAAAATTCAAACGCCCATATAAATCAACAGGAATTTAAATATAAATCTGCCAAAAGCTATTTAAGCGGCAGTTCTTTTACTGTTATTGCAGGCCCTTGCGCGGTTGAAAGTGCCAAGCAAATGGAGGAAACCGCCCTATATCTTAAAGCAAAGGGCGTTAAATATATGCGGGGCGGTGCCTTTAAGCCAAGAACTTCACCGTATTCATTTCAGGGGTTGAAAGAAGATGGCCTTAAAATTCTTTCGGAAACGGGAAAGCGTCATGGTTTAATAACCGTCAGTGAGGTTATAGACAGAGACTCATTAAATCTGGCATTGAAATATGTAGATATCGTTCAAATAGGTGAAAGGAATATGCAGAATTTTTCTTTGCTTGAAGCTGTGGGAAAAGAGAAGATACCTGCTATATTAAAGCGCGGCCATGCCGCAACTGTGGAAGAATGGTTGATGGCAGCCGAATATATTCTTAAAGAAGGCAATGATAAAATAATACTCTGCGAGCGGGGTATCCGCACTTTTGAAACGGGTATGAGATATACTCTTGATATTGGAGCGGTCAGCGCTGTTAAAAAGCAAACGGGGCTTTCGGTTATTATTGATCCCAGCCATGCCGCAGGGGTCGGTGAGCATGTACCTTCTCTGGGTTTGGCGGCCGTTGCCTGCGGAGCGGATGGGGTTATGGTTGAAATTCACCCCAATCCGGAGGAAGCTCTTTCAGATGGTATGCAGGCTTTGAAATTAGATGAATTTGGAACATTTTATGAAAAAATTGCAAAAGTGGCAAATGCTTTGGATAAAGGCTTGGCGTAAATAGCCAAAAGAGGTCAATATGGTTGAAAAGCTGGTTAAAAAAGTACATATAAATGCCGTTTTGGAAGTGCCGGGGGATAAAAGCATATCCCATAGAAGCATTATGATCGGCGCATTGGCAAAAGGGTTTACAGAGGTTGAAGGGCTCTCCGGCGGGGCGGATTGTATGTCTACAGTTTCCTGCTTCAGAAAAATGGGGATTGAAATAGATACAGGCAAAAGCCTTAAAATCCGCGGCAAAGGCTTATATGGACTTAAGGAATCCGCGGATATTTTAGATGTGGGCAACAGCGGCACAACTATGCGCCTTATTTCGGGCATTTTGGCAGGGCAGAGGTTCACCGGCCGCATAACAGGGGATAGCTCCATTAGGAAGCGCCCTATGGGGCGGATTATAACGCCTTTGGCCATGATGGGTGCCGGTATTTACGGGGAAGAAGGCGGACTTGCGCCCCTTATAATTACAGGCGGGAATTTAACGGGTATTGAATATAATATGCCGGTTGCCAGTGCACAGGTTAAGAGCGCTATATTGTTGGCAGGCTTGTATGCACAGGGGGAAACTACCGTTATCCAGCCGGATATAACGAGGGACCATACGGAAATTATGCTTGAAAATTTCGGCGTTGATATAAGCAGAGGCGGGTTTTCCGTAAAAGTTAAGCAGGCGGAGGAAATTATAGGCGGCAAAATTATTATCCCGGGAGATATTTCAAGTGCTGCATATTTCATAGCCCTTGGAATACTTAGTGAAAACTCATGTATAACCATAAAAAATGTCGGCATAAATCCTACTAGAAGCGGCTTTATAACAGTGCTTAAGCAAATGGGGGCAGACGTTGAAATCAGCAATATAAGGGATTTTTCAGGAGAAGCAGCAGCTGATATAACAGTTAAATCATCTTCCCTGAAGGCTGTTGAAATTTCAGGCAGCACCATCCCTCTTTTGATAGACGAAATACCAATTTTGGCTGTATGTGCACTGTTTGCGAAAGGAACTACCATAATAAAAGACGCTCAGGAGTTGAAAGTGAAAGAATCTGACAGAATACATGCAATGGCAGTTGAGCTTAAGAAATTCGGCGCATTTATTCATGGGTCGGATGACGGTATGATTATCGAAGGTGGCAAAGGTTTAAAAGGTGCTCACGCCGAAAGCCATGGAGACCACAGAATTGCCATGAGTCTTGCCATATGTGCAAGCCTTATTGAAGGGGAATCATTCATACATGGTGCAGGGTGCTGCAATATTTCCTATCCGCAGTTTTTTGAGATATTGCATGAACTTTAAAAAGAACTAAGATAAAAGGGAGAAAAAGACTTTTATCCATAAAATAAATTATAAGTTAAGGAGAATTTTATGAGAATAATCAGAACAAAGGACTATTATGATATGAGCAGAAAAACCGCTAATATGATAGCGGCTCAGATTATGTTAAAGCCAAACAGCTTGCTGGGCCTTGCAACGGGAGCCAGCCCTATTGGCGCGTACAAATGCCTTGTGGAAGATTATAAATGCGGCAATGTTGATTTCAGCGGCATTTCCAGCGTTAACCTTGATGAATTTTACGGCATAGGCGCTGATAATGAGCAGAGCTTTCATTATTTCATGAATCATCATTTATTCAACCATGTTAATATAAAAGCCGATAATACATTTATACCGGACGGGCTTGCCAAAGACCCTGATAAAGAATGTGCCCAATATGAAGAAATTATACGTTCAAAGGGCGGGGTTGATTTATTGCTGCTCGGTCTCGGCCTTAACGGGCATATGGGTTATAATGAGCCGGCAGACGAGCTTAAGCTCAATACTCACTGCACAGATTTATCACCGACAACTATTGAAGCCAATAAGCATCTTTTTGCAGATGAGGGGCAAATGCCTCTTAAAGCCAATACAATGGGCGTTGGAACTATTATGCGCTCTAAGGCTATACTTATGATAGTTTCCGGCACAGCTAAAGCGAATATTGTTAAGGAAGCGTTTTTCGGCCCTGTGACAACTCAGGTTCCGGCTTCTCTTTTACAGCTTCATCCTAATTTCACAATAATCGGAGATGAGGCGGCGTTTTCACAAATACCAAATTAAAGATTGTTTTTTCTAAGGGAGGGATTATATGCTTAAGGGAATAGGCAATGGCCAAAATAACTTCAATCAAAATAATGTTAACCCTTACGGCTCTCCTATGGCGCAGCCGGGCGGTGTAAACGATCCTGTTCATATGCAAAAGGCAAACGGCGCCACTAAAACCGACGGGAATTATGAATGTAAAACCTGCTCTGAGCGGCGGTATAAAGACGGGTCTGATGACGGCGGCGTTTCTTTCCAATCGCCTACAAAGGTAAGCGCGGGAAGGTCTGCCAATGCGGTTTTCGGCCATGAGCGGGAGCATTTTGTCAGAGAAGGCGTTAAAGCCAAGCGGGAAGGCAAGGAGGTTATTTCCAACACCATACAAATTCACTATGCCACCTGTCCCGAATGCGGCAGGCGCTATGCTTCCGGCGGGGAAACCAGAACGGTTACAAAAGGCGAAAGCGCCGCTTCCAAACTTAGAAAAAAACCGGGCGAATCCAAAGTAGATATATCTTTATAGAAGGTTTAAGAGCTTGCCAAAGCTAAATTGGCGGGCTCTTTATTTTTTTGAATACTTGGCGGAAAATCCATGTTATAATAACGGAAAAGAAAGTACTTTTCTAAATTACAATTGCCATAATAAAAGGGGAGTTAAGTATGTATTTTGAATGTCCTATATGCAAAAAAGTGTATAATTACGGCCAGCTTGTTTGGAAATGCCAATGCGGCTCATATCTCAATCTTGTTCAAGATGTTAAGTTTTCAAAAGCGGATATTAAAGCAGATAAATTAAATATGTGGCGCTATGATGAGGCTTATCCGGTTAAATACAACGAGCTGGCGGCTACCTACAATGAAGGGATGACGCCTCTTATTGATATAGAATTTGGCGGAGCTAAGCCTAAGGTTAAGCTGGATTATCTTATGCCCACAGGCTCTTTTAAGGACCGCGGCGTTGTTATGGTTGTGAATTATCTCAAAAAATACGGCGCAGATTTTATTACGGAGGATTCATCGGGCAATGCGGCGGCATCTGTAGGGGCATACTGTGCGCTGGCGGATATAAAGGCTAAAATATTCGTCCCTGCCGGTAATTCATCGGGTAAAATCATGCAAACAGCCGCTTACGGAGCTGAAATCAATCCAATAGAAGGCACGAGAGATCAGGTGGCAACAGCTGCCCAGCAGTTTGTAGAATCCTATTCAGGCCACAACTGGCATCCGCTTTTCTGCCATGGGATAAAATCCATAGCCTATGAAATATGGGAGCAATCAGGCTATATCGCCCCCGATGTAATTGTAACGCCTTGCGGCGGCGGAAGTTTGGCTCTAGGCATAATCAGAGGGTTTAAAGAGCTTTTGGAAAACGGCGAGGTTGACAAGCTGCCCAGAGTGTATGCTGTTCAGCCCAAAAACTGCAATCCAATTGTCCGTTATTTTAACGGGGATAAATCGGAATTTAGCCCTGAGCCTACAATTGCAGAAGGCACAGCCATTGCATTTCCTGTAAAGGCGAAAGAAATTTCGGGACAAGTTCTCTCAACAAAAGGAGCGCTTGTAGATTTAACAGAGGATGAAATAAAAGCTGCCCTTAAAATAGTTTGCAAAAAGGGCGTATACATAGAGCCGACTTCAGCCATAGCTTTCGCGGCCTTTGAAAAACTTATAGCAGGCGGGCAAATCGGGAAAAATGAAAACACCGTTATTATCGCAAGCGGAAACGGATTGAAGGCTGCGGGAACAGTGAATGAGATAATGGAAGGGTAGCAGTGATTAGTATGTTTAAACAATTCGTAAAACTGAAGAGAAAGAAGAAAGTTGTTAAGAATATTTGGGAAACTGATTTTGAAGATATTTGGGTTATTGAGGATAAGAACCATTTTCTTATTGCCTTGAATGGTTGGATTTGCATAAAATGTAATTATGGCGATAATATAGAAAAACTATCAAAAGCGGAAAGCGCTTTTTGGCTTGTTTCCCTACTTCAAGGGCAGGTTGGTAATGGCGGGTTTGTGCAGTTTTTCTTTAATAGCAGTGGAGAGTTTGCACATGAAATAGTTGAGGCGCTATGTGAAATAGGCGCAGTTCGTACTTTACATATCTATAAAAAAGTGATTGAGGCTGTTGGTGGGATTGTTCCCAAGGCGTTGGCAGAGAGGGAAAATTGGTATGAAAACACAATAACAGACGAGGTAGGAACTACTCTGGGAGAGTTTGATTTGCTATTTTATAAAGACCCTGATAATTTAGATGAATTATGCTATAAGTATATATTAGACAATAAAGAACAATTCAGCCGATAACAAAGGTAAATAACACATTATTTTGGGATTAAAATAAGATTTCTCGAATTTCTAAATGAAAAGAGGATTATTATGAAATTATCCAATGAGCTGACACCTGAGCAGTTCTGCGATTTACAGGAAGCCGTGGGTTTCGGGCGGCCTAAAGCAGTGCAAATTGAAAAGGCTTTGAGGAATTGCCTGTATTTCGTCAGCGCAGAGGTTGACGGGGAAGTTGTTGGCATGGGTCGTATAGTTGGTGACGGTGCTAAAATAGTTTATATACAGGATGTTTTTATTAAGCCTGAGTTTCAAGGCAAGGGAATAGGCAAGGCGATTATGGCTGATTTGATGAATTACATAAAGGAAAATGCTGTGGTGGATACAACTATTACTATTGGCCTTATGTCGGCAAGGGAGAAGGAGGGCTTTTATAAAAAGCTGGGTTTTAGAGAGCGGCCTAATGAAAAAGAAGGCGCAGGCATGGTTATGCAAATGAAAATTATAAGCGAATAACCGAGTAAACAAATAATATGCTTATATGGGTTTTCATATTGAAATAAATTTAATTTGAAATTTTACTGACAAAAGCGAACTTCCTGCGAGATCCTTCGTATATCTGAATTAGAAACACTGAATTAAATAGGATAACCCTTTGGGGCAAGGGGTTTTATAGGAGGAAAAATTATGGCTAATGAGAAAATGATGATACTCAAAATGCTTGAAGAGGGAAAAATCAGCGCAGAGGAGGCCGCAAGGCTTATGGAGGCTTCCGGCGGGAAAAAGACTTCGGCTAAGCCTTTGGAGTTTGAAAAAACATATGCACAGCCAGGCGAAGCTCGGACGGATTCGACATACGGCTCTGACCCTGCGCCTAATAACCGCCCTAATGCGGGATATGGTCAAAATTATTCATCTCAGGGGCAAAGCGGGGCGAGGCAAGGACATTCAGGGGCAGGCTTTGATGATTTTGTTTCAGATTTAAGCAGAAAATTCGATACATTTGCAAAAGATATGGAGCCTAAACTTCAAAAATTCACAGAAGTGGTAGCGGAGAAAACCAGCAATGTTGCTGATTCTATTTCAAAATCCATAAGCCAGTCCAACGTGCCTTCAAGAGAGGGAACGCATTATTCGGGCGGGCAGGCAGGTCCTTCAAGATACAGAATGCCTGCAACGGGATACGGCAATAATTCTATGGAGAAGAATTTTGAGATTCTGGTTCAGCCGGGGTATTGCGAGTTGAATCTTATGGGCTTAAACGGCGATGTTTTGATAAATGGCTATAACGGCGACAAAATAACCGCCAGAGTTAACTACAGGGCCAAACATGGCGCGGCTGCCATAGAGCTTATGAAGCTGGGTGATAAGTATTATCTCAACTATGATGAGGATAATTTTGAATTTGTAACCATAGATGCTTATGTGCCGGAGAAAATGTTTAAAAATATCCGAGTTGAAACCATAAACGGCAAAATAATTTTATCAACTATTATAACGGAAACCTTAACTATAAACGGAATTAATGCCAAGGGCGATATTAAAAATATTTCTGCGGAGAATCTTTTTGTGGATACTTCAAACGGCGAGCTTGTGCTGTTTAATGTAAACGGGAAATACGGCAAGATTGACACATTTAACGGTGTGGTAAATGCTACGGGTATCGATATTGAAAACATGAGCCTTACATCCAACAACGCACCTGTGACGCTTAATATTGATTATTTTGCAAGGCATACGGATTACACATGGGCAGTGGAAGCCGCCAACGGGAAATTGATTATGAATGTTCCTTCTGCGCCGGATTTAGGCTATTATGTTAAGGCGAGAACATCTCTCAACAATGTCAAGCTGGGGCTTACGGGTATGGAGTATATGGTGAACAACAGCAATTTTGTTGAAGCTAAAAGCTATGGCTTCGATAATGCCGCTAAAAAGGTTCGCTTAAGCGCTGAAACTTCTAATGCGCCATTGAGTATTAATTAAATTTTTGAAAGCTATGCCTTTAATATGGGGGCATGGCTTTTTTTTGGAGATTTATAAAGTATGAACCATAACTAAATACATGTGCATAAATGGTATATAATAATTATAAAAAATATCAGCCTTGTTTAGGAGTGTTTAGGGGCTATATACTGATATTAAGCTGGTGAAAAATTTAAATATAAAAGGGGTATTACTATGGAAAACGAACTGTTAAAAGTAAGAGAATGGGCGATAAATAAGATTAAAACAGAATATCCTGATGATGTGGCGCTTTTGGTTGCTGTTGAAGGCTGCGCTGTAAACGGAGACTGGCATGGGGAGGTTTTTGATTATTTTATACCGGCAACAGAAAGAGGCAATGACCTTGCGGAGACCTTTATTATTGGAGATATTGGTATAGACCTCTACCCGAGATCATGGGAAAGAACAGAGCATACAGCAAATTTGGATAATCAATCACCCCAATGTGTTGGTAGCGCTAGGATTCTATACGCTCGTTCCAAAGAGGATGAGGAGAGATTTTTGGCTTTGAAGCAAAAGTTCTTTGAAAATCTTAGTGATCCGCAGTTTGTTTATAAAAAAGCATTGGAAAATCTCAACACCGCAATGGACTTATACAGAACTATGCTGTTTGAAAACAGGCTTTACAGGGTTAGGGGATTAGCGGGATATGTTCACCGCTATTTAACGACGGCTGTTGCTTGCTTGAATAATACCTACAGAAAAGACTACCACGGAGGTTATCATGGCGGAGTTATTCATGAAGTTTCACAGTGGAAGGCGCTTCCTGCACACTTTATAGAATATTATCAGGCGATTCTGACTGCAAATACGACAGAAGAAATGAGGAATTTGGCATATCTTCTTATTGCTGGGACGAGAGAATTTATAGCAGGATATAAACCGGAAGAAAATTTGCCTGAAAAAGTCAAAGATTATCAATGGCTGGCAGACTGGTATCAGGAGCTTCGCGATTGGCTTAGGAGGCTATATTATTTCTGCGATATTAAAAATATAGATGATGCATTTTATGAAGCCTGCCAGATGCAAAGCGAATTGGATATTATCGGAGAAGATTTCGGGCTTGGGGAGATGGATTTACTGGGCTATTTCCAAGCGGATAATCTTGATATACTTCATAATCGTGCATCAGAATTGGAAAAAGAAATTATTGAAACAATTGAAAGCAACGGTGTGTGGATTAAAAAATATGCAAATGTAGATGAGTTTTTAGCGGCTAGGAAATAATATGTTTCTTCAAAAGGACAGTGGTGAAAATGAAATACAGAAATGCGTCAGAGATTTTGCCGGATGAGCTGCTGAAAGAACTTCAAAAATATGCTTCCGGTGAGATTCTCTATGTGCCTTCGGATAAAAACCGCAAAAAATGGGGTTCGGGAACAGGCTCCAGACGCTTCTATGAAGAGCGCAATGAGGAAATCAGGCATAAATTTTTCAGCCGTCTGGCTACGGTGGATATGCTGTGTGAAGAATACGGGCTTTCTGATGAAACAGTGAGGAAAATTTTATACCGCTAGCAGATTTGTGTAGTATAATGGGTTAATAAGTAATGTTTATTACCAAACATATGAATGAAAGGGGATTGTTATGGACAAAATCACATATTCAGATGCCAAAAAATTCACATCTCCCAACCCATTAACCATTATCTGCACCCAAACGCCGGAGGGGTATACGAATCTGGCAACCGTAGCGTGGTGGACTTATCTATCCTCCGATCCGGGGATGATTGGCTTTGCAATGGGAAAAGGCTCCTACAGCGGCGAGCTGGTCAGGCAGAACAAGAAAGTGGTGCTGGCAATGCCAGGTATAGGGCTTGAAGGAGTTGTTTTATCCTGCGGAACGGTTTCCGGAAGGGCGAAAAATAAGGCTGAGGATTTTGATATTGAATTAAAGGATATTCCCGAGTGTGAAATACAAATACCTGCAAACAGCAGGCTTGCCATGGAATGCAGCTTGGTAAATACTGTGGAGGCGGGGAACCATTTTTTCTATATCTGCAATGTGGAAAATATATATGCGGATGAAGCAGTGGAGGCGCTATTCGTATGGTCGGGAGATGATGCGGGATTTCTTCGAGGTGCTAAGTAGAAATTAAAATTGATTGGTTTTTGCAATGCGGGAATGAATTTTAAATACAGAACAAAGATGCGTTAATAATAAGAAAAAATAAAATGCCGCAAAAAACTATGTGAAAATAAGAAGGTTTGTTCCCATCGGGGTTTTTGTGGTTTTTTACTCTTTAAAAATGGATTCGTAGTTTTGTTTTTCAAGGTAGCATATGTTTAATGCGGATAAAACCGAACAAATGAGCAGAACACATATTCGCATAGAATGCAGGTTTAATACAAAGCGAATATACGTACGCAAAAGCAAAAAAATAAACCATGGCAAAAACCATGGTTTTGTAAGTGAATAAAGCTATTTTTGCGAATATGAAAATACCGGCAAAAAGAATATTGATGCTATATTATTTACTTAAATGCCTTTGCCTTTTAGTCGAATTTATATTCCATATCAACATGTACGATTCCGTCATCGTCATAGGGCTCGCTTAGGGGCTTAAATCCGTAGGAAGCATATAATTCCATTATATAGGCCTGAGCAGAGAGCTTTACGGAAAGGGCATTAAGCTCAGCTTTTATAAAAGCCATAGCTTCTTTCAACATATTTTTGGCTATGCCTTTGCTCCTGTAATCGGGATGAACTGCAAAGCGGCCGAGAGAAATTTCATCAAAATTTACTCCCTTATCCAATATGCGGCAGTAGGCTATAAGGCGCTCATCCTCAGTAATCCGGAGATGATAAGCCTTTTTGTCTTTCCCGTCACAGTCGGCATAAATGCAGTCTTGCTCAACAATAAATATTTCCGTTCGCAGAAACAGAATGTCATAAATTTCAAAAGGGGTTAATTCATCAAAGCGCTTTATGGTAGTTTTCATATATTCCTCCGAAAATGTTTTTTTCAATAATATATTAAAAGGATTTTAATTACAATAAGTATTTTGTGAGCGCATATAAATTTTCTTTGAAAAAATTTCAATTTTTGGAGTATAATTCTTGAGTTTTCCTCCCATAATATGATTGTAAGGCAGCTAAGCGCCTTAGTACCTATTCTCAACGACAGGGAAGGAGGGAATATTATGGATAAGAAAAACCCTAACAAATCTCCAAGTGACAGAGCTGAATTTGCAGAAGAGTTGAACAATGAAAATGACAAAAATAAAAGTAAGAACAAAGACAAATAGTTATATTAAAAATAAGCCGGATAAAAATACACCGGCTTATTTTATTGGGTTTTTTAGAAAATGAAGATTGAAATTATGCCGGTTGCTTTCTAATCCAAAAGCCCTGATGATTTTAAATTGGCAATGCCAATTTTGATTTGCTCAGGGTCTTGAACCATTGCCATGCGTACATGGCCCTCACCTGATGGGCCGAAGGCAGCTCCGGGAGTTACCAGTAAGCCCGTTTTTTCCACAAGCTGCAATGCGAACTGTTCAGAGCTTGTAAATTTTGGCGGTATCTTTGCCCAAACAAACATAGTTGCGGGGCAGCGGCCGACCTTCCAACCGATTTCACTCAGCCCGTCGCATAAAACATTGCGCCTGAGTTCATAGGCTTTTCTCGTTTCAATAACGCAGGACTGGTCGCCTGTTATGGCGGCGATTGCCCCTTGCTGAACAGGAAAGAACATACCAAAATCAATATTGCTTTTCAGGAGTTTCATTTTTGCAACTACTTCTCGATTGCCGAGACAGAAGCCGACTCTTGCCCCCGCCAAACCATAGGTTTTTGAAAGGGAGTTAAATTCCACACCAACCTCCCTTGCGCCTTCAAATCTTAAGAAGCTGCCGCAATGGTTGCCGTCAAAGGTCAGTTCACTATAGGCATTATCATGGAGAACGATAATATTATATTCTTTGGCAAAGGCAATTAGCTTTTCATAAAATAAATCGGGAGCCAATGCTGTGGTAGGATTATTGGGATAGGCGACGATCATAAATTTCGCCTTTTGGGCTATATCTACAGGAATTTCATCCAAGTCAATAATATAACCATTTTCAGGCCTTTGGGGCATATAGTGGAGGTTGGCTCCTGCAAGTTTCTGCCCTTCGGCAAAAATAGGGTAGCAGGGATCCGGAACCAGCACTGTATCACCCTCATTCACTGCGGTGAGGGCAATATGGCCCAAACCTTCCTGAGAGCCCAGTAAAGAGCAGATTTCCGCCTGCGGGTCGAGGGTGACTCCGTAACGGCGCTGATACCAAATAGCTGCGGCCTCCAGAAGCTCCTTAGTATCGCTTAAAGCATATTTATAATTTTCGCCAATCAAACAGGCTTCGGCAATAGTTTTCATAATATGCGGCGCAGGCGGTACATTAGGCGAGCCTACGCTCATATCAACAACCATTTTGCCCTCCGCAAGGCGCTGATTTTTCTGTTCAAGCAGGGCTGCGAAAATGCCTGCCTTAAACTGATCCATACGTTTGGAAAATTCCACGTTGATCCTCCTCAAATGAGTTTAAATGCCCTGTTAAATTATTTTACCATAGGGCAATTGAGCGCGCAAGATACGGAGAGAGTGTTAAGCATATATTTTGAGGAGATTGCGCAGGATTTATTGATGAATAAATGAAAAAATGTTAGAATGGCTTTAGATAGAATCAATTTGATGCGATACAGGTTGATTAAAAATCAGATAATAAGAAAGGATGGTTTATTATGAGAAAAAACTTTGGAGCAAAGCCTATGACATATCCCCAGCCGGTATTTATTGTTGCCGCTTATGATGCAGACGGAGTGCCTAATGCTATGAATGCTGCATGGGGCGGCATAAGTGAGGAGACGGAAATTTCCATATGTATAAGCCCGGGGCATAAGACAACAAAGAATATACTTACAAGCGGCGCTTTTACCGTAAGTATGGCCGATGAAGAGCATATGGTGGCATGTGACTATGTTGGAGTTGCTTCCGGCAATAATGTGCCTGATAAATTTGCAAAGGCCGGCTTCCATGCGACGAAAAGCGAATTTGTAAATGCTCCGCTTATAGATGAGCTTCTAATGGCGGTGGAATGTAAGCTCATAAGCTATGACGAGGAATCATGCCGTTTGGTTGGTGAAATTGTAAATGTTTGCGCAGATGAAAGCGTGTTAAACGAAGACGGAAAGGTTGATCCTAAAAAGCTAAAGCCTGTTATATTTGATTCAATGAATCACACTTATCTTTCAGTTGGGGAAAAGGTGGGAACCGCTTTTAAAGACGGTTTGCAATTGAAATAAGATAATATAAAGGCTTTGAAAAATATTTAAAATAATTTTAACGGAGGTACTACTGTGACAAACCCTGAAAAAATAGTTCAAGAGCAATTGGATTTTTACAACAACCATGATATGGAAGGCTTCTTATCCACTTACCATGATGATATTAAGCTGTATAACCTTATTGACAATTCCCTTATGCTTGAGGGGAAAGAGGCTATGAGAGAACGCTATTCAAACAGCTTTTTCGTTTTGAATATTCATGCTGATTTGGCAAACAGAATTATTATAGGCAATAAGGTTATTGACCATGAGAAGGTTACGGCTAATAATCGTGAAGGTATTTCCAATGCCGCCGCTGTATATGAAGTTGTTGACGGATTGATTAAAACAGTCTGGTTTGTTCGGGAAAATTAAGGATTTGAAAAAGCAAAGCCCTGTATTTTAAAATACAGGGCTTTGTTTATTATTATGTTATTTTGCTTGAGCCTGCGCCAGGGCTTCATTAATTGCACAAAGAAGCACTTGGCCTGTAACATAACGGTCCTCGGGAATGACAACCTCAAGGCTTTGTGTGTCTAATATGCTGGTTGAGAGAATCTCCATTGTAGGCTTGAAAAGCGGGTAGAAAACCTGCTGGTTTTCAGAGAGGTTTTTAAAGGCAATTCCCGTTATTTCATCATTTGTAACGACAACCTCAACATCAACAGAGCCTTTTGAGAGTTGAAGGTTAACATTGTAGCTTCCCGGTATGTATGAAACAGGGGCTTCTTCTTTTGCTTTGCTTTTTCCGGCAAATAAATTTACAAGCAGCAATACAAGGGCTATGCCTGCTATTACAAAAACAAGCGTTTTTATAATTTCGCTCACACGCAAAGCCATTATTCTGGTTCCTCTCGTTTTTGGCCCTCTCATTATTTTTGTCCTCCTTTATGGGTTTATGCTTAAATACTTCTCGTTTTCCATGATATATTCTATTAAGGTTGAAGCCTAATTATTCGCGGATAATACGTAAATATTAGTTTCGTATTGTCAAATGGGGTCAAAATTTGTATGATATATATAAAAAACAATCGGGTGCTAATATGGGTTTAAGATATATATTGGGCGGAGCAGGCTCCGGCAAAACAACTAAATGCTTGGATGAAATTTTTCAGCTTGCGGCAAATACGGAGAAAAGGCTATTTTTCATTGTTCCCGAACAATATTCTCTGGAGGCTGAAAAGAAGCTGGTGTCGAGATTTCCCGGTAAATCCAGCGTCATAGCTCAAGTGCTGAGCTTTGAACGCCTTGCGTATCATGTGCTCAGTGAAACAGGAACAAAGCAAGGTGATATGCTGGATCATATGGGCAAAAATATGATTGTCAGAAAGCTCTTAAATGATGTTAAGCCGAGGCTCAAATATTATAACAATGCCAATATAAGCCAAGGCTTGGTTAAGAATATTTCAGGCAGCATAAAAGAGTTTTACCAATATAAAATAAAACCGGAAGATATTAGAATCCCTGATGAAATAACAATAGGGCAGAAATATAAATTTGAAGATATACGGCTTATTTATGACGAGTACAGGAGCTTTGTTGAAAGCGATTTTTTATCCAGCGATACTACCTTGGATATTTTAAGCGAAAACATTGGAAAAAGCGGACTTGTAAATGATTCCGTAATTTGGATTGACAATTTTTCAGGCTTTACCCCTCAGGAATATAATGTTATAAAAGAGCTTATGAAGCTCGCCAAAACAGTTAATATTTGCATTAATATTAAAGAAAAATTATTGCGCCATAATGAGCCGGCGCTTAATGACCCCTATTATGAATCAAAATATCTCATAAATAAGCTGACTCAAACGGCGGAAGAAAACAATATAAAAATAGATGATATTTGTTTTATGGAAAGCTCTCTGCGTTTTTCGGCGACGGGGGAAATTAAATGGATAGAAGAGCATTATAATGATTCCGACCCTTTCGTTTATCCTTATGAAAATGAAAGAATCATTGTGAAAGCCTCCGGCAATAAATATGATGAAATATATAATTTGGCAGGGGAGATCAGGCGGCTTGTGCGGGATAAGGGGCTTTTGTATTCGCAGATAGCTGTACTTTCAGGCAATATAGATTCCTATGCGCCATCTATACAAAATATATTCAGCCGCCATGATATACCTATATTTGTTGATACCAGAATCGGCATTTTGGCTCACCCGATGGTTGAGTTTATTAGGGCGCTTTTTGAAATAAAGATTAAAAACTGGTCTTATGAAAGCGTATTCCGCCTGCTTAAAACAAATTTACTGCCGATAGCCTTTGATGATGTTGATATGCTTGAAAATTATGTTATTGCATATGGAATAAAAGGCTGGCGGTGGAAACAGCCTGAATGGAAATCGGGCTTTTACGGCGGGAATTATGATAAAGAGAAAATAAATGAAATAAAGAATATGGTTTATAACAGCATAGCGCCATTTATTGATAATATAAGTGAGAAAAACCGGCTGAATCCTGAAAAACTCTGCATTAAACTATATGAACACCTTATTGAAGCAGGCATACCTCAAAAGCTAAACGAGCTTTCTATGGAAGCGGCATATTCAAAAAACATGCAGATTTACAGGGAACATGCAGGGATTTGGAACACTGTGATGAAGGTTCTTGATAAAACTGCGGCCATTTTCGGCAATATGGATATGAGTGTAAAGGAATTTGTGCAAATTCTGGATGCGGGCTTTGCTTCCTGTGATATGGGTATATTGCCGCCGGCTCAGGATCAGGTTATAATCGGCGATATATACAGAACAAGGCTTAATGAGGTTAAGGCGCTTTTTGTTGTAGGCGCCACAGAGGATAGTTTTCCTAAAAAAGCCGAAGAAGACGGCGTTTTTAACGACAAAGACAAACTGATTTTAAAATCAATGGATATTGAGCTGGGCTTTGAGAGCAGCAAGCAAACTTATATAAACAGCCACCTTGCATATTCGGTTTTTACAAAGACCAGCGACTATCTTTATGTTTTTTATCCCGAAAGCAATATAAGCGGCAAAAGCCTTGTGCCTTCTCCTGTGGTTTATAAGCTCAGGCAGCTGTTTAAGCAGAAAGCGGAAAGTGAAGAACAAATCACCCTTCCGGGGGTTATGCTTAAAAATCTCGGCACTGTTCTTAATAAGAAAAAATCAAAAGAGAATATAGATGAATTTGAAACGGCGCTTTATGACTGGTATACAGAGAGTGAGGCTTTTTCTCCAAATATTTCAAAAGCGGAGCTGGAGGCCTATGATGTTAAGCCGCTGTCAAAAGAGGTTTTATCAAATTTATATAAGGATAATATACGGATCAGCATTTCCCGCCTTGAAAAATATGTGGAATGTCCGTTTTCATATTTTGTACGCTATAATCTGAAGGCTGATGAGAGGGACTCATATCAGGTGCAAAATGTGGATTTAGGCAATGTGTTCCATGATGTTTTAGAGTATTTTTCAAGGAAAATGGAAGAAGAAAGCATTAGCTGGGGCGATTTGAAATTTGTAGAAATTGAGAGCAGAGTAAATGCAATTTTTGAAGGAATAGTTTCGGGGGACGGTTCGGATATATTTAGCGATGATATAAAATCGGCCTATATATTGGAGCGGGTTAAGAAAACGGCAATACGCTCCATATGGGCGCTGGGCAGGCATATATCCAAGGGCAGCTTTACACCGTACGGCGCAGAAGTGGATTTCGGGCTTTCAAGCCCTTTATCGGGCATTAAAATAGAAATAGATGCTGAACATAGCCTGACGCTTACAGGCCGAATAGACCGTATAGATTTGCTGGATAAAAACGGAGAAAAATACGTAAAAATAATCGACTACAAATCAGGAAATAAGAAATTTGACATAACAGATATTTATTACGGTATGCAAATGCAGCTGTTTGTATACATGGGTGCCCTTTTAAAAAGGGGAGACAGCCTGCTTAAATTGGATAAGAAGCCTTTGCCGGGAGGAGTATTCTATTTCAGATTAAACGACCCCGTAATAGATTATGATGCAGCGAGGTCAGGGGAAGATGTATATAATGATATTTTGGATGAATTTAAAATGTCAGGGCTTATGCTTGATGAGAAAGCTGTAATAGAAGGTATAGACAGCAGTATAGAAAAAAATTCATCTGTTGTGCCTGTAAATATTAATTCCTCGGGGGAATACACAAGCAGGTCAGGTGCGCTTGCATCGGCGGGCGATTTTGAAAATATTATTGAATATACCAATAAAAAAATGCAGAATATAGGTAAGGAAATTTTGTCGGGCAATATTGAGGCTAAGCCTTATAAAAAAGGAATGAGAACGGGTTGCGATTTCTGCTCATATTCTTCAATTTGCGGGTTTAATGAAAACAGCGGAAAAAGCGCTTACCGAATATTTAACAGCAAAAAAAGCATATCGGATTTAAAATAAATGTTTAAAAGCCTGGTTTGTTTAGCATAGCCAGGCTTTTAAGCATATAGCTCAAATAAATATGAATTTATTTTAGCGAATGACTTGTCAAACTCTTTGGGTAGTGTTATAATATCATTCGGTCAATAAATTGGCTTGCTTAATTTAATATATGTGCGCTTAGCTCAGCTGGATAGAGCGTCTGACTACGGATCAGAAGGCCGAGGGTTCAAATCCTTTAGCGCACGGTAAAAGGGAAGCTGTATGCGTTGCGTATGGTTTCTTTTTTTTGTTTAAAGGTAGTTTGAAAAATAAATAAGTTTATGCAACGCTCAGATTTATAAGAAGGAATGGGCTTGACATATTTATTTATCTTACATAATCTTAAAAAAGTAGTATGTATGTGATTGTATTAAAAACATATAGGTTTTGGAGGTGCAAAATGCTTCTTGAGGTTTGTGTTGATTCTTTTCAGTCTGCTTTAAATGCAAAGCGTGGCGGCGCGGACAGGCTGGAGCTTTGTTCAAATTTAATAATAGGCGGAACAACGCCTTCTTTAGAGCTTTTGAAGAAAATAAAAAATGAAATTGATATAAAAGTCAATGTGCTGATACGCCCGCGCTTTGGCGATTTTTATTATGATGATTATGAATTTGAAATTATTTGCGCTGATATAAATTCAGTGAAGGCATTGGGAGCTGACGGCATTGTTATAGGCGTGCTTAATCCCGACGGAAGTTTGGATTCCGAGAGAATGGAAAAGATGATGGAAATTTCGGGAGATATGAATGTTACTTTGCACAGGGCGTTTGATATGACGAAGGATATGTTCAAAACCCTTGAAGAGGCTAAGCGGCTTGGCATAAATACCATATTAACTTCCGGCGGGGAAAATAAGGCCATAGATGCCATAGATATTCTCGGGAATCTTTCAAAATGCTCAGGCTCTGTGGATATTATGGCAGGAAGCGGGATAAATGCTGATATTATTGCTGAATTTATGAAAGAAACTGATATAAAATCCTACCATATGTCAGGCAAGTTTGAAAAGCAAAGCAAAATGGTTTACCGCAAAAGCGGGCTCAGCATGGGCTTGGATATGATGAGCGAATATATTATTTGGGAATGTGATGAAAGAGAAATTGCAAAAGCAAAAAACATAATGCTTGGAGGCAGCCATGTTTAAGGATTATCAGAAATTTGATAAAGAATTTTCAAAGGCAATTGAATATTTCGGAGATTTAAAGGCTGAGCTGACGGGGAAAATTGAGGCTTTGCCTGATAAAGAAAAACTTTGCATGAAATATTTATATTCATTTATGCCCTTGGCCGATGCGCTGAGTTACGATTTTGATTTGTTTTTAAGCTATGTACGGCATGGGCTTTTTGTATATGAAAACGCAAGCTGGAGAGAAAAAATTCCGGAGGATTTGTTTTTTAAGGATGTGCTTTGTGCGAGAATAAATAGTGAAAAAATAGAAAACTGCCGCCCTGTGCTTTATGAAATGTTTGCGGACAGAGTTAAAGGCATGAGCCTTGAAGAGGCGATTATAGAGCTTAACTATGCCTGCTTTGAGCATGTGACATACCGCTCGACCGATATAAGAACAATATCGCCGTTAAATATTTTAAAGCGGGCATACGGCCGCTGCGGTGAGGAATCTACATTTACAGCTTCGGTTTTGAGGGCCTTTTGCATACCGGCGAAACAGGTTTATGTTACCGGTTGGGCGCATTTGGATGATAACCATGCGTGGGTGGAGGCTTTTGACGGGGAAAAATGGCGCTATTTGGGGGCTTGTGAGCCGGAGCCTGTTTTAGATATGGGCTGGTTTACGACTGCATCAAGGCGTACTATGATTGTGCACAGCAGGGAGTTTTACAGTAATGAAAACAGCTTTACCACAGATGGCATAGCGAAGGTTATAAACCACACCTCCCGCTATGCTAAAACGAAAAAGCTGAAGGTGATAGTTACTGAAAACGGGAAGCCGCTTGTCGGCTGCAAAGTGTCCTTTAATGTGCTCAATTATTCGGCCATGAGTCAATTGACTTTAATGGAGACAGATGAAAACGGTGCCTGCGAATTTGAAACAGGTTATGGTACATTGTTTATAATCGCAATGAAGTATGGGAAATTTATTGAAAGCACAGTTGATGTAAATGATAGAGCACATGCAATATTTTTTGAAAATGCCATAACTTCTCCGAATGAAGGTATTGTAGATTTTGACTGTATAGCTCCTGTTGATCCCAATTTATTCCAGGCGGTTTATGCTGAGGATGCATATAGAGCCCACAGGGAGAAATATATTGCCTCAGATAAAAAACGGATAAAAAAAGAGGCGGCCTTTACTGTCGGTTATTCTGCGCAGCTAAATCCTTATCTTGAAAAAGCAAGGGGAAATTCTGATGAGATAATTAAATATTATGAGTTGAATAAAGGCAATAAATATGCTTTAACCTTGCTCGGAAAACTTAATGAAAAAGACCTTGTTGACAGCTCGGCGCAGATGTTAAGCGGCTTTTTGAATTATTTTTCAAAATTTGCAGGAAAGTTTGAGGATGGAATTTTTGCTGAATATATTCTGAATCCGCGAGTTTTGAATGAAGAGCTGGAATATTACTGCGATTATTTGTTCGAGAATATTAGCTTTGAAAATCCCGTGAAGCTATGGGAAGAGCTTGACAAAAGCATAAACTGTGATGAAAGCAGGGGATACAGCCAAATCAATACAGCGGCTAAGGTTGTGCTAAAATATAAGCGGGGTTCGGAATTGTCGAAAAGAATCCTGTTTGTTGCTGCTTGCAGATGCTTCGGCGTTCCCGCCGGAATAAATATTTCAACAGGCTTGGTTGAGTTTTATGAAAACGGAGTATTCAGAACGGTTGAAAATAAAAAAGCCACGCTTGTTTTAAAGCATAATAATTTATTATATGGCTCAAATTTCAGGCTTTCAATGCTTTCGGGCAATTGCTGGGTTCCTGTTTCACAGGTTGAAGATACTCATAATATAGTGCTTGAAAGCGGCTATTACAGGGTGATTACTTCAAACAGGCTGCCTAACGGCAATATTTTTGCAAGGAAATACAATTTCTTTCTGGCTGAAAATGAAGTTAAGGAAATGGAAATATCCCTCAGAGAATATGCGCTGGAGGATATGCTTTTTAAGCTAAAGCTCCATGACTTTGCCCTTTCTGACGGTAAGAAAACATGCAGTTCCCTTGATTTGCTCAAGGATTCCATCTCTATCTGGCTTTCAACAAGCCATGAGCCCAGTGAGCATATTATAAATGAATTGAAAGAAAACAGCGGGCTGATTAAAAATATTAAAGTAAATATTGTTTTGAAAAATCTAGCAGAGCTTGAAAATGCCAGCATAAAGGCGCTTGTTGAGAAAATTAATCCCAATATTTATTTTGACAATGAGTTTTTAAATCACGAGATGACTGCAAGAAAACTATATCTCGACCCGTCAATGCTGCCGTTAGCTGTGGTAGTGGATAAGGATTCTTTCGCAAGGTATGCCTGCTGCGGGTATAATGTGGGTTCGGTTGAGTTACTTGTCAAGATTTTCAGCAGAAGGGCTTGAAGGCAGTTTGAAAATTTGAATTGACCGGTATTGGCATTAGCCGACCACAGCGCATAATTCAAAAGAGATTGGCAGGGTAAAAATATAATGCTATAATTTTATAAAATACAAGTAGAAGGTAGTGATTATTTGGAAATCATAAGTAAGAATATCGCATTTAATGTACTTAACGCGGCGGTTTCAAAAGGGGCTTCTTTTGCTGAAATATTTGTAGAGCACAACAGTAAAAACACCATAAGCCTTGTTAACGGAAATGTGGATAAGGCTATTTCAGGTATTGACTGCGGCTTGGGGCTTAGGATATTTGACGGCTTCGGCGCCATTTATACCTATACAAATGATTTATCTGAAGATAATCTTGTAAAAATGGCTAAAGAAGCTGCTATTGCCGTTAAAAATAATGATTTTGCAAAAACAGCTCTTCCATTTAATATGAAAAGCTATGACAGAATTTGTTCAGTGAAAATTTGGCCGAACAGCGGCTTTAAAAAAGATGCAATTGAGGGGCTTAAATTATCCAGCGAAAACTCATTTAAGGCTAATTCGCTTATAACTCAAACCAGCGGCTCGTATGTGGATAATATTCAATATATTACAATTGCCAATTCGGAAGGGCTTTGGGCGCAGGATAAGCGCAGCCTTATTACATTTTTGGTTGCGGCGGTGGCTTCAGAGGGCGGGGAAAAGCAAACGGCATATTTCAGAAAAGGTTCAAGATCGGGAATGGAATTTTTGTTTACATCCGATTTTGCTTCTTTAGGTAAAGAGAGCGCTGAAAAAGCCGTTAAAATGCTCAAAGCTGAATTATGCCCTTCAGGCGCCATGCCGGTTATAATTGATAACGGTTTCGGCGGGGTTATATTCCATGAGGCTTGCGGGCATAGTTTAGAAGCTACTTCTGTGGCGAAGGATGCTTCCGTTTTCTGCGGTAAGCTGAATCAAATTATTGCCAATGAAAAGGTTACAGCCATAGATGACGGAACTATTGAAAATGAATGGGGTTCAATTAACTTTGATGATGAAGGGACGCCTTCCGCTAAAAATATTCTAATTGAAAAGGGTGTTTTAAAATCATATCTGGTTGATAGATTAAACAGTATGAAAATGAATATGCCTTCAACCGGCTCATCAAGGAGAGAATCCTATAAATACGCGCCGACTTCACGTATGACAAATACTTATATCGATAAGGGCGATGATAAATTTGAAGATATGGTGGCTTCCATAGATTTCGGCCTTTATGCAAAAACCATGGGCGGCGGCTCTGTTCAGCCGACGACGGGTGATTTTAACTTTGCGGTGACTGAAAGCTATTTAATAGAAAACGGCAAAATAACTGCGCCGGTGAGAGGTGCAACCCTTATAGGCAAGGGCTCGGATGTTTTAATGGATATAGATATGGTTTCGGATAATTTGACTATGGATGCAGGTTTATGCGGCTCTATTAGCGGCTCGGTGCCTACAAATGTTGGCCAGCCCGCCATGCGGATTAAGAAAATTACGGTGGGAGGCAGAAAGTAATGAATCTTAAAAAGTTTAAAGATACTTTGTTTAAAATGGCAGAGGGGTACGGCTTTGAAGAGTATGAAATTTATTATAACAGCGGTTCCAGCTTCAAAGTTAGCGTTTTTCAGGCTGAGATAGAAGAATATAAGAATACGGGTTATCTGGGCGCGGGCTTTAGAGGCGTTTATGAGGGGAAAATGGGCTATGCCTATACGGAGTCCATGGATTATGAGGCTATAGAGTTTCTTTTGAGGAACGCTATACACAATGCCGGGTTAATTGAAAGCGAAGAGGAGCGCCTTTATAAAGGCGATGAATCTTATGAAAAAAATACGCCTGTTTCGGAAAGCCTGTTAAGCACTACAGTGGAAGAGAAAATAAACTTCGCCCTTGCAATGGAGAAGGAGGCGCTTTCGCTGGATGAGAGAGTAAGCGCTGTGGAATCGGCTGTTGTTGCAACCTCTGTAGGCGATACTTATATTGCCAATTCATACGGTCTAGAGCTTTATAAAAAGGAAGGCTTTGCAACGGCTTATGTGGAGGTTACTGCGAGAGAAAATGACAATGTTAAAATCAATTATGAAATATGGCAGGGTAAGGATTTCAGCAGCTTTGATCCGGAAAAGGTTAGCCGCGATGCTGTTAATAAAACGGTTGCATCTCTGGGGGCAGAGCCTGTAGAAAGCGGAAAATATGATGTTATTATAGAAAACAGAACAGCGATAGATCTTATCGGTGTGTATTTATCCGCATTTTTTGCTGAGAATGTTCAAAAAGGATTCTCTCTTTTAGGCGGCAAAATAGGGGCGGAAATAGCAAGCGCCATTGTAAATATACATGACAATGTAAGCCATCCCGAAAGTTTGACGGATTTATCCTTTGACAGTGAAGGGGTAAAGGTAAGGAATAAAACAATTGTTGAAAACGGCGTGCTTAAAACTTATCTTTACAACTGCAAGGCGGCGCTGAAAGATGGCGTAAGCCCTACGGGCAACGGATTTAAAAGCTCCTTTAAAGGCCTTTTATCCACATCCTGCGCCAATATGTTTATAGAGCCGGGATCTGAAAATTTTGACGGGCTTGTCATCAAAATGGAAAATGGCATTATTATAAATGATTTATCAGGGCTCCATTCCGGCTGTAATGTAATTTCCGGAGATTTTTCTCTTCTTGCCGAAGGGTTTTTGGTTGAAAACGGAAAAATAGCGAAGCCTGTTGAGCAAATAACCATAGCCGGCAATATTTATCAGCTTTTAAAGGATATAAAAGCCATAGGCAGCGATTTGAAATTTGAGGCTGTCGGAATAGGCGGTTCATTGGGTTCGCCATCAATTTTTGTTGAAAATATCAGCGTGTCAGGTTTATAAAGATATTTGATTATTCTATAGTAAAAAGCGGAAGGGGGAAAACCTTTTCCGTTTTTTATTGGAAAAGCGACTATATTTGAACGTATCATCATACAATAGATAAAATTTATAATGCATTTGTTAATGTATAAATTTATCAAATACATCAAATTGGATATATATGGTATTATTATTTTGCTTAATTTTTATCAAACATAAAGGAGAGTGTTTGTATGTCTGGTTTATCTCAAAAGAAAATGGTTGCTCTGACAGGAGCGGTTACCGGTTTGCTGGCTGTAATGCTTGTGTATTTCGGCAACCCTGTTAATATGGGTATATGTGTAGCTTGCTTTATACGCGATATTGCGGGAGCAGTCGGTATGCACAGAGCGGCAGTTGTACAGTATATCAGGCCGGAGATAATAGGTTTTATTCTCGGTTCCTTCGGTATTGCGTTTGCAACTAAGGAATTTAAGGTAACGGGAGGCTCCGCACCTATTTTAAGATTTGTTATGGGCTTTTTCGTAATGATAGGTGCATTGGTTTTCCTCGGCTGCCCATTGCGCATGGCATTAAGGCTTGCCGGTGGTGATTTAAATGCGCTGGTAGGTTTGGCAGGCTTCACAGCCGGTATTGTAATCGGTATTTATTTCTTGAAAAAAGGATATTCTTTGGGCAAAAGCCAAAGCCTGCCTGTTTCTAATGGGTATGCAATGCCTATTATAGCTGTGGTGCTTTTGGTGCTTGCAGTCGCAGGACCTGCCTTTATTTTCAGAAGCGAAGAGGGTCCGGGCTCTATGGCGGCTCCGATAGTTATTGCTTTAGCCGCAGGGCTTATAGTAGGTGCGCTGTCTCAAAAAAGCAGGCTTTGCATGGCAGGCGGTATAAGAGATCTTATTTTAATTAAAGATCCTCATATGTTCATAGGCTTAGCTAGCATATTTGTTGTTGCGCTTATTGGCAATATTGTAATGGGCAAATTCAATCTTGGTTTTGAAAGCCAGCCTGTAGCCCATACAGATGTTTTATGGAATTTCCTCGGTATGACTGTGGTTGGTCTCGGTTCCATTATGCTCGGCGGCTGCCCGTTAAGGCAAACTATACTTATTGGTGAAGGCAATACAGATGCAGCGGTTACTTTCATGGGCTTTTTGGTTGGCGCTGCCTTTGCTCATAATTTTGGCCTGGCTTCTTCCGGAGCAGGCTCTACTGCAAACGGACAAATTGCAGTTGTTATAGGCTTGGTTGTTATGTTAGCCATTGCATTTTCTAATTTAGAAAAAAGTAAGAAATAATTGGTTTTTCGTATAAGCAGGAAAATTTATGCTTCATTAATTTTGTTATTGGAAATCTATTTTTCATATGGTATGCTTAGAAAAGTGAAAATTATGAAAAAGTAGAGGATGCGATTTTTATCAATATGCAGGAAAAAGATATATATAATCTATTTACATTTCATTCAACTCATTCAGCCTTGGTTATGGAGAGGGTTCTTAAGGCAGAAGGGCTGGGAATTAAAATTATCCCTGTGCCAAGGGTTATAAGCTCTTCGTGCGGCCTTGCAGCAAGGACATTTGTTGGAGATATAGAAAATATTAAAACAATTATCCAAGCCGAAGAAATTGAGATTGATGAGTGCTACATAATGACTGATAACAATAACATCAGACAAGTATAATGAAACCCCCGATTGATAAGCTATCAATCGGGGGTTTTGCTGAAAACTTACTTGAAAACATAAAAATTTACTTGCGAAGCATTGAAGTTTATCAATTTATTCTGAATTTTTAGCGTATGGTTATCCCGTCAAATGCTGCGTAAGGCATAATTGATGAGCCGTCACACACAGTTTCGGAAGATATAGCGCGAATATTCATAAACATATCGGCTAAATTACCGCTGATTGTGGTTTCTTTGGCAGCGCCAGTGATTTTACCGTTTTTGATTATGAAGCTATTTTTCGCTATACCCGAAAAATCGCCGGAAGCCTGAGGGTTGCCTCCCGAGAAGCGATACATTAAAATACCGTCTTCAACTGTTGATATAATTTCATCCAGAGTTTTTTCTCCTTTTTCCAAAACTAAACTTCCACCTGAATTAAGAGCGCGGGGCAGACCGGTTTTATTGGAAACATATAAATTTGCCAAAAGAGAATTTAAAAATCCATTTTCTATTATACTTTGATTTTCTGTGGCAAAGCCTTCATCCGTGAAGCGCGCGCCTGTTACTAATCGGTTATCTACGGGTGCGGCGGTGAGGGTAAAGTTTTTATCCGCTACCTGTGTACCCAAAGCATTTCTCCAGCGGCTTGAGCCGGAAATAAGGGAGGAATCATTCAAAAAAGCGCGGAGGGTATGGCTGAGCATAACGCTTAAGCATTGGGGCGCGATAATTACTGTGCCTATGGCTTTTTTGCCGAAGGGCTTGGCATCAACCTGTTTTATTGACATGTCAAATTTCTCATCCAATGCTCCCATTTCAATAAAAGGCAAATCAGGCGTACTAAAAGCAAAAGAGGCGCCGTTAAATGAGCTTACTTTATTATCTTTGCTTGCCATAAACATTGTATTGAAATTATGGTAGCCAACAGGATTAAGGAAGGCTGTGCCGTAAGTATTTTGGTAAATTTCATACCCGCTTATATGCTTAAGAGTTATGGAGCGTGAATTAATATCAGGATAGCCCGCAGAAATTGCCTGCAAAAGCTCGTTTAAACGGGAGATGAGCCTTTCCATATCAAGCGGAGTTGCATGGCTGTCAAAGGTTATTATTTCTCCGCTTTCATTCATGCCATGGGCTTCATCATCTTTGGCATATTTTGCGGATTCTACACATTGGGCCGCCGCCTTTTCAATATCCGAAGGTTTTTTGGAGCCGATGGATATTGTGCCGATTTTGTTACCCACAAAGACTTTCATTGTAATATTAACCTTATCTGTTATTGTGCGAAGGAGTGTAAGCTCACCATCTTCCGCATTAAGCTCCTCGGTGGTGCCGAGGGAAACTGTAGCGGAAGCGCGGTCTGCGCCTGCTTTTTTGAGAGCTTCTAAAACCATATTTGTTATATCAAATTTATCCATAAATATCCCTCCTTATCTTCCGCCGATTTGTAAGCGGCATTTTATATCAGGGCCGCCCATGGCAGTACCCAGAGGTGTCTTTTTGCCACAGTGGCCTGAAGCCGACCATATTATATCTTTTCCAACCATATCGATTGTTTTGAGTATGTCAAAAGCTACGCCTGAAATAGTAGTATCTTTTATGGCGCGGCCCAGCTTGCCGTTTTTAATTTCATAGCCCATGTTAATGCCGAACATGAACTCGCTGGTGCTGTCGGCTTGACCGTTGCTGTAGTCGATTAAATAATATCCGTTTTCCACAGAAGAAATCATGGCATCCAAATTATCATCACCCGGCATAATGCAGGTATTGCGCATACGGACGAGAGGTTCATCGCTGTAGGAATATGCGCGGCCATTGCCTTTGGGGGTGGAATTTACATAAGGTGAATCTTGAAGGTTTGTCATATAATCCAGCAAAACACCGTCTTTTATTATTGTAACATCTTCCGCTGTTGTGCCTTCATCATCTACATAAATAGGCAAGGGTGCTTCTTTGCCGAAGGCGGTATGGGCAAAATCAACCATGGTAACTTTTTCGGTCGCAACCTGCTGATTTCTATACGGGCCGGCTACAGAGCCGCCGCGTACAAGGTCGCTCTCCGTTGTATGCCCAACGGCTTCGTGAGCCAGAATACCTGCGAGCTTTGCGCTTAAAACTATATCTGCTATGCCTGCTTCAGGGAATATGCCTTCACGTTTATTCATTATATGGGAGTATAATTTATCTAAGCGCTCGTTTAAATTCTCAGGATTTGTAAAATGGTCTGAGAAATTACCGCCGCCGCCAAAAGAATTTGTCAATTCAACAGGAAGACCATTATTATCCAGCGCGGTGAGGCTTATGAAAATATGAGCGCGGGGCAGTATTCTGTGGGAATTGCAGCCATTGGTAACGGCAAGTAGAGTTTCTGTACAGTCAACAGAAATACGAACTCTGCGGCTGACTATGTTTTTATATTTGGAAACAATAAGCTCATCAACGGAGCGGGCGTAGTCCAGCAAAACCTTCTGATCCAAATCATTAAAGCTGGTTTTAGGATCTACGCTGCCTTTGGGAGTATCGGGAAGAGGGCGATAATCTTTTTTATTGGCTGATAGAATTTTTGCATTTTTTTCAGCTGTTTTTAATACCAATTCTATACTTTCCTTCTCAAAGCCGGGGGCGGAGCAGGCTCCAAAAGCGCCTTTTTCCCATACCCTTGAAAATACGCCGCTTTCTTCAGACCTTTGATTTGTTATAATATTGCCGGAAGATAAAATAATGGTGCGGTTTAAATTGGTTTGCGCGCGAAGCTCTGTGCGCTTGTCAAGATTATTCATAAATGGTGAAAATATGTCTGCTCTCAATTACTTACCTCCTTTATATAATGGTTTTCACTTTGCATGTATTAAATTATAGGCCTTATGGCGAATATCAGTCAAGCCGCGAGCACAAGTTAAAGTATTAAAAAGAGACTGAAAATAAACAGTCTCTTTCTTCACAAATATTATTATTTTGAACCGGATAAAACAAGAACCTCTGTCCAGATTTTATCAAATTGCGGTGTGAAATCGCCTAAATCCAAATGGACTTCGCATCTTTCATATTCTTCATCAGAGGGCCAGTATATAGGGTCGGTTCTGTAATCCTCATCTAAAAGCTCTAAAGCGCCTTCATTTGTTGTGGAATAGCCAACGTATTCGGTATTTAGCTTGGCAATTTCAGGGCGGCAGAGGAAATCAATAAACATTTCAGCGCCTTCAATATTTTTGGCTGTTTTTGGTATAACAACATTGTCAAACCAAACATTGGAGCCTTCTATAGGCACGCAATAGTCCAAATCCTCATTAAATTCCTGACAATACATAGCATCGCCTGAATATACTAATGCCATAGCGCCTTCATTGCCTATCATTTTATCCTTAACGGGGTCGCCTACATAAGCCTGAACGAGCGGCATTTGGTCAATAAGCATTTGCTTGGCTTCTTGCAGCTCATCTATATTTGTGGTATTCATTGAGTAGCCCAATAAAATCAGCGGAGGGTCAAAAGCATCTCTCTGGCTGGGGTACATAAATATTTCACCTGCATATTTTTCATCAAAAAGAGCAGTCCAGCTTTCAATAGGCTCATCTACCATAGAGGTATTGTAGAGTATGCCTAAGGTTCCCCACATATAAGGTATGGAATATTTATTAGCAGGGTCAAATTCCAAATCCTTGAATCTGTCGGAAATATATTGGAAATTAGGTATGTTATCATAATTAAGAGGGTGAAGCATATCTTCTCTGATCATTTTGGAAATAAAATAATCAGACGGGAAAACTACATCATAGCTTGAACCTGAGTTTTTAAGTTTCGTATACATGGCTTCATTGCTGTCAAAATATTCATAAGTAACTTTTATCCCTGTTTCTTCCTGGAATGTGTCTAAAACGCTCTCGTCAATATAATCGCCCCAGTTATACACGTTTAAGGTAGTGCCTGCCAGGGGTTTATTATTGCTGCCGTTTGGAGCAGCCGCAGGCGCTTTAGGCGCGGAGGAAGCGCAGCCTATAATAATCATTCCGAATACTGCCATTGTCATCATTAATTTTAAAAATTTCATTTTAGTCTTTCCCTTCTTAATTAAGATTTTAGTATATATAAATTTTTATTACTCCTGCAATTGCTTTGAATCCCGTTTGTTAATTATATAGAGGAGCGCGATAACCGCGATAAACATTAAAGTTGAAAGTGCATTTATCTTCGGGTTTACGCCGCGTCTTGCCATGGCAAATACTGTAACGGAAAGTGTGCTTACACCTGCGCCCGTTGTGAAAAAGCTGATTACAAAATCATCTATGGATAATGTAAGCGCCAGTATGAAGCCTGTTATAATGCCGGGCATAATTTCCGGCAGAACAACCTTGAAAAAGCCGTAAACGGGAGAAGCGCCCAAATCCAGCGCAGCTTCATACAAATTATTATCCAAACTCCTCAGCTTAGGTAAAACCGAGAGAATAACATAGGGTATATTAAAAGTAATATGGCTGGCAAGCAATGTGCCGAAGCCCAGCTCGCCGAAGCCGAACATGCGAAATACGGTAATGAATAAAAGCATAAGTGCAACACCTGTAACAATATCAGGATTAAGCACAGGGATATTTGTTACGGCCATAACAACTTTTCTGGTGTTTTTCTTCATATTGTTAATGCCTATGGAAGCCAGAGTGCCTATAATTGTGGCAAAAACAGAGGATAAAAATGCTATAAGCAGAGTATTGTACAAGGCTTTCATTATTTTCTGATCATTAAAAAGCTGGAAATACCAGTCCAGAGTAAATCCGCCCCAATAACCTCTGGAACGGGAGGCATTAAATGAGAAAATAATAAGCACGGCAATGGGCGCATACATAAATATCAAAAGCAGACCGAGATAGATTTTTTTTGCTGTTTTCATAGTATAGCGCCTCCTTCCCCGTCTTTATCGAATATGGTGAAAATGGCGTTGGAAGCCAGAATCAAAAGCATCATAATAACAGAAAGGGCAGAGCCGAAATGCCAGTCACCGACTCTTTGGAACTGGTGCTCAATTAAGTTGCCTATGAGCATATACTGGTCGCCGCCTAATAGGTTTGAGATAATAAATGTTGTAACGGCAGGCATGAAAACCATGGTTATACCGGAGGCTATGCCGGGGATACTCAAAGGGAAAACAACCTTTGTGAAAACCTGATTGCTGTTGGCGCCTAAATCCTGCGCGGCTTCAATAATACTGTGGTCCATTTTTGCAAGAACGGTATAAATAGGCAAAATCATAAAGGGCAGATAGTTGTAAACCATACCCAGAATAACTGCATTGTCTGTATAAATCAGCTTTTGCTTCGGCAGGCCCAGAAACGCCAAAAAAGAGTTGATTATGCCGTTGTTTTCAAGTATTGTAAGCCATGCGTACGTTCTTAAAAGGAAGTTCATCCACATAGGCACAATAAATAAGAAAAGCAGGAAGCCTTTGTTGACATATTCCTTGGAAGCCAGAATATAAGCCACAGGGTAGCCCAATATAAAGCATATAATTGTACATATAAGCGCCAGTTTAAGGGAGTTTGCAATAACTGTCATATAAAGAGGCTCAATTACCCGCTGAAAGCCGGATAAAGAAAACTCGCCGTCAGCACCGATAAGGCTGTACCATATTATAAAAACCATTGGAATTATTGTAAAAACCAACATCCAAACAATGTAGGGGAGAGCGGCTGATTTACTCTTCAATTTCACTCCTCCTCATAACATGTATGGCATCAGGCTCGATGGACATGCCGACAGTGGAGCCGACCTCGCTTAGCATGGTAGATTGTACTTTAAACACATATTCTCCGGAGTCAATAAGCATTTCATAATGGACGCCAAGGAAGGTTGCGTTTTTAACGATGCCCGTTATCTGGCCTTCGCTTTCTTTTACGATTTTAATATCCTCCGGTCTTAAAACAACATCAATTTTGCTTGTATCGTCAAATGCAGGGTCAACGCAGGTGAATAAAGTATTGTGAAAGCTAACCTGAAAATCTGTATCCATAAAACCCTGTATAATATTGCTCTCACCGATAAAGTCCGCAACAAAAGCATTTTTAGGCTCGTTATATATATCTTCAGGTGTGCCTATTTGCTGAATCTCGCCATTATTCATAACGACTACGGTATCGCTCATTGTCAAGGCTTCTTCCTGATCGTGAGTAACGTAGATAAAGGTGATTCCCAGCTGCTGCTGCATGTTTTTAAGCTCTATTTGCATTTCTTTTCTAAGTTTCAAATCCAAAGCTCCAAGAGGTTCATCAAGAAGGAGCACCTCAGGCTCATTAACAAGTGCGCGGGCTATGGCAATGCGCTGCTGCTGTCCGCCTGAAAGAGAGGAAACAGCGCGCTTTTCAAAACCCTTAAGATTAACCAGCTTAAGCATTTTTTCAACCTTTTCTGTTATAACAGAAGGGTCTTCTTTTTTTAATTTAAGGCCGAAGGCTATGTTTTCTTCCACATTCATATTAGGAAAAAGGGCGTATTTTTGAAATACCGTATTAACGCGGCGCTTATATGGCGGCAGCGCCAGAACATCTTCACCATCAAAAAGCAGCTGGCCGGAGGTCGGCGCTTCAAAGCCGCCGATAATTCTGAGCATAGTAGTTTTGCCGCAGCCGGAAGGACCCAGAAGTGTCAAAAATTCATTTTTACGTATGTATAAATTTATATCATGGAGGGCGGTAAAACCATCTGGGAAAGTTTTTTTAATATTAAATAAATTTATAAGATGCTTGGCCATGATAAAAACCTCCGTTAAATTAATGTGAATTAGAAATTAGGCGGCGTTGAAACAAGAATCAAAAGCGCTTGACCGGTGGATGAAAAATTTTCAAAATAATAGCTGGAATCGGCCTTATAATAAAAACTTTCACCTTTTTTAACTTTAAAGCGCTGATTGCCGAGGCATAGATTAACGCTGCCTGATATAAGATAACCGAAAACCTCACCATCATGGGCGCTGTAAATACCGGACTGGCCTTCCTTTGCGATGCTCATTAAAATAGGTTCCATCTGATTTTTCTGCGCATTGGGAATAATCCAGTTTATACTGTGGCCTAAATCCTCATTATCCTGAACAAAAACATCATCTTTATGGAAGACGATTTTATCATTGCTGCTGTCATTGAAAAAATCCTTCAAATTAGTGCCGAGGCATTCCAAAATATCAACAAGTGTAGCGATAGATGGGCTGGTTAAATCTCGCTCAAGTTGAGAAATGAAGCCCTTGGAAAGCTCCGCGCGGTTTGCCAGCTCTTCCTGAGTTAAATTAGTTTTTATTCTAAGCTGCTTAATTTTTTCACCTATTTGCATAAAATCCACCATTCCAATGGGTTTAATAAATTGAACAATAAGTTTACTAATTCTAAACAGAATATATTAAAGCATATGCACCTATCTTTGTCAATAGTATTTGGCATATAATCAGAAAAAATATATTAAAAAACCGCGACTGTAAGCGGATAAAGCGATGGAATGGTAAAAGAGCGATTTTTGATAATATATTGTGTTTTCGCTTAATATAATTTAGAAAACTTCCTATATTGTATCAAATAAGTTTAAACAAAGTAAACTGAAAGTAATGTATAAGAATCCTAAAATTTTGCTGTTTTGAAAATGTGTTGCCATTTGCTTGACAGGGTAAATAGCAAGCGCTACATTCGCTCCGCAAATATAACGCTTTGGGCGGGCAGCGAAACTTACCTGTCCGCCTGTAACGGTCTTGCTTTATATTGAAAATATAATATATCTGTGCTAAAATCGTTCTAATAATAGAAAGGATTTTTTATATGGATACTTTTGAGTCATTTAATCCCGAGGAAACTTACGAGCTTGCATTTAAAATGGCAGGCGATGCAAAGCCGGGGAATATTTATCTTTTATACGGAGATTTAGGCGCGGGCAAAACTGTTTTTGCCAAAGGCTTTGCCGCTGGCTTGGGCATAGATGAACATGTAACAAGCCCCACATTTGCCATAGTGAATATATATAATGGTAAGTCGTCGTTTTTCCATTTTGATTTGTACAGGCTGGAAGAGCCGGAGGAGCTATATAATATCGGCTATGAGGAATTGATATATGCAGATGGGGTGAGTCTTATAGAATGGCCGGAGAGGGCAGAGCATATGCTGCCGGATATGGCGGTTAAAATCACTATAGGGCGGGATTATGAAAAAGGCAGCTCTTACAGGCTTATTACCATAGAAGAATAAATGAGGTTTATATGAATATATTAGCGATAGAATCCAGCGGCAATGTTGCAAGCGTTGCTGTAGTAAATGAAAAAGAAGTATTGGCGGAGTTTACAACAAACCATAAGAAAACTCACTCTGTAACGCTTATGCCTTTAGTTTCTTATATGATGGATATGGCTGAGATGAGCATGGAGGAGATTGACCATATAGCGGTATCAAGCGGCCCGGGCTCTTTTACAGGGCTGCGCATTGGCGGGGCCACAGTTAAGGCTCTTGCCCATGGCAGCGGCAAAACTATAATTCCTGTTCCTACTTTAGATGCGCTGGCATATAATATTTTTATGGAAAACTCGGTTATTGTGCCTATTATGGATGCAAGGCGCAGTGAAGTTTATACTTGCGCATATATTTGCGAAAATGGTGAGCTAAATGCTTTAATGCCCCATACGGCGGAAAGTTTTGACAATTTGATTGAGCGGATTAAAAAGCTGAATAAACCCGCTGTGTTTTTGGGGGACGGCTGCTTTGTTCATGGTGAAAAAATAATAGCACATGGCTTTGAAATAGCACAGAGTAATAATTTAGTTCAAAGGGCGGCTTCCGTTGGCGCTCTTGCTATAAAATATGCAGGCGAGGGGAAAGCCGTCGGTTATGATAAGCTGGAGCTTACATATCTTCGCAAGCCTCAGGCCGAAAGGGAATATGACGAAAGGAACCGGACAGATGATAGAGGTAGTACCGTTTAAGGAAGAATATCTTGATGAAATATATGAAATAGAGCTAAATTCATTTTCGATACCATGGAGTAAGCAGGATTTAGCCAGAGATGCACTTGAAAATAATCTTTCTTTGTATTTTGTAGCCCTTCGCGATAATAAGCCCATAGGCTATGCCGGAATGTGGCATGTGGTTACGGAAGGCCATATTACAAATATAGCAGTCAGCACCGAATACCGCAAAATGGGCGTGGGGCAAATGCTTATGGATGAAATAGAGCGCATTGCCCGTGAGAAAAATATGATAGGCATAACCTTGGAAGTCAGAATGAATAATACAGCCGCTCAAAGGCTTTATATGAAAAATGGGTATGTAGTTGAAGGACTTAGGAAGAATTATTACGCCGATACCAAAGAGGATGCTCTTATTATGTGGAAATATCTGTAATAATTTTTCAGGAGGAAAGTGCATGGCAAGAGAATTGACTTATAAAGAACTTAAAAATTTCAGCGTTTCCGGTTATTTAGGTGAAATAAATACGACAAAAGAAATAGAGCCTCATGAAGGGCTTATCGGTCAGGACAGGGCTGAAAAGGCTTTGAAATTCGGCTTGGCGGTTAAGGCCAAGGGCTATAACATCTATGTATCGGGAATACCCGGTTCAGGCAAATCTACTTTTGCCAGAAAATTTGCCGAGGAAATTGCGGCAAATGAGCCAAGTCCTGATGATATGTGCTATGTTTATAATTTTGAAGACCCTAAAAAGCCCAAGCTCATCAATCTTCCGGCTGGCATGGGAAAAGTGTTTGCGCAAGATATTGAGGATATGATTAATGACATATCCGATAATATTGAAAAGGCGTTTTCCGACAAGGAGTTTGAAGACCAGAAGAATGATGTTTTAAAAAAGTATCAGGAATTATGGGATAATAAGATAAATGAGCTCTCGGAAGAGGTTAAGGAATATGATTTCGGCATAAAAAGCACTAATACGGGCATTTGCTTCATGCCTGTAATAGACGGAGATGCCATTACGGAAGAACAGTATAACGAGCTCAGCGATGAAAAGAAGCAGTATATAAACAAAAACTCCGGCGAGGTTTCGGAAAAAGCCGCGCAAATTATGCGGGATATAAAAGAATATGAGAAGCAGACAAAAAAAGAAATTGAGGATATGGAATACAGCCTCAGCTTATTTATAATAGGAAGGCATATTTCCGCTTTGTTGGATAAATATGAGGATAATCCTCTGATTGTTGAATATCTCAAGAGTATAAAAGAAGATATACTTGAAAATATTGATGATTTTGCGGATCAGGATTCGGCGGAGGAAGATGCAATTGCTGCCATGCTGCCTTGGTATGGGAGGAAAAGCTCTGATATATTCAGTAAATACAGCGTTAATGTTCTTACCGATAATTCGCAAATCAAAGGCGCGCCTGTGATTGTTGAATATAATCCCATATATTCAAATCTTGTGGGAGATATTGAATATGATACGGAAAATGGAAATCTCACTACGGATTTTATGAAAATTAAGGCAGGCGCCCTCCACCGGGCAAATGGCGGCTATCTCATTATTCAAGCGGCGGATTTGTTTTCCAGCGCATATTCATGGGAATGTTTGAAAAGAGCTTTGAGGACAGGCGAAATTAATATTGAGCCGTTGAGAGAATATTCAACAGGCATTGCCGTATCCAGTATCAAGCCGGAGGCGGCTAAGATTAATGTAAAAGTTATAATCGTAGGGACACAGTTTTACTATGGCCTTATTTATGAATATGATGATGATTTTGAAAAGCTATTTAAAATCCGCGCTGATTTTGATTATGAAATGCCTATTAATAACGATAATATATCCAAGCATTTGGGATTTATAAAAACATATATCGAAAAGCATAACTGCATGGATTTTGATATGAAGGCAATTATCAGGCTTATTGAATTTTCATCAAGGCTTGCAGAGCGGCAGGATAAAATGAGTGCCCAATTTGACAAGCTAGCGGAAATTATCGTTGAAGCTGATACATGGGCTAAGTTGGAGAAGGCTTCTGTTGTAAACGAACACTATGTTAAAAAGGCAATTGATGAGCGAATAAACCGGCTGAATATGTATGAAGAAAAGCTAAGCTCAATGATAGAAGACAATACGATTCTTATAGAAACCAAAGGCAGCAAAGTAGGGCAGATTAACGGCCTTGCGGTTTTGGATTACGGAGATTACGCATTTGCCAAGCCTACAAGAATTACTGCAACTACTTATGCGGGCAGGGCAGGAATTGTAAATATTGAAAAAGAAGCAGAAATGAGCGGCTCTATCCATGATAAGGGTGTTCAAGTTATAATCGGGTATTTGGGCAATGTTTTTGCTCAGGAGTTTCCGCTTTCTATGTCTTGCCGCGTGTGTTTTGAGCAGAATTATTCGGGCATAGACGGGGATTCGGCTTCAAGTACGGAATTATATGCCATTTTATCCAGCCTTGGGGAACTGCCCATAAATCAGGAAATAGCAGTAACGGGAAGTATTAATCAATTTGGAGAAATTCAACCCATAGGCGGCGTAACCTACAAAGTTGAAGGGTTTTATAACACCTGCAAAAAAAGCGGCCTGACGGGAAAGCAGGGGGTAATTATTCCTAAACAGAATATTTCCGACCTTGTACTTGATGATGAAATAATTGAGGCTGTAAAATGCGGTAAATTCCATATTTATCCCATTACCCATGTTGATGAGGGCATAGAGCTCCTGACAGGCATACCTGTGGGAGAAAAAAATGAAAAAGGGACCTATCCCATTAAATCAGTACATGGCAAGGTTTTTAGAAAACTCAGGAAGTTCTATAAAAAGGCGTTGACGGAAAGCTGATAAAACCTAAAAACATCGCGAAAAGCGGTGTTTTTATATCCTCGCCATACTCTAATATATATTATATTAAATGATGCTTCAAAACAGCAGCCTAATTTAGCCATAGGCGTTTTCAAGAAAACTTACTGAAAATAAAATGAAATTTTTGTTGACAACCGAGAACTTTGATAGTATCATAATAAATGGTCTATGACAGGCCGATGTCATATGCAGTTGTGGCGGAATTGGCATACGCGCTAGACTAAGGATCTAGTGAGGTTAAACTCGTGCAGGTTCAAGTCCTGTCAACTGCATTAGGAAATAAGCGGCTTCCCGAGAGGTAGTTGCTTATTTTTTTACATTTTTTTCCAATAAACCGCATTTGTCTACCAAATTCCACAAAAACATTTTTATCATAATGATAATGCCGCACTTAGAGTCTCAATCATTCTATTTTTTGCATTCATATTTACGTGGCTATACAGGTTGATAGTTGTCGAAATATCACTATGTCCTAAAAAATCTGAAATTTCTTTCATGCTAAAATCTGATGACAAAAAGTATGTAGCAAATGAATGGCGCAGGTCGTGGGAGCGAGTATTGTGAAGATGGGGTTGAAAATATGAACAAGAAAATAATTATTATTGAAGGTTATCTCGCTTCCGGAAAGTCAACATTTGCGCTGCGGTTGTCAAAAGATATAAGAGTTCCATGTTTTGTGAAATATACATTTAAGATTGCATTGTGTTCAAATATATCAATCCCTGATAAACGCGAGAGTAGCCGCTTTTCCACTATTACATTTGATGGCATGATGTATGCGGCAGAGCGACTTATAGAGATGGATTGTCCTGTCATAATCGAAGGTAATTTTGTTCCGTTTGGAGTGAAAAAGATAGATTAAGCAGGAAAAATAAAGGCATTGATTGACAAATATAAATGAACACCGCTTATTTTTAAGTTCAAAGGGGATACACAGGTTCTGCATAAACGTTTTATCGAGCGTGAAAAAGTACCCGAGCGTGGAGATGTCAACAGGATGAATGGTGATGTCTCATATAATGATTTTAAAATGTGGTGCGAGAACCTGGATGCTTTTGATGTCGGAGGCAAAACTATAGAAATTGATACAACTAATTTTGATAATGTTGACTTTAATGGTCATATCAGTTTTGTCCGCCAATTTATTGGCAATACCTTTTAGTAAATGCAATTCATATGTGAACAAATAGTTTGTCCGTGCTTGACATACGGGTGTCTTAAATCGTGAAAGCATATACGTGGCATATTTTTGCTTTTAAGAATTACTTGAAAATGTTGAGAATATCGATAATATATGGTATATAATAAGAATATCTTAAAACTAATAATGGAGGTGCTTTATGTCTGAAACAAAAATAAATATGGAAAGAATTTCCATTCGGGAACTACAGAGCGCCATGGAAAAAGGGGAAATTACATCTTACGAAATTACATGCTACTACTTAAACCGCATTGCCAAGTATGATTCTGTTGAAGGCGGCTTAAACTCTGTTTTGGAGGTAAACCCGGATGCTTTGGCAATTGCAAGAAAAGCTGATTTAATGCGCCAAAAAGGCGAGGTAAAAGGAGCTCTTCACGGTGTGCCCGTTCTCCTTAAGGATAATGTGAATACAAATGACAAAAACCATACCAGCGCCGGTTCGTTAAGCCTTAAAGATAATTATGCCGCTTATGATGCGCATATTACCGAGCTCCTGCGTGAGGAAGGTGCGGTTCTTTTAGGCAAAGCTAATATGACGGAGTTTGCCAACATACTGACTGTTGGCATGAGAAACGGCTATAGCTCCCGGGGCGGTTGCGTTTTATGCCCTCATAATAAAGAAGCCGATCCTCTGGGCTCAAGCACAGGCAGTGCAGTAGCTGTAGCCGCCGATTTATGCACAGTTTCAATTGGAACCGAAACCTTTGGTTCAATTATGTCTCCCGCCCGTTCCAACGGCGTCGTCGGAATCAAGCCGACTATGGGCATGGTCAGCCGTACTGGGATTATACCTATTTCCCATACATTTGATACAGCAGGCCCATTTGCCAGAAGCGTAGGGGATGCGGCGGTTCTTCTTAACGCAATAACAGACTATGATGAAAGTGACCCAATTACATACGGAGCGAAGAAAATAGATGTAGAAAAAGCTCTTAGCCGTAGCGATATAAAAGGATTGCGCATAGGAGTACACCGAAACGGAGAAGAGAGCCTGTCGCCTTTAAACAAAAAGATAATGGATGAATTTTTCGCAGAGATTATTAAAAACGGCGCTGAGATAATTGAAATTGAACCACAGGAAATGGGCGTTCAGCTTATGGATGTTGTTCTGCCTGAGCTTAAAACGGATATGAACTATTATTTATCAACCACATCCGATAAGGTGCCTTATAAAACAATGGAAGAGATTATTTTATTCAATCAGGCAAATCATAAAGAAGCCCTGAAATATGGGCAGCAACTGTTTTTAAGAGCCCAATATGAGTATTCAGGCGGTATGACGGAGGCATCATACATCGCCGCACTCATGAAGAGAGAAGAAATGATTGAGAAATACAAGAGCATTTTTGAAGAAAATATGCTTGATGTATTGATTCCTGTTGTACCAAATTCTATAGCTGCGATTATGGGATTTCCGTCTATTAATTTGCCGTTAGGCTATAAAGAAGAAAATACACCGATCGGTTCATATTGGATGGGGCTGCCTTTTGAAGAGGAGAAACTTATAGGCATTGTAAACATGGCAGAAAAAATTTGGAATTGCAAACTTGTGCCACAGTTGGATTAGGAGATTTTTATTCTTTAATTGAGTTAATATGTATTTTGAAGAGCAAACTGATTTTAAATATACGGTTGATTTTATATAAAAAAGACATAGCCTTCTGAAAAGAGGGCTATGTCTTTTTTTGCGTACTGGGGTCTTCTGTCTTTTGATGTGCCGGCAGAGCTGGTTTTATACTTTGAGAAAACAATAAATTATGTGAATGAGTAGAATTTAATGAAATTACATGTTTTAAAGAGCCTTTAATTTAATAAAAATCATATAGTGTTTTGTGAATTGTGCCAAATGCAGTGCTTTTGAAAAAGTTTTATACAAAATATTGCACAAAGCAGAATTATTTTATATTGTTTTTTGAACAAATATCCTCTGTGATCATTTCTCCGGATTTTAATAAATCAACAACAGCGGATTTATAGATTTTACTTATTGTAGGCGAAGGCGCAGTTATACTTAATGTTCCTGCCATCAAATCTTTTTTGCTGTAAAAGGGTACACCTACACTGCTTATACCAATATCAGTCTCCTCAAATTCTGTTGTATAGCCATTTTTTTTAGCCTGTTCTATGGCGCGGAGAAAATCTCTTTTATTGCTTATGGTATGTTTTGTAAGTTTCTCAAAAGTCATATTATCGATTAATTCCGTCATATCTTCAAATGGCAAGTTGGCGACCAGTAGTTTGCCGGAAGCAGTTGAGTGAAGGGGCAAATGCGCTCCGGATTTAGGCATATATGAATAATGGCAATTGGGTGCCATAACGGTTTCAACAGTATAAATTTCTTTGTAGAAGCATACTTGCAGCCAGCATGAAACAGCGTAAGATTCAGCCATTCTGTGCATATGGGGATAGGCCAATTCCTTTATATAGCCAATATGGGATTTATATACGGACTGAGATTTAGATAAAAACTCAAATCCTAAAAAATACCTGTTGGTAAATAAGTTTTTAGAAAGAAAGTTATTGTTAAGAAGTGTGTTAACCAGCCCTCTGACTGTGTTTATATTAAGAGCCAGATGCTCGCTTATTTCCTTTAAACTCATATCATGTGATGTATTTCCTATACAGTTAATAATATCTATTGATCTTTGTACGGATTGGATATTACGTATGTTTTTGTTATCGCCCATTTTTTCACCTCTATTATACTATTTACACAACACACGGAAAGCGCAGTTCGTTATTTTATACAAATATTTCTTTTGCTCACTACATTGTCGTTTCGTAATTGACATGGTAGTCGCGCTAACTTATTATAAACTAAATTAACAAAATGTCAATGAGTTAACTATCTTGTTTATCCAAGGAAATACAAATAAAATCCGCCTTTTATTATAGCGGCCTTAGATAATACGAGTAAACTTAGTTTGTTTTGGTTACAGGAAGGAGAATGGAAATTTTACCGGATAAGAAGAGGATAGAAGAAAACCTTAATCACTTAAAAACCATTTCTGAAAATGCCAACGCTGATATTACCAGAATAGGTTTCACAAAAGAGTATCGGCAGGGCGTAGAATATATCAAAAAAGAAATGGAAAAAGCCGGCCTTGCTATAAGAGAAGATTCCATTGGCAATATATATGGCACAATACCTGGAAAGAAAAAGGATTTACCCTCCATAGTATCAGGTTCACATTTGGATACGGTAAGATGTGCCGGTGCATATGATGGAATTGCGGGAATGATAGCTGCGCTGGAAGTTGCCCGTATGATAAAAGAAAACAATATTGAGTTAAACCATACATATGAGGTTATGGGAATAATCGAGGAAGAAGGAACGAGATTTAGCTGGGCAATGCTTGGTAGCCGGTTTGTTTCGGGCGCATTAAATAAAGACAATACGCGGGATGTGTATGACAATAATAATCAAAGGCTTGAAGAAGTAATAAACGAATACCTTAAGAGCCAGGACACCTGTGAGGCATATAGGAAAGACGAAGAGATATTGGCATTTTTAGAGCTGCATATAGAGCAGGGGCCTGTTTTGGAGAGTAGGAAGATTGACATAGGCATAGTTGAAAACATAGTATCCATTGCATGGATTAGTGTTGAAGTAAACGGCTTTTCGGGCCATTCGGGAACAGTTCCCATGAGTCTTCGCCAAAATGCAGGCATAGGGGCTTTTAGCCTTATTGTAAAAATACAGGAATATGTAATGGATAATTTTAAAGATGCTTTAACTTTCACTGTTGGCAAGCTGGAATTGTTGCCGGGCTCTACAAATTCAATACCTGCAAAATGCAGCTTCACAATGGATATACGTTCAGGTGAGCCGGGAAATGTAAAAGCAGTTATTGATTACGCTAAAGGTTTAGTTAAGCCGATTGAGGAGGAAAACAATGTTCAGATTAATTTACATATAAATTCTATGCAGGAGCCTGTAAAAATGGATAATTGCCTGCGTGAATTAATAAAGGAAAGTGCGAAAGAGCTTGGATTAAGCCATATGAGTATGAACAGCGGAGCAGGGCATGATGCCATGATTTTTGCTTCAAGATGGAAATCAGCTATGATATTTGTTCCCTGTCATAAGGGAATTACACATAATCCGGCAGAAACTTTGGATATGGAGGACTTAAGAAAAGGTATAGATGTTTTATATAACACAATATTAAAGCTGGATAAAGAGCTTTAGTGTATAAAATAATTTGCGAATTAAAGCATGAGCTTTAATATCACATAGATATTTAGGAGGGTGAATAATATGGCTAAAAATCCAAAAATCGAAGAACCTGTTTCAATGTATGAAATGTTTGCAAAATTGTTTTCACATGTTTCAAAAGAAGTTGTAGAAAAATTTGGAGACGAAGGAAAAGAAGCTATTAAAAAAGGGGTTTGGAACTTCGGCTATGAAAGGGGCCAAAATATTGCGAAAAGGGCAGAAGCCAATGGGCTTCCCAATATCCCGGAAAACTATTTAACAAGCTATGACATGGAACGCAGCGAGCTTTTTGCAAGCGATGACACTTACGGAAAAGATAAGGTAGAGCAGGTTTTCACAAAATGTATATTTGCAAGTCAATGGATGGAAGATGGAGATGAAGAATACGGCATGTTATACTGCGAAATGATAGATCCGTCAGTAGCTGCCGGCTACAACGAAAATATGGAATGTATACATGAAAAACATATTTTTGAAGATAAGGTGTGTACATTCTGCTTTAAGCTGAAAGACTGATACAGCCTATAAGTAAAAAGGTTATGCAGGTTGAAACAATAAAACAAGTTGTGCATTTTAAATCCAGAAAGGTTGATTTTAATGAAAAAAATATTTTCCTTAATTCTTTTATCTGCATTAGTTTTATCAATGACATCCTGCGGTTCTTCAAGCACAAATCAATCAAGCGGCAGCGGTGCCGGAAATAGCAAAAATATAAAAATCGGTTTGGCAGCTCCACTCACAGGTACAGAAGCACAATACGGCGAGTCTATAAGAAACGGCGCAGAGCTGGCTGTTGCGGCTGTTAATGCAAATGGCGGCATAGGCGGAAGGCAAGTTGAAATAGTTGCCATGGATGATAAGGCAGACCCTAATGAAGCGGTTAATATCGCAAGTCAGTTTGTAACAAATAATGAAATTTTGGCGGTGCTTGGTAATTTCAACTCATCCGCAACATTGGCATCTGCGCCTGTGTATAACAAAAACAGTTTGGTTCAAGTTTCCCCCGCATCCAGCTCGCCAAAAGTTTCTGAAGCCGGCGAATATACTTACAGAGTTATTACAACAGATGCTTATCAAGCTGAGGTAGTTGCTAAAATGGCAAAAGACTTAGGTTTTTCAAAGGTTGCTTTTATTTATGAGCAGTCCGACTTTGGCTTGGGACTTCTTGAAGTATTCAAAAACACATGCGCCAATGAAGGCGGAATAGAGGTTGTTGCGGAAGAGGCTTATACTTCAGGCCAAACTAAAGATTTCAGCACAATACTTACAAAAATCAAAGGCCAAAATCCGGATTCTATTTTCATCGGCGGTTTCTACAATGAAGCGGCGCTCATTATGCAGCAAGCCGCAAAACTTGGATTATCCGTTGACTTTATAGGTGTTGACAGTCTTTATTCAGAAGCCATTATTGAGCTTGGTAAAGAATCCGTTGAAGGCTTGAAATTAGTAGGCTTCTACTTCCCGGAAGGCGACAATGCGTTAGCAAAGGAATTTGCCGCAAAGTATAATGAAAAATATTCGGCCAATCCTGATACATATGCGGCATACGCATATGACGGAATCTCTTTAATACTTGAATCTCTTAAGGCAAACGGTGAAACCAGAGATGCGGTTAAGAAATACCTTGATACAGTAGTTGATTACCCGGGCGTTACAGGGAAAATTACTATTGACGAAAACGGCGATGTTAGAACTGTTCCTGTAAGGCTCATTATAAAAGATGGTAAATTCACTATTAATAAGTAAATGATATTTCTTTAAACAATCTATAAACGGTATTTATGCAAAGGTGCCAATTGAGCTGCTACGGTAAAATTTGTGCCTTTGCATAATTTATCTCAAGACTGAGCACCTTCGCCTCTAAGAGTCAAGCCGCAGGCTTACTCGAAGGCGGCTGGCGAACAATTTATTTGGTAGGGGTTTGAAGCCCCCACCAAATAAGCATTACATTTCTGTAGGAAATGTAATGCTGCCTTGATTATGTATTTTAATAACGTATAAACGAGAATTATACGAATACAATTTATCAACAAATAGGAGATGATTAAAATACTATTACAGCAGATTGTAAACGGGTTAACAGTAGGTTCTACATACGCCTTAATTGCGTTAGGTTATACAATGGTTTATGGAATATTGAAAATTGTTAACTTTGCCCATGGTGATATTTTTATGATAGGCAGTTTTTTGGGATTAGTTTTTGTAAAGGTATTTAACCTTCCCCTGTTTGCTGCTTTTGTACTTTCGGCAGTTTGTACCGCTATAGTCGGCATGTTTATTGAACGGGTTGCATATAGGCCGCTTAGAATGACTGAAAGAATAATACCTTTAATAAGCGCTATGGGGGTCTCCATATTTTTATCCAGCTTTGCCCAAAAGGTCTGGGGCACTGAAATGCATCCTTTTCCAGGCGCATCTGAAATAGGTGTGTATGTAGTGGGTGATGTGGTTTTCTCAGAAATCCAAATATTTATACTTATGTTATCTTTTCTCCTTATGGTGCTTTTATACTTATTTGTCAATAAAACAAAGCTGGGAGTTGCCATGCGGGCTACTTCCATGAGTATAACAAATGCTTCACTAATGGGAATAGATACTAATAAAACTATCTCAACTGCTTTTGCGGTAGGCTCTGCGCTTGCTTCTTGCGCGGGCATAATGGTTGGCCTGTATTATAATGCCGTATATCCCACCATGGGTTATATGTCCGGAATAAAAGCCTTTACCGCTGCGGTTTTAGGCGGCATAGGCAGTATACCCGGCGCAATGCTCGGCGGGATTATATTGGGTGTTGTTGAAAACTTGGGCGGCGCCTATATTTCTACTCAATATCAGGATATTATTGCTTTTTCCATATTGGTAATTGTGCTTATTATAAAGCCTACCGGCATATTGGGCAAAAAAGAGATAAATAAGGTATAGGTGGCTTATGAAAAATACATTGATGAAATATAAATATATAATTTTGATTTTATTATTGCTGATTTTACCTTTTCCTTTAAGCCGGATAAATGATTATTTTCTTCATATAGTTATAGTTGTGGCTGTCTACAGTATACTGGCCTTGAGCTTGAATGTAATAGTGGGGTATGCGGGGCAATTTGCTTTGGGACATGCTGCATTTTACGGAATAGGTGCATATACCGCAGCCATTTTGATGACCAGAAGCGGGTTTTCGTTCTGGAGCGCTATTGCTTGTGCCGCGGTTATGACGGGCTTATGCGGTTTCTTGCTGGGGCTTCCCGTTATACGGCTAAAAGGCGATTATTTAGGTATAGTTACTTTAGCCTTCGGTGAAATAGTAAGGCTGTTCTTTGTTAACTGGGTACCTTTGACAAACGGCCCTATGGGTATACCGGGCATACCGCATCCTACAATATTTGGATTTGAATTTACAACGAGAATAAATTTTTACTATATTATCCTTGCTTTGCTCAGTATAACAGCTTTTATAATTTACAGAATAGTGTATTCGGGATTTGGCCTTAATCTGTTAACCATAAGAAAGGATGAAAGCCTTGCTGAGTCAATCGGAATAAGGCCCGTTAAATATAAATTAATGGCTTTTTCAATAGGTGCGTTTTTCGCAGGCATAGCAGGCGCTTTTTGGGCGGCCTATATAAGCTATATCAGCCCTGATGCCTTCAAATATATGGACTCTATTAATATTCTTTCTATGGTAGTGCTGGGCGGCACAGCCAGCATACCGGGATCGTTTTTAGGTGCATTTATTATGGTGCTTACTCCTGAAATACTGCGTTATGTAAATGATTACAGAATGATGGTTTTAGGTATTGTTATAGTATGTATGATGATATTCAAGCCCTCAGGCTTTATTGGAGAAAAATACAGGCAATTTAACTTTTTCGGTATGAAGGGGGTGCATTTGGTTGGAAAAAATAATGAGACTGGAAAAGGTCGGAGTTAATTTCGGCGGAGTAATTGCACTTTCAAATATTGATATGGAAATTCGCTCAGATGAAATACTGGCTCTGATAGGTCCCAACGGCGCAGGTAAAACTACTCTTTTCAACCTTCTAACCGGCATATACACACCTACCAGCGGAAAAATATATTATAAAGATGAGTTTATCAACACTATGCCGCCCTATAAAAGAGTAAAACTTGGCATAGCCCGAACATTCCAAAATCCACGTTTAATAGGTGAGATGACTGTTTTGGAAAATGTTCTGATTGCTCACCCTGATTGCAATGGTGAAAGTTTGGCAGATGCGGTATTTTTAGCGAAAAAAAACAAAAAAAGAGAAAGCGCCGCCAAAGGGTGTATGGAAATATTGAAAACGGTTGGCCTTGAGAACAAAATAACAGAGCTTGCCAAAAACCTTCCATATGTTGACCAAAGGCTTTTGGAGATAGCCCGTGCGCTTATTACAAAATGTAATATTTTATTACTGGATGAGCCTGCTGCCGGAATGAATATGGCCGAAAAAAGGACTTTGTCCAAACTTATAAATAATCTATGCAAAAAGTTTAATGTCAATATAGTAATTATTGAGCATGACATTGGCTTGGTAATAGAGATTGCAAACAGGATAATTGTTCTGGATCACGGTGTGAAAATTGCCGAAGGTACAGGTGCTGAAATTAAAAATGATCCTCTGGTAATAGCTGCTTATTTAGGCGAGGAGGATGTATCATGACAAACGAAAACGCTTTACTAGAAATAAATGCCCTTACATTGCACTATGGCGTTATACCTGCCGTCAGAGGGCTTAGCTTCAAAATACAAAAAGGTCAGGTTATAAGTTTAATGGGTACAAACGGTTCCGGTAAAACAACCACATTGCGGGGAATTTCCGGAATATTGCCTCCTTCAGGTGGCCAGGTGCTTTTTGAAGGCAAAGATATATCAAAAGAAAGCCCCCATAAAATTGTTCAAATGGGTATATCTCATGTGCCTGAAGGCAGAGGGATATTCCCTCAATTGACTGTTATTGAGAACTTAAAAATGGGAGCTTATATCAGAAATGACAATCAAGGCATAAAAGAAGATATAGAAAAGTATCTGGAGCTTTTCCCTAACCTTGAAGATAGGAAAAAAGAGTATGGAGGCACTCTATCCGGCGGCGAGCAGCAAATGCTTGCCATTGCAAGGGCGCTTATGGCAAAGCCGAAACTGTTGCTTTTAGATGAGCCGTCAATGGGCCTTGCGCCGCTTGTTGTAAAAGAGATATTCGGCGCCATCAAAGCTATAAGCAATGAGGGCGTAACCATATTATTGGTTGAGCAAAATACTAAAATGGCTCTTTCCGTGTCGCATTACGGATATGTACTGGAAACCGGAGAAATAGTTGCGGAAGGTACAGCGGATGAGCTAAGCAATGACTCGGCAATTAAAAATATCTATCTTGGAAATACCCAAAATTAAACTCCTCATTTAAAATGCCTGTTTAAATTTCACTTTCGGCCTAAAACAGCCAAAGGGAAAGATATTTAAACAGGCATTTTTATTGGCGAAGTATTTCCGCTGATTTCCGGCGCGGATTTAATCCAATCTTGAATGGGCAACAAGGCTCAGAACCTTATTGCTCCTTTCTATAAAGAGGGTCATTTCTTCAGGGTCAAGGGCTTTCTGGCTGAGCTGGGCCAAATCATAAATTTGGTTCATGATTAAGGCTACATCATTTTTGTTATCCTCATTGGCGGCGAGCTTTGAAAGCAGCTTAACCAGCGGATTGTTTTTGTTGATAACAAGAGTTTCTTCCATGGGGAAATCTGCTCTGCCGCCTGCATACATTTTGCTCATTTCTTTCATGCGCCTTGAATATTCACTTACAATAATAATGGCCGGTATATTTTCATTCTTTAGACCTTGAGCATCTATTGTAAGTTTATCATTATTCAAATGTTCCTTGAAAAGCTCGGCAAGGTTGCCGTTATTTGAATCGCCTTCAAAATCCTCCTTAAGCGCTTCGGAAATATCCGAATCTATCCTTTGGAATTTTACGCCTTTAGCAAATGCTTCAACATATGATATAAAAGCATTGTCAATAGGATGATCCAGTATTACAGCATCTTGCCCCGATTCCTTAAACAAATTAATATACTGGGACTGTATTGCAGGGTCTGAAACATAATAGATATTTTTTTCTTCATTTTCATCTTTGCTGTCTTTTAATTCCTCGATATTTTTATATTCACCATTAATGGTTTTGTAAACAACGGCATTTTCAATTTTTTCATAAAAAGTCTGCTCTCTGATACAGCCGTATTTAATAAATACATTAATGTCAGCCCAATATTTGCAGTATTCCTCTTCATCTTTCTTATAAAGAGAATTGAGCTTATCAGCAACTTTACGGGTGATATAGGCGGACATTTTGGCTACATTGCCGTCATTTTGAAGAAAGCTCCTTGAAACATTAAGCGGAATATCGGGGCAGTCTAAAGTTCCTTTAAGAAGCAGAAGAAATTCAGGAATAACTTCCTTTACATTATCGGCTACAAATACCTGGTTGCAGTAAAGTTTAATTTGACCCTCTATGGTTTCATACTGTTTTTTGAGCTTTGGAAAATACAATATACCCCGTAAACGGAAAGGATAGTCCATATTCAAATGAATCCAAAACAGAGGATCTTCAAAATCCATGAAAACTTTATGATAAAATTCCTTATATTCCTCATCACTGCAATCGCTTGCCGCCTTGAGCCATAAAGGTTTTGTGTCGTTTATAGGCTTGCTTTCAGGCAATACGGCCTCGGCGCTGTCATCTGATTCAGCATCTGATTTTTCCGGCATGATTTTTTCAAAATATATTTCCACAGGCATGAAGGAGCAATATTTGCGAATAATTTCTTTGAGCTTATATTCGCTTAGAAATTCTTTGGCCTCATCTGATATATGGAGAATTACATCCGTGCCCCTTGCTGTTCGGGAGCCTTCCGATATTTCATATTCAATGCCGCCGTCACTTGCCCAATGGGTAGGTAAGGTGTTTTCAGCATAGGAAAGGGAGTCAATTTCCACAGTATCCGCAACCATAAATGCAGAATAGAAACCCAGACCGAAATGACCGATAATATTATCCCCATCGCCTATGCGCTCCTGATATTTTTCAATAAAATCACCTGCACCGGAAAAAGCGATCTGATTAATGTATTTTTTGATTTCATCTTCACTCATGCCGATTCCGTTATCGGATATGGTTATGGTTTTATTTTTTTCATCCAATATGACTTTTATGGCGTATTTTTCATTTTCATCTATATGGTGCGCATCACCTAAATCTTTGAGCTTTTTAAGTTTATTAATGGCATCAGAGCTGTTTGAAATTAGTTCTCTCAAAAAAATATCCATATCAGAATACAGCCATTTTTTTATAATGGGCAATATGTTTTCGCTATTGATTGATAAATTACCTTTTTCCAAGAAAATTCCTCCTTTTGGGATGTATTATTTATAATTCTAATTTGCAAAATAGCAAATGTCAAGAAAAAATTAGCACTCCATACAAGAGAGTGCTAATTAAAGCAATGTGAGTAAATTGAGCTACAATACGCTTGAAATGGATAATAATAGAATTATGTCGATGAATACTGAATTGCAATACGGATTTTGCTGAAATGCCGAAAGTTATTTCGCGGTAATTCGATTGTAATGCTTTTATTATAATTTTCAAAACATATAAAAAGCGCCCGGATATTTATAAACCTGAGCGCTTTAGCTTTAATATATACTTTTATAATTGTATCAAATGTTGACTAAAAGAACAATTCTTTCTGTGGGAAAATACCATAGAGGCCGCCTGTATGAATGAAAAGAACATTGCCTTTAAATAAAGGATTGCTTTTTTTAATCTCTTCAATAAGGCCGTAGAAGGATTTGCCTGTATAAACGGGGTCAAATATAACACCGGTATTTTTAGCAATATCTTTTATAAATGCGCGCACCTCATCAGAAGCTATAGCGTAGCCTTCGCCCACGTAGTCTGTTAAAACATGCATATTGTTTTTATTAATAGGCTCGTTATATGCGGCTATTTCAGCTGCTTCATCAATAATTTGGGAAACGCCTGCAACAGCGTCATCATCAGCATTGTAGATATTGATTGTAACCATTTTTTTATTTTTGCCATAAACCTCATTAGCGGCATAGAGCCCTGCATAAGTGCCGCCGGAGCCATCTGCAACGCAGATTGTATCAAAGGTAATGCCCAATTGCTTTTCCTGCATGAGAATTTCCTCATAAGCGCTGTAATAACCGAATAAGCCGATACCATTTGATGCGCCTTCAGGAAGTATGTATGCAACAATGCCTTTATCGGCATAATCCTTTTGAATACCTTTCATTATTTCCATACGGCTGGATTTATAATCCTCAGCGCTGATAAAAGTAATTTCGGCATCAAGCATTTTATCTAAAAACAGATTGCCTTCAGGAGTGCCCTCGGGAGCGGTTCTCAAAACTAAGTGGCATTTTTTTGATAAGGTAGCTGCTGCCGCCGCTGTAGCGCGGCAATGGTTGGACTGGGCACCGCCGCAGGTTATGAAAACATCAGCATTTTGGTCAAGCGCTTCTTTAAGAGAATACTCCAGCTTACGAACCTTGTTACCGCTCATTTCCACGCCGGTGAAGTCATCTCTTTTAATATAGAGCGTGGAGAAGTCTTTATTGGGATTGATTTTGTCGAAAGAAAAAATGGGTGTAGGCAAATTAGCTAAGGATATTCTTTCAGGTTTTTTCATAAATATTTGTACCCCTCTTTCTGCCTTTAAAGGCTTATGTGTGCCACAGCGAAATATAGGCTGTCAGTATATTAATTATATCGCAAGAAAAAATATTTGGCAATTTAAAATAAATTTTTCTTTCGGTATTTATATATAGTATGTAATTGTGTTAAAATAATAAAAGCAGTATTTTAGGAAAAGTCAATTTACACATACTATCTTCGGAGGTGCTTTTTAACATGAATTTAGATTTTAACAAGTATTCATATCCATCAAGGCGCAATACTGTGTTCGCTCATAAGGGAATGGCTGCTACATCTAATCCTCAGGCCGCTCAGGCAGGTATTGAAATACTTAAAAAAGGCGGCAATGCTATTGACGCTATTGTTGCAATGGCAATGTGCCTTCCTGTTGTTGAGCCTACAGCAAACGGTATAGGCGGCGATGCTTTTGCGCTTGTTTATACAAACGGTAAGCTCCATGGGCTTAATGCCAGCGGCTGGTCTTCAAAAAATATCAGCGTTAAAGCTCTTAAGGATAAAGGTATCGAAGCTATACGCGATAATGAAATTGAAGCTGTTAACGTACCCGGTGCACCCTCTGCATGGGCAGCGCTTGTAAATAAATTCGGTAAACTTTCCCTTAAAGAGGTTGCCCAGCCTGCAATAAATTATGCCGAGGAAGGATTCCCTGTTGTTATAAACGTGGCTAACGGCTGGAACCGCACATATAAGAATTTTTATGCGAAAAAAGATGAGCCCGGCCATGGTGTATGGTACGATTCGTTTTCTAAAGACGGAAAAACCCCTAAAGCAGGCGAAATGTGGAAATATAAAAACATGGGTAAAACCTTACGCTCAATCGCTGAAACCGATGCTAAAAGTTTCTATCAAGGCGATTTAATGGAAAAAATCGTTAAATATTCCGAAAGCATAGGCGGATATTTTGATAAAAGCGATTTTATGGAGTTTGAGCCTGAATGGGTAGAGCCTATTTCCGTTAATTATAAGGGCTATGATGTATATGAAATACCGCCTAACGGCAGCGGAATAACCGCTCTTATGGCGCTTAATATATTTGAAAACTTTGAAATTGACAATACCCGTGAAACCGTTCGCAATTATCATTTGCAAATAGAAGCTATGAAGGCCGCTTACGCGGATGCTCATAAATATGTAGCTGATCCTAAATACATGAATGTAACGGTTGAAGAGCTTCTTTCAAAAGAATATGCCAAGCTGCGTGCGAAAGAGATTAATGAGTTGGAGGCGCAGCTCTTTACACCCGGGCAGCCTAACGGATCAGGTACGGTTTATCTTTGCGCCGCCGATGGGGAAGGCAATATGGTTTCCTACATACAGAGCAACTACAAAGGCTTTGGTTCAAGCCTTGTTGTACCTGATACAGATATTTCGCTACACAACAGGGGCCATAACTTTGTTATGGAAGAAAACCATGCCAACCAGCTGGCTCCTAGGAAAAAGCCTTATCACACAATTATCCCCGGCTTCCTTATGAAAGACAATATGCCGGTAGGTCCGTTTGGCGTTATGGGCGGTTTCATGCAGCCGCAAGGTCATATGCAAATGGTTATTAACACAGTAGATTTCGGTATGAATCCGCAGGATTCTCTTGATGCAACCCGTTGGCAGTGGATGAAGGATAAAAATATTGTTATAGAATCCTCTGTTAACGAAGCTATTGTTAAAAAACTTTCAGCCATGGGTCATAATATGTCAATGCTTTTCGATTATTCTTCCATGGGCCGCGGTCAAATTATCTGGCGCAATAATGAATCAGGCGTTTTAAGTGGCGGAACGGAAATGAGAACAGATGGTATGGTAGCTATCTGGTAATGAAAATACAGTTTATTTTTTTATAAGAAAACAGGGCAGAAGGTTTAAATTCTGTCCTATTTTATGTATTTATTTCTTTTTATCAGGTATCTGCCTGCCTTCATGATCCATATGATAATTTTCTTTATGTATCAGCTTAGATATGGGAATGATTTCAAAGCCCTTTTCTTTTAGCCCTTTGATTATGGTATCCAGAGCCTGAGGCGTATATTTGGCATCGTTGTGGAATAAAACAATTGAACCGTTTCCAAGGTGCTTGTGGTTTAAAACCTGATTAATTTCCGCTTCTACGCCTTTTTCCTTCCAATCGAGGCTGTCAATATCCCATTGCACAGCATAATACCCCAAACTTTCTGCCGCCTCAAGCACAGTATTATTATATTCACCGAAAGGCGGGCGGTATAGATTCATATCTATGCCCAGAAGGGTTTTAACCTTATTGTGGATGGTTTGAATTTCTGCCTTATTTTTTTCCAAGGAGAGCTGATTGCCATGGGGGTGAGTGCTTGAATGATTTCCTATGTCGTGGCCTGCTTCAAAGATTTTTTTAACTTCTTCAGGATAATCATCTACCCAGTAACCGCAGAGGAAAAATGTTGCTTTTACATTGTTGCTTTCCAGTATTTCCAATAGCTTATCGGTATCATCTGCGCCCCAGGCTGCATCAAAGGAAATGGATATTTGCTTTTTGTCCGTTTCAACGCAGTAGATGGGGAGCTTTCTTTTAGCAGTATTTTGTGAAAATACACTTGCGTAATCAGGCGAAATGCCCGCTGCAATAACGCCCAGCAATCCTGCGATACATATGAATAACGCAATTTTATATCGTTTTTGTGAGAAATTAAACACTTTAAACATTATAAACTCCTTTCGGTAAAAATAGTTGGCTTATTTATTTATATTAATTAATCAGCCTGTACTATGCCTTTTAAAGGGGCATAAGCATAAAGCATGCAATATGAATTTCATCAAAAATACTTTGGCAGCTTTTTGTATGGATTAACGGCTGTAGTAGAAATTTAGATAACTATATGTTAAAATTAACCTAAATAAATTTACGGGAGATTAATATGATTTCATTTGTTAAAGGTAAATTGGACTCTGTCAGCCTGACATCTGCTGTTGTAGAGGTTGGCGGAATAGGGTATGAAATAAATGTAGGGGTTAACACATTATCAAGATTGCCAAGTGCAGGGGTGGAAATTAAACTGCATACATATTTGCAGGTAAAAGAAGACGGTATGAGCCTTTTTGGCTTTTTCGGCAAGGATGAGCTGAATATGTTCAACATGCTCATTTCCGTTTCGGGAATAGGGCCTAAGAGTGCAATGAATATGCTCTCTCAGGCTACCCCGCAGGATTTAATGTTGGCTATTATCTCAGATGAT
>JGI994J12354_10000170_pt1 | contig 63328 bp, 48 predicted proteins | sample IntmicLarv3ML3BL_FD_12354 | JGI IMG/M metagenome (IMG submission 12354) | reverse complement strand
TAAAAAGGCTGTTAAAACAGATTATAACCAAGCCTTAACAGCCATAAACAAAAACTTTAATTATAAATACATATTAAAAGTTTACACAAAAGTAGGGATAGACCCCCTTCTATATTGATAGTTAACTGAATAAAATTAATTAGCGATTGCAACACCGAGAGCTGCTATTGCTAATATGTACGCAAATGTAATTTTCTTATTGTTTGATTTATTCTTTTTATCTAATTCATTTTGTAATCGTTGTGATTCAGATTCTGCCCAGTTTGTATGAGCGTCTAAGTTATTTTGAATCTCATTGATTTGCGCTGTTAACTCATTGTCTTTGCTTTCAAGCGCATTCACTTTAGACTGAAGGTCAGTTTTTAGGTTGTTAATTTCGTTTTGCAAATCGTTCCTTAAAGCTCTTTGATCATCTCCTAATTTTGTAACAACCCCCTCTAAAACATCTATCCGTTCAGATGTTTTTATGATTTCAAGTTGAATAACACTCTTTTCTTCTTCCAAAACATGTATTCTGTTTTCCAGCATTGTTGCTTTAGTTGTTAATGATTCAACAGTTTCCGCACCCCAAAACAGCGCAGGTGTCAATATAAGACAAAGTGTTAAAATGATATATCGCATTTTTTGTGTTCTCCATTTTTTTATTTTTTTATTTAGTAGTACTGATGTACCCATCCTTAACTGGAACATCAAATTTTTCGCCTTGACTGTTAGTATATGAAGCATTAGTAATGATGAGTTGAGATTCACCGGCAGAAACGATATAGAAATTAATTGATGCGAGCATAGCTTCAGCCTGAGTTAATGTTGAAATATCGCTTCCGCGATCAAGAGTAATTTTAATAACACCATTTGCACGGTCAATAATTGCATTCCAAGCAGGTAAAAGCCGACCGTTGTCGACCATTGATGCTCCTCTTGTTATTGGTAATGGGTGAATAACCGCTGGGTTATAGTGCAGGTCAAAGGTCGCTGACTGAAAATCAAACGCCGGTGTTAAAATTATACTTATAGGAATAATCGTTTCACGTTCATTAGTTTTGAGTGGCAAATCTTTATTAGTTGGGGGAGATACTACCATACTTGGATCAGGTACGTCAACATTAATAGTCCAATTAGTTTCATTTCGTTCTATGTTATCGCTCGTCGCGATAAGTTTTATATTCATATTTCCTCGTGCTTCGCCGGTCGGGATAATACGCCAGAAACCTTGCATTTCTCCATTTTCATGAATGCGAAAGGAAGATATAGTTGTAGGAGTATCGCCAATAACCTTTAAGCCTTTTGGTAACACTAATTGCAATATAACATTTTCTGCAGTGAAATTGCCAGTATTTACTAGATAACCAGTTACTGAGATAGGTTCTGTTCGTTCGAGCATAAATTTAATGTCGCTTGGTGAAGTTATACCAAGAGATAAATGTCCTGGAGAGATATTAATATAACCTATGCCATAAGCTGTTGAATAAGTTTTTGTCTCATTTGCTTTAATGGTTATTTGATCCCAAATAATGGCTGCGGCAGTATCAATTTCACGACTTTCGTCGTCAATTTCTCCATCTTCTACTCGCCAAAATCCATGTTTCTCATTGATATTTAGGTTCCAAACATGATCAGCCATAGTTCCCCAATCTGCAAAAATCAAATGGTTTGGCTTTGTTACGTCACTACCTTGACCATATAAGTTGCCCTGTGAAATAACTATTGGGTTTGCAAGGTTATCAAATGCTTGCCAACTCATAGGAATATTATCGCTTTCAAACTTACGCGGAGCAGTCAAAGAATGGCTTTCCACACGAATAGGAGCACCGTCATTTTGACCTAATTTAGTATCAAGAGTTATTCTAAGTCCTACCTCGTGATCAGTACTTCCGATATTTAATATATCATAACTAATTAAGGCTGTATCCATCATTCGACTTGAAGTACCTCGGGTTATGGATAGATTTTGTACTATAATTATATCGTTATAGTTGTATGCTGTAACAATAACTCCTTCTTTTAATGTAGGTCCGCTTACGTAGTGTCCATATTTCCCATCTTTTCCAGCGCGGCGTTTAGTTTCTCCTCCGAATATGTAGCTCACATCATCAATATTTATAGTAGTATATGATGTCCAAGGCAATGCTCCTCCATAGATAAGCTGTTGATTTTTACTCATTTCGCGCGTTGGATCACCACCTGTTGTATCGATAGAAAATCTTCCAAGTTCAAGCGGACCTTCATTGACAGATATTTTGATGAACTCATTTTGAGTTGTTATTACATTTGCGAATGAATATAAACAAGATATAAGAAGGGCAAATATTAGCAATAAAACTTTTTTTATCATAATTATCGAATCCTCATTTATCAATTAATAGAAACGTTTGGCGAGCCATTTAGTGAGCCGTTTACATATTTGTATGTGATAGTGGCGTTACTATTGACATTTTCACCATTTATTATTTTGGGATTAAAAGTAGTGTTTTTTGCTGCAGATAAAACAGTATTATTTAGTGAAGTGCCACCGTTGCCGCTTATTATACTTGCGCTTGTTACTTTGCCGGAAGAATTTATAGCAATGCGAACACTAATAGATCCGTTATAACCTGTATTAGCTGCATCCTTTGTACTGCCAGGTATTTTTAGATTGCTGATGCTTGCTCCTCTGGAAGGACCGTCTCCACCCTGTCCAGGACCAGGTGTTTTACCTGTGACACCATCAGTATTAGTTCCTCGTCCGCCTTGTTCACCAACTCCAGTTTTCCTGTTATTAGCTCCGGTAACTATATCAGGCGCAACTGCTTTTTCAGTAGAAGTTCCGGGACCATTATCTAATGGATCATTGCTTTTCGCTTTAGGATTAACTGGTCCTGAGCCACTGTTGTTGCTTTTAATCTTCGCAGTCGGTGTTCCTTTTGTTGTGTTTGGACGTCTACTATCACGTGTATCTGGTGGAATTATTTTTTCCTTTTGTTTCATAGGTTCAGTCTGATTTATTTCATCGAGAGGCATAATTTCGGGTGTTGGTTGTTCATCTGGCTGTGGCGTGTAAATTTGGATAACATATACTTGACCGACACCCTTGATAATATTTTGGCGATCTATATAACGTACAACAGATAACGCAACAAATAATATCATAACGTGAGCTACAATAGAAATCGGAAGCCAAACTGTGTAAAGTTTTATTTTCATTTTATAAAGTCGTTCTCCTGCATTTAAACAAGGGGCAACATAAATAACTGTTATTCAGCTGATTTATCAGGCGGATCCACAGTAGCAAGCGCAACTGTTCCGACACCGGCTTTTCCGGCGATATTAATTACTTGTATAACTTTTTCGTATTCAATTTGTTTGTCAGCGTTTATAACTATAAGCTGCTTTGCGTTGTCTGTTGGATAATTCTCTGCGAAATATATTAAATCATCATGTAATTTGTCTAAGGAAGATAATTTTTCGTTAAGGAAAATGTTTCCAGTGTCATCAATATCTATTATGATTGGTGCTGCAGGTAAAATTGTAGTATTATCAGCTTGAGGCAGGGGAACGATAATCCCTTTTTCAGGCATCTGATCTCGATGTATCAGGTCAGATGCTGTTAAGAGAAATATAATAAGAAGAACCAGACAAACATCGGTAAATGGCGTGATGTTTATACCTGTAATTGTTCGATTTGTATTATTTGATCGGCGAGTTCGTATCATAATTGATTACTCCGTATCGCCTTGTATTTGATCTTTTGTTTGAATGTGTTTTAACCTATGAGACCACTCTGTCGCGTATTTTTCTAAGTTAATTCTGATTCCATCAATAGCTGAGAGGAGCCAGTTATTAGTAACAACGGCAATAATACCTATGATTAGACCAAATGCCGTAGCGATTAAAGCCTCAGAAATTCCTATATAAACAGCTTCGCCTCCAACTCCCTGTTTTGCAACACCATGAAAAGCATTGATTATGCCTATAACAGTACCAAAAAGACCTATAAACGGAGCTATATTACCCATAGTTCCAAGTACTCCGACAGGACGAGACAGTGTTGAAACCTCTTCATCACAGGCAAGAGAGAGCATTTCAGATACTTCATCTTCGGTTGCGTTATCTCTGTTTAATATACCGGCTTTTAATACGCGAGAGAATGGGGAGTCAATATCGTCAAGAGTATCATATGCTTCTGCGCGATTGCCACGTTTTATGATGCTCTCTATACGGCGCATTAGGTCTCGCGGCATTTTTTTTGCTTTATTTATTGACCAAATTCGTTCTAAGAGTACTGCTAGAAGGATAATTGAACAAAGTATTAATATCCAGACAGAAACGCTATTCTTGACAATTACTACAATATCCATATGTTTTTTACCTCATTTGTTGTTTTTCAGATATTTAGACATCAAAACTTTATAAAAGTTTCAATGAAAAATAATATAATTGCATGTATTCAAAAATGTGAGTGGTTATTTGTTGTTACACCAATTTTTGCAGCAATTGTTTTTTCGATTTTGCGTTTTGCGCGCTGTAGGGCATTATCAATAGACTTTGTCCTACGGTTTAATATATTGGCAATTTCTTGATAAGTACGACCATCGAGGTGATGAGATAGTACTTTCTGTTCAAGTGTTGATAGATGCTTATCTATCTCATATTTAAGCTCAATAGAGAACTGTTTTCCGATTAAAATATCCTCAGGGTCATAGGCTGATTTTTCCTCTAAAGTATCAATAAGACTGTATTCATTATCGTCGTCCGATATAGTAGATTGCAAGCTTATATAAGAATTCAAGAGCAGATGCTTTTGTCTTGTCGCCGATTTTATAGCAGTAAATATTTGGCGGCTGACGCACAGTTCGGCAAAAGCCCTGAAAGGAAGCATGCGTTCTTTGCGAAAGTCACGAATAGCTTTGAATAGACCGATCATTCCTTCTTGAACAATATCTTCGTGATCTGCACCGACTAAAAAATAAGTGCGTGCTTTACTCTCAACGATAGGTCTGTATTTTTGCAGCAGATATTCGACCGCGTTTTGCGACCCTTCTTTTGCGTATGTGACAACATTTTCATCGCCCATTGAGCGAAAATTGTCCGCATCATATGATATTGATGTTGTATCTTTTTTTGGCATTTTGTTATTTATTTATCTGTTCTTTTAATATCTCTATCGCACGTTGTGCCTGATTGTCATATTCATTTAATTCTTTTGTTCCTTCATTTAGTTGCAGGATAAAATCAGGCTCAAGTCCTTTTTTATTGAGATCAAAATGAGAGGGGGTGTAATAATGTGCTGTTGTAACAACAAGAGACATTGTCCTATCGCCAAGTGGAAAGACTGTTTGAACAAGCGCTTTACCAAATGTTTGTTCCCCTATTACGGTTGCTATATTGTAATCCATACACATACCGGTTAAGATTTCTGATGCAGATGCACTACCGCCATTTACTAGTATAACAAATGGTTTATTATATATCTGTTTGCTGTCAGCAGGTTTATTTTGTTGTATCAATTTTCCTCTGTTATCCTTTAAGTAAACAACTACATCTTTATCATTAGGCATGATCATACCAGCCATTTCAAGGCAAATATCAAAACGACCTCCTGGATTTGAACGAAGGTCAATAACCATTCCTTTTGAATTTTTTACGTTAAAGTCGTTTAATGCTTTTTTGAACAGAACGGCCGTTTTTTCGTTAAAAGTAGATATTTTTAGATAACCTATACTATTATCTAACAGTCTGTATTCGAGCGGATCGACTTCTATATTTGCTCTTGTAAGAGTAACTTCAAAAGGATCTTCAACTCCTTTTCTGACTATAGTCAAAGTTACTTTTGTTCCAAGATGACCACGAATGTTCTCAGCAGCAACAGTTGTTGTCATACCAAGAGTCGACTTTTCATCAATTTTTGTTATGTGGTCTCCGGGCATAAGCCCTATTTTTTCTGCAGGGCTGTTCTTAATCGTATTGACTATTAATAGGCGGTAATACTTAAGGTCGCTTACGTTTGCTCCACATCTTGGACAGTGGAGATCATCATTTTGGACTTCTTTTATAACCGGTTCATAATCAGTTCTGAGTGTTGCGCCAATTCCGGCAAAATGACCTTCTGTATCCTCTAAAAAATCTTTGTATTCTTCAGGATCCATAAATCTTGTGTACGGATCACCTAGCGGCACTAACATTCCGCGTATAGCTGAATAGGTTAGTTCATCAGTATCTTTAATTGGGTCAACATAATTGTTAAGTAATTTATCGTATGCGCTATAGAACAACTGTACAGACTGTGTAGGTGATTGAAGTGATGGAAAAGTGTTTTCTTTTGCGGATAAACTTATTGTGCTGGTCCAAACTTTAGGTATGCCATTTGCCTGTGTTCCCAATATAAATGCTGTTAGTATGAGCAAAGAAACGATGAATACATTCCATTTTTGTTTGTTTTCCACTGGTAACTCCTGATAATAAATAAAGCAAATATTTTTTATTCACGAAAACCCTGTATATATGCATTATGATATTTCCTAGTGTTTTTTTACTGGATATATAATTTCCTTGTGCAAAATTAATAATAGTTTTACACTACCATGGAGATGCACTTGTTGTTCCGGTTGTTGTTGTTCTTGTAGTTGTTCCGCTGGTACTGCCCATACCCATACCTCCTATGCTTCCAGGAGTACTACTTCCAGTACCGGACGTAGTTACTATAGGTCTTGGAGGATCTGGCGGGGTAACGACACCGTTGCCAACCTGAATTCGTACAACTTTAAAATTAATTATTGTGAAAGCAATACTATCTGTTGGGTAAAGCATTAATGCATTCCTTGAGAAGCCGCCGCCGACAAATCCTGCGCCATCAGCAAAACGAATAGAATCTACGCCGTTTGCAAAAAGTGTATCGTCAATAAATACCTGAGGATTTGGAGTTATAGAAGCAGTGTTGTTATTAATTTCAAATGCTGTAACAGAAACCGGAGCTGGAATAGTCTGTCCGGAAAATTCCTCACCGACTTTGTCAGTAACAAATGCGTAAGTGTACTGTGTCCAGTTATATTTTGACCATACGTCATATATATTTGAACCAAGATTTACGTCTTTACTGGTTTCGGATGGAACATTTCTGTTTAATTTTTTTCCAAAAGTTCCTATCGTGCTTAGCTTGTTTTTGTATGTTGAAGCGAGTTGTTCCAGAGAGCTTATTATTATATCGGAAACTGTTAAGCTACCTCTTCTATCTTTTGTAAAAATAATGCCAATAGAGTAAAAATTATTAATTCTGTAAATCCATTGTTCTTGCTGACTTTCTAATGTATTCACTCGGACATTGTAAGCCCATGAAGGTATTTGAATTATTTCTGCTTGTGTTTGCCCTGCACCACCCATCATATCCATTGATGAAGAACTACCTCCGCTGACTCTGCCGGTTGTTGCGCCGGACTGAATAACTGTGGATTTAGTAAGTTGGACATCTTGATTAGTTGTAAAATCATGGAATAATAGTGACGGGGGAAGTGTTGGTGGAGGTGTAGTTGCTGATCCTGTACCCATAGAGGAGGATGTTGCTGTACCCGACGATCTTTGCGGAGTAGGAGGTATCTCGTTAACAACTGGAATTGTTATAAGTTTTGCGTCTGGAGTTACTCCGTATAGTTCCTGTACTTCAATAAGCGACATGCCGACAGATACGCCAGCAAGCGTTGTCTCTTTTGCTTGTGCTGTTATAGTAAAAAAAACTACGAATATGATATATATTGAAAAAATTGAAATTATTCTTTTATTAGTCATTTTTTTAATTCTCCGATTGTTATCTTGGATAAACTCCGCCTCCGCCAATAGACGGAAGAATACCGCTTGACGGTGGGAGCATTCCACCGCTAAAGCCTCCGGTACCTGTTTGACTTTGTTGTTGCTCCCAATGAACCAATGTGAGCATTCTGCTACTAAGGCAAATACCGATAAGTTTGCTACTTGAGTCAAAAGAATAAGTAACTTTATTTTGTCCTGTTCCATATGAATATATGAGGTATTCGCCAATCCTTGTTGCTGCATTTGGTTGTCCTAAAGATGATATTACTTGAAATTGAGTTGAACCAAAAGTTATCCCAGCGTGTGGAGTTGTAAAGTTTTTTACTGTTTGTCCTGGCACTAACCATGCAATAACGCTGTCAACCCTACCATTATTGTTTATGAAAATATAAAAATTATATCCAGGGCGGTCTGTTGAAGCAGATGTCTCTTTAAATATTTTTTCGTCATATTTATAGTATAATATACCATATCCTTGTCTGCCTATCGGTGTCAGTTCTGCTGTATTGCTTCCGCCTCCACTGCTTGGGGTTATACTGCTACCGCTTCCAGATCCGCTTCCACCGCCAGATCCGGTTTTTGTCATCTGAGAGACAGCAAAAGGTGGTGGGGTAATGATTGAATTAACTTCTGAAACATTTTCAAGGGCTGGACCCAAATATCCCGGCCATCCATGAATATTTGTTACATCTAAGAAGTTCATATTCACAGTTACACCGTTCATATTTAATGCCTGGCCAAATGTAACCGTTACACTTACCCCCAGCAAAAGAAGTAATGTTATCAATTTTTTTATCATAGCTTTTGTCCTCTTACTTTATAAAAGGGATATGTAAATTATTATCAAAGATAATTTACACTATAAATATATTACATTTATTTGCAATTTTTTTCAAGTACTTTGCCTGTTATTTTGTTGTTTTTTTTTTAAAATACTTAAATATATATATATATTAGGCAAAAAGAGGCTTGAATATTTAAAAACTATCACTTTTTTAATAAATTATTTTTCAATAAGGAAGTTAGATTTTAACAAAAAATAATGATAGTACGGGATTTCATAGATTGAAAATCAAAAATTCGTACTATCATAAAAAAGATTAGTCAGCTAACGGTTCGCTTACAATATCAACAACTTCCTGAACTATGAGTTGATGGATAAGCTCGCTGGCTGTTGCTTCGTCCATATTACTTCCGGAAATAATATCAGTTACGCTATGTTTTCCATCAATTAGCGCAACGACACGTTTTACCTCAGGAGGAGCATAACGGACTTTGTTTTCTCCGCCTGGTTTAAATACAAGATATTGTTTTGATTTGTCTTGCGGAAGCTCGTCTGCCATTGCGGTATCATCTTCTGGTACGGCAGTATTTATGCCGTCAGCTTTTTCAAGTGATTCTTGTTTAAGCCTTTCTTTTGTTAGCTTTTTCTCGTAATCATCTAAAAATTCGCTAGTGCTCTCGTTAAAGCTTTGAGGAAGTGTAGGTAAGACATAAACGCGTTGAAATACAAAATCGCTTGTCAGTTCCATAAGCGTACGTAAAATGTCTTCAGAGCTGTCACCTTCAAATCCTTGTGGCTCAATATGCCATACGTCGCCTTCATTTATAACTATCATAGCCCATTGATTTTCTTTTGATAACTCTATGCGTCCGGTTTTTCTATTTTCGTGACACATTTTTAGCAGTTCAAATAATGAAATATCTCTTAAAGAACCTTTTACAGACATAGTTAATTACCTCTCTTTATATATTTTACTAATTCTTTGCTGAAATTGCAATATCTTAAGTCATTATTTTTACTTTGCTTTTATATTTTTTTTTATTATTTCAGCTAATTCATCGTTAGATACATCTTTAACCACAATTTTTTTTAGTTTACTGCCTTCGCCTTTATCTATTAAAAATCGGCTTTTCGGTAGCTTTAAGGCGTTCGATAAAGTTTCAATAACTGCTTTGTTTGCTTTACCGTCAACAGGCTGTGCGGTAACTCTAACCTCAATTCCATTATCAACAGATAACAGAACAGAATTTTGAGCACTGTTAGGTTTTACCGAGATATAAAAAAATGATTCTTTGCCTTGCATTGTCTTAAATGATATGATATAATTATATAATATGACGATAAGATTCGTCAAGTGAAAAACAGTAATATTTTTAAGGAATATAATTTTATGATTGACCCGAGAATTGTTAGGAATAATCCGGAAAAATTGATTGATAGTTTTAAGCGACGCAATAAAGAATTTGATATGACTCGGTTAAGTGAGCTTGACAGTGTAAGGCGAGAAGTGATGAGCCGTTCTGAATTTTTAAAAGCTGAGAGAAATGAAACATCAAAAGCGATTGCTGCAAAACAGCGTGAAAAAGAGGATGCTTCGTGTGATATAGCGAGAATGCGTGAAGTAGGAGATGAGATAAAAGCATTTGACCAGAAACTTATAGATATTGATGAAGAATTTAATAATATTTTGTTGTCGATTCCAAACATTCCTGACGATACAGTTCCTTTTGGCAAAGATGAATATGATAATGTTGAAATAAGAGTCATAGGTGAAAAACCGTCTTTTGATTTTGAACCCAAGGGTCATTGGGATGTTGGCGAGAAGCTTGGTATATATGATCCGGTAACAGCCACAAAGCTCGCCGGCTCACGATTCACTATGTTTAGAGGGCTTGGCGCCAGGATGTCCCGCGCTTTAATCTCATTTATGTTGGATGAACATACGATAAATGAGGGATATGAAGAAATTGCTGCTGCAGCTGTAGTTAACCCTGAATCGCTATATGCTAGCGGTCAGCTTCCAAAATTTGAAGAAGATTTATTTGGACTTAGGGAAGGGCTTTATTTATCTCCGACTGCTGAATGTCAGTTAACTAACTTGTATAGAGATGAGATTATTCTTCATGATACATTACCACTTTATTATACCGCGCATACGCCGTGTTTTAGAGCAGAGGCAGGAAGTGCGGGACAAGAATCTCGCGGATTCATACGACAACATCAATTTGAAAAGATTGAGATGTATAAATTTGTAGTTCCTGAGAATTCAATGGATGAACTGGAAAAGATGGTTGAAAATGCAGGGAATATACTGGAAAAATTAGGACTTTCTTATCGTGTTATACAGCTTTGTACTGGTGATATGGGTTTTGCTGCAGTTAAAACTTATGATTTAGAAGTATGGATGCCAGGTATGAATAAATTTTTAGAAATAAGTTCTTGTTCAAACTGTGGTGATTTTCAGGCACGCCGCGGACAAATTCGTTTTAGAAGGACTGCAACAGATAAGCCGGAATTTTGCCATACATTAAATGGTTCCGGTCTGGCTGTTGGTAGGACAATAGCTGCTATATTTGAGAATTATCAGCAAGCTGACGGATCGCTTGTTGTTCCTGAGGTTTTGCGGCAATATATGGGCGTTGATGTTATAAAATAACATCAAAATATAAAGTTACGGTTACACTTTGATAAAATCACAAATAAATAGGATTATAGGTTTTTCTTCTCTGTTGACAGGACTTTTAGCCCTGTCCTGTGTAATATCTATAGGCAGGAGAACAGCCGGCATTATAGAGGTTTTACAAATAGAGATACCTATACAGGGACTTCCATTAGACTTTGACGGATTTACGGTATGTCAGATATCTGATTTTCATTTTAAACAACATGATAAAATGGATGAGAAATTATTGACTATTCTTAAAGAAAGTAATTTAAAATATGACATTATATGTTTGACGGGTGATTACTCGTACTCTGCTTTATCTTTTGGTGTAGCTAAAAATTTTTTAACATTACTTGATTTTAAGGAAACTTACGCTGTAAACGGGAATAGTGATTTACGTCAAATGTTTAATACTTATAGAGCAGATGAATTTAATGATGAACCTTTTTTGAAAGATAATGTTAAGAAATATTTGCTAAACGAAAATATAGAGATTTGGCGTGGTGAGAACAAAATTTATCTTGCCGGTGTAGATGAGGTTTCTTATGGAAGAGATAATTTAAAAAAAGCATTAGAGGGCATTTCTGATGATGATATGGTGATACTATTAGCACATAATCCGGAAATTATAACAAAAGATGGGGATAATCGCATTAAATTAATTCTTTCAGGTCATACACATGGTGGACAGATATGTCTGCCCAACGGATATGCGTTGTATAATAATACCAAACTTTCGCTCAAATATTCATCAGGGTTGCATGATGTTTGGAATCATACAAAATTGTATGTTAATCGCGGAATAGGGGTTACAAGAATACCTATTAGGTTGAATTCTTACCCTGAAGTTTCGATTATAAAATTGAGGTCAGTAAATGGCAATTAATATTCTTTCTGAGCAACTTTCAAATCAAATAGCAGCTGGTGAAGTTATTGAGCGACCATCATCTGTTGTCAAAGAACTTGTTGAAAACAGTATAGACGCTGGTGCGAGTGAAATTTTAGTTACAATAGAAGAAGCCGGAAGGAAAATCATACAAGTTCGTGATAACGGTATTGGTATGGATAGCGCAGATGTTGTATTATCATTGCAACGCCACGCAACCAGCAAGATTAACTCTCAAGAAGATTTGTTCGCGATTAAGACACTTGGATTTCGTGGCGAGGCTCTACCGTCAATAGCTTCTGTAAGCGATTTTAAAATAATCAGCCGTACAAAAAATGATGAAATCTCCGGCGTTGAATTGACTGCTATTGGCGGTGTTATTCAGGATCTTAGAGATATAGGTACACCTGTTGGCACAGAAATTACTGTCGGGAGATTGTTTTTTAACACCCCGGCAAGACTGAAATTTCTTAAATCTGATCAAACAGAACAAGGCAGGATTGTGGATATATTAAGTTCACTCTCAATTTGTCATCATAATATTTCATTTCGTTTGCAGCAAAATGGCCGTGACCTTTTAAATAGACCAGCTTCAGTAAATCCATTGACTAATATATCTGAATGGCTTGGCAAAGATGTTGTTGGGAGAATGAAGGAAATCTCTCTCTCAACCGATGCTGTAAAAATAAGTGGATATATTGGTGCAACTGAAGATAGCAGGAATAGCAGAAATGGTGAGCTTTTTTATGTAAATGGCCGACGGGTAACCACAAGAGTATTTCAGATAGCGCTAAGTAAAGCATATGAAAAAGTATTGCGGCCGGGAAGGCATGCTGTTGCTGTTATTTTTTTGGATATTGAACCAAATCTTGTTGATGTGAATGTCAGTCCGACTAAAACAGAAGTTCGTTTTCATAATGAAAGAGAGATAATATCTCTTCTTATTAGTGCTGTTTTAGATCAGGTAATGCCTTTTAGCATGGGTGCTGATTTATTAAAAGCTTATAGTAAGGAAGATTCATTTAAAAAGAATATAAAACAGTACGAGGATAACTTTAATATAAAACCCCCAAAACCATCTATGTCGGTTAATATAAACGGGAAAATTGATTTCAATACGTCGTATATAAGAGATGAAAAACCTGTTGTAAATTCAGATAATGAATATAAAAAAGATAAGATAGACATAGCAATCGAACGATTGAAATCTCAAGAAATGACCATTAATGATTGTACATCGTTTGTGTCTGTAGATAATAATTTTGAAACAATAAGTTCATCTTTACATAATAATGAAATGATAATGAATGTTTCTGAAGCGATATCTTATGATGCTATTCCTGATAAAATTGATGAAGTTGAAATAGAAAATCGTTTAGAAAAAGAGTGCGAAAAAAATGATTTTACAGATGACAATAATAAAAACTGCTTTTTTGATGAAGATAATTATGAATATAGGTATTTAGGGCAATTGGATAGCAGATTTTTACTTATTGAGATAAATAATGGTCTCATGATTATAAATCAGCATAGAGCGCATGAGAGAATAATATTTGATAATTATGTAAATAAAAAAGATGTCCCGGTACAGCAGTTTCTTATACCTTTGGTACTTCATCTTGATGGTATCGATAATGCTATATATCTTGAGTACAAAGTACAGTTTGATGAACTTGGTTTTCTTATATTTCCGTTAAGCGGTTACAGCTATATTGTGAGAGGGATGCCGGCTCTTATTGAAGGCGATCCTGAAAATGTTCTTAGGTCAATCATAGATGATTTGCGCGAAGGATCTCAAGCGAGCATTAGGAACGCCGGAAAAACTCAGCGGTTGGAGTTGCTTGCATCAATGGCATGTAAAGGAGCTATTAAGTCTGGTAAAAAATTAAATATTGTTGAAGCTGAAAAACTGCTTGTTAAATGGGCTGCTACAAGCGATCTTAACATTTGTCCGCACGGCGATAATATAACAATGATGGTTACCTTAGACGACTTAAATAAACGGTTTGCCTGATTAAAATAAAAAAGAAGTAAACATCCCTTTGTAATATAGTTGAAGGGATGTTTCATTATAATCTGACGTTTAGTAGCTAAGAAATATACTATTTTATTTTTTTAGTTTTTATTATCTTCCCTTACCTTTGTTTTGCATTAGCTTTGCTTATAAGATTACTTAGTATTTTTTGCATAACAACATCAATCTCTTCGTCAGACAATGTTCTATCTACAGAACGAAAAGTTAAATGATAAGCAAGGCTGACTTCATCGTCGTTAATTCCTTTTCCTTGATATAAGTCAAATAGGGTAAGGTTTTCTAAAAAGTCTCCGGCATTAGCGAGAATTATTTTTTCAACTTCTACTGCTACGATCTCTTTTTTTATTACAAATGAAATATCACGAGAAATTGACGGGTATCTCGATAATGGAGGAAGTTTTGTTGTTCCGATGGTTGTCTTCATTAATTCATCAGTGTAAATTTCAGCAATAAAGCTATTTTTTGGCAAGTCAAAATTTTCCGCTACTTCTTGATGAATTTGACCAAAAAGCGCAAGTGTGATACCGTTTGATACGGCTTTTGCAGTTCTTGTTTGGTGTAAAGTTTGGTGAGTATCTGCGATGTATTCAATATTTTTGATGTTAAGTGATAAAAATATCTGTTCTAAAATTCCTTTTATCCAATAGAAATCAATATTTCGCTTTTCTCCATTCCATTCTCCTGAAAATCCTTTACCCATAGCAGCTATCATGGCGACGCGTCTTTCGCCTGGCATTCCATTTTTTGATGTTACCTTAGTTGTAACGTCCAAAGTACGTTCATGCGGAGTAAAGTTGTATTTGAAAGAGTCATTATTATCTTTGAATATGCGTCCTATTTCAAATATTTGGGCATCATTCAATCCGCGTCGTGTATTGTTTTGTAGTGCTTCAAGTGCTGAGATGAACATTGTCGGACGAAGATGTGTATATTCTTCAGATTTTGGATTGTTGAGCTTAATGATATTTTTTCTCAGCTCATTGTCCTCAGAAATATTCATGAGATTTAGAGTTTTTAAATCAAATAAACTGTAGGATAATCCTTCACAAAGTCCTGACATTGAGAGTACGGCACGCAATTTATTTTCAAACTCTAACTCTGGAGCTATCCTTCCGCTTTTGACTATATCACCGGGTACTGTTGCTGTAATATTCTGATAACCGTAATGTCTCGCAACTTCTTCTGCGATGTCCCATTCGTCGTAAATATCAGCTCGAAATGTAGGAACTTCGATGGTCATATTATCGCCATTGTCTGTAACATCCATGCCAAGACATGTGAGAATATCTATCATTTCTTGAGCTGTAATCTCAGTTCCTAAAATACTGTTTAAGCGTTTATATTTTGTCGTAATATGTTTTTGCGCAGGAAGGTTATTAGTTATATCTATGATACCGCTTGCTATATCACCACCGGCAAGTTCTTGGATCATATTTGCAGCTCTGTTTAGAGCGTTTACAACATTGTGCGGATCCACAATACGTTCAAATCTATATGAAGATTCTGTGTTAAGTCCTTCTCGTCGCGCAGTTTTTCGAACAGTTTTGCGGTCAAAACTGGCGGACTCTAAAAAAATGTCAACAGTTGATTCGGTTATTTCATATTCTGAACCGCCCATAATACCGGCGAGCACCATCGGTTTTTGGCTATTTGCTATTACTAAGCAGCTATCGTCTAAGTTTCTTTCAATATCGTCAAGCGTGGTCAGTTTTTCGCCAGTTTTTGCTGTTCTAACGATAATTTCTCCGTCTTTAATAGTTGAGAGGTCAAAAGCGTGTAGCGGCTGTCCAATTTCTAACATAATATAATTAGTTGCGTCGACCACATTATTTATCGGTCTGACACCCATTTCAATTAATCGTTTTTGCAACCACGAAGGGGATGGCGCAACTTTAATGTTTTTGATAATTCTGCCAGCATATCTTTGACAAAGCTCTGGGTTTGCAACATGTATTTTAATAAATGAATTAATATTTATATCAAGATTTTCGTTAAAAGAAAAAGATGGTAGGTTGATATTTTTTTTAGTAAAAGTAGATATTTCACGAGATAATCCTATGATGCTGAGCGCATCTCCACGATTAGCACTTAAATGCACGTCAAGGATATTAACTCCATCTATCTTATTAATTTCTTCAACCTCAAAACCAACCATTGTAAGCGTATCGGCAAGTTCTTTTAGCGGCATGTTTGTATTAACTATTTCTCTTAACCATTTTTCTGACACTTTCATTTAAGATATATTTCCCCCATTTATACTAAATTTTAGTTTAAAATTATAGCTATTTATTTTATAACGTTGAAATATTCACCATAATTTAATTTCTTCAAAATAGCTTAAAATCCTTTTTTATTTTTGTGTATACCCTATTTATATGAAGTGTGAAATGTTTGCCTTTAAGTTTTTTTCAAAAAAATAAAAAAAATATTAATTGTGCAAAAAAAAATCCTTGACCAAGGAATGTAAAACAAGTATAATATAAACAATAAATTATTTTAGGAGTTTGATATGAAATTTAATTTGAAAATATTTATTATTTGTTTGACATTTATTCCTATTATCGCTCAAGCGATAAGTGTTGTTTGGCCTAATAATAGAGATGTTTATTTTTCAAATGATGTAGTAGAGATATCATTTTATGAATTGGAAGACGGTATAGATTATTTTGTAACAATTTCTCCTGCAGGGAAAGGGATAAATAAGATTGACCGTATCACTGTTAACAGTAATACAACTTTTCTTAGTTTTTTGCCATATGCATTTGCTCCTGGTGAATATGATATAACTGTTGATGGACAGCGTTTAAGTAAAATGACTATTGTAAGCGGTGTTCATCAATCTTCAATGTTGGTATCTCAAACTGATAGCAGCGGATGGGGAAATTTTATAGTATCAAATGCTTTTCAGTTTGGTCTTTTAAATAATCAGAATGAACCTATTGTCGATATTAGAGGACAGAAAAGCGAACCCATAAAGTCTTATGAAGAGCATATGCGTCAAGGTAGGATACTTTTATGTTACATGTATTGGACCGGTTATGTGACTCACAAACCATGGGGATCATCTAAAAGTTGGGGTAATCAAGAGATGATGGACGCTATGCGACTTTTTAATTTTTCAACCGCAGCGAGGTTGAAATCTTATGATAAATTGTTTTTTGCTATAGGTTCTATCGATGAACCAGGTCTTTCATGGGGAAAAACTCCTGCCGGCGGCATGGCAAGTGGATTCCCAAATCCTGATGAAAGGGATTGGTATGAGAAACACGGCATAAGATATACACAAGATATCGCAAATGTTACTGATAATGAGTGGATAAAGTATATTGAAGCGCGAAATGAGATACTTGGCTACAATTTCGAGCAGGCTGAAAAAGATATTAAAGTTGTATGGCCTGCAGCTGTTTACAGTACAGATTCTTACGCTTTGCATGCTATCATGGATGGCACAGACGCCAAAAATCAACTTCCGAATGATATTCCTTCAAGTCACGTGTTTTTTGACTGGTGGGGAGGAGCCATGAATGTTGCAGGTCAGATTCAGGCTGAAAAAGTAATGCGTCCTTATGACAGATTGGCTCACGCTATGAACGGTCAGCTTGACGGTGTTCGCGGACCTCAGCGCGACCTTTATTTTATGCTTATGAATAATATGCTCCAAGGCGGTCTCTACAGCAACTGGTGGTTAAACACAGGTGGTATGTCTTCAAAAGACCTTGAAGATGTAAATAAGCCGGCAGCTACTGTCGGTACAATGTTTATGGAGACTGATCTTAAATCATACGATATAGCTATTATGCATGGGTTTACTGAACTTGCTATGCGTCAAAAAGAAATGGCAAGATTGGAAAGTGCAAAAGAAATAGGTTCTCAAATAAAACTTATGCTTCCTGTTATAACCGGAGACGAAATTGATGAGTTTGAATTTAACACTAATGCTTATGAAATAGGTCCTAATTATCAAGTTCCTCTTTTTGTTATGCAGCAAGTATTCAGACGCGCAGGTTATCCTTCCCAACTGATTGATGAGAGATTAATTCCTGAAGGTTATTTAAATAACTATAAAGTTTTAGTCATTTTAGGTCAAACATTTGAATTTCCGAAAAATGTTATGGATGGTATAACAAAGTTTATCGCTAAAGGCGGTGTTGTTATTGTTGATGAATCTACAATAATTAATATTCATGGAGCTGTTAAGATGAATATTAATTCTGATAATATGATACGCAAAATAAGCGCTCAAATATCGGAACGAATGACTACAATAAAAGATGATGATGATTTAAAATCTCGCAGTTTTTATAATACGATAGAGGTTTCTTGGAATCCGATGTTCCGTTCATTTATAGCTCCGGTAAAAGAAGTTATGACTCAGCAAACAAAAATTATCCCGGCTATAGTAACAAATGACTTAAATCTTGCGGTAGATAGTCAAAAAGCGGGCGATGGAGCTTTAATCTCTGTTATCAATGCGTATGAGAAACTACCTCTTTTAGATTACGATAAATCATTTGAATATCCAAAATATAATTATGCGAAATATGCTGCGCGCTTTGCTCTTTCCGGATTAAGCAAAAACGCTGTTGTTTATCTTATAGAAGGTCTTGACTGGAAAAAAGTTACTATATTGGAAAACCCTATGGAGTCAAAGCTTTATGAGTTTGAGCCTGCTGAAATGAAACTTTTTCTAGTAACGTCTAAAGAAATTGAAGAGATAATAGTTCAAGGTACTATTCAAAATGGTATGATAACAGCTTATGCAAGCATCCCTGTGCGTTCAGTTCTTCCTGTAACAGTTTCTATTTTAGATCCTATAGGGCAAGAGATATATAAAGTAGAGAGGTCACTTGATATAAACGGCGATTATAAAGAGAGTTTTCCTATAGGTCTGCTGGCTAAGATGAACGAAAAAGAAGAGAGTTATACCATTAATATTTCAACTATCCTCCCGGGCGTTAAATCCGGTTCCAAAACTGTTGTTCGCGGTGCTTCTAATGTAAAAGTTACTACAGTAAGCAGTGACTCGGTAAGAATACTTGATAAAGGTAAAATAACTTCTCTTCTTAATGCTAAAACAATAAAGCCTATAGTGGTTGCATACGCAAATGATGAACAGCAAAATGATGCAATGAAGTTGGTTGTTGCATTGAGGGCAAAAGGAGTTAATGCCAGTATAAAAAGCGAAGATGAAGCTGTTCAGAAAGTGAAATACCCACGCGTTTGGAATCCGTTTGTTGATGTTTATTATACTGATGAGAGTATAAATTATGTTCCTACAGGTGAAATATCACTAAAAATGTCAACAAGGATAGGTAAAAACGGATATGAGTATGTAAGTGAAAATGGAGACGTTGTTAAACTTCAAAATAATAGTTTGGTAACAGTTGGTAGCGGCGGATATGTTATCTGGCAAGATCGTGATAGTGAGACTTGCTATACAGAAGGCGTACAGCTTTATTTTGAAAATATAAATAGTAATCCTATAGTTCTTAATGCAAAAGCTAAAAATGAAGAAGTTGATAAAGATTTTCGTGATAAGTGGTCTGTTGATGCGTGGACTTTAAAATCATATAACGGTGGATTTCAGCTTCCTCCGCAACTTCCAGAGATTTATACAACCGACACTCATCTGATAGTTATGGGTGACAGCTATTCAAGTTATATTATGCGTATTCTTCAGGCTAGTGAAATGATGGGACAGATAGTTGATGCTAAATATCCTGGCGCCGGAAAGGCTGTTGTTCAGTACCTTCATAGTCCATTTGGAATAGAGTGTGATGTGATCACAATAGGGAGTGTTGACGAAAACGGTATTAATAAAGCTATTGACGCTATTTTAGCTTTAAAGTGATAAATAATTATGTATTAGAATATTTAGACCTTACTTTTAAGTTCATCTTAAACTGTAGGGTCTATGTTTTATTTTGATAACGGTAATAAAAATTAATTTACAGGGGATTATAAAATGAGAGAAAGATATTTACTGGACTGGACTGTTGGTTTTTCTGATGACGAAACTCAAAAGCCGGCAGAAGTTGTTAAATCTGAAGTGCCTGGAGCCGTACAGCTTGATATCGCTAAAGAAAAAGGATATGGTCCTTATTATTTTAATGACAATTATAAAGATTATCTCTGGATGGAAGATAAATATTGGCATTACAGCGGGGAAATAAACTTTCCTGCTATTGCTGGTCGGATATTTTTTGTCTGCGGAGGCATAGATTATAAGTTTAAAGTATATTTTAAGGGCGAACTTTTATATGATTATGAAGGCATGTTTACACCATTTGAATTGGAACTTACCGATAAGGTTAAAGACGGTGATAGTATTGATATAGTGATATTTCCAGTTCCAAAGTCTTGTGAATATCCTGTTGATCGCTGTCAGGCAAACCAAAGTTGCAAACCTGCCGTTGCATATGGATGGGATTTTCATCCGCGTTTAATCCCACTTGGTATATGGGACGAAACATATATTGAGAGCAGATCAGATGAGTTTATATCTCAAGCTGCAGTATTTTATAAAGTAGATGAAGTTGACTATTCATTCGCGGATATTGAAGTTGTAGTTGACGGAGAATTTAATGATAGCGCAAAATTGAAGTGGTTAATAAAAGATGCTTGTGGACAAATTGTTTTAGAACAGGAATATGCCGTAAGTGAGGTTGTAAAAAGCAGGATTAATGATATTAAATTATGGTGGCCGAACGGGCAGGGAAATCCATACTTATACACTTCAATAATTGAACTATATAACGCGAAAGGCGAAAAGGTTGATGAAAATATAAACAGAGTAGGGTTTAGGACTGTTGCTATAGTTATGGATGAACCAACATGGGAAGAAGTTATTGACTTTCCAAAGTCAAGGACTACTCCCCCGATAACACTAAAAATAAACGGCCGCAAGATATTTGGCAAAGGATCAAATTTCGTTTGTCCTGATGTTTATCCTGGCATCATAACTCCTGAACGTTATGTTGAACAGCTTGACCTTGTGAAAGATGCAAATATGAATCTTCTCCGTATGTGGGGCGGTGCTGTTGTGAATAAAAAATCGTTTTTTGACGGCTGTGATGAAAGGGGAATTATGGTTTGGCAGGAGTTTCCATTGGCGTGTAACCGTTATGAGGGAACGGAAAGCTATTTAAAAGTTTTGGATAACGAATCTAAAGCTATTATTAAAAAGTTACGACAGCATCCTTGTATTGTAATTTGGTGCGGCGGGAATGAACTTTTTAATTCTTGGTCAAGGATGACAGATCAAGATCTTGCTATTCGCTTGTTAAATAAGAATTGCTATGAACTTGATCGAGATAAGCCATTTTTACCGACATCTCCAATTATGGGTATGGCACATGGTCATTACATATTTCGTGAGCCTAATAATGGGCGTGAAGTGTATCAGATATTCTCAACAAGCAACTCAACAGCTTATACTGAGTTTGGTGTCGGTTCAATAGCTGCTAATATTGATGTATTAAAAAAGATAATTCCGGAAGAAGATTTATTTCCAATAAATAGCGGAACTTCGTGGGAATATCATCATGCTGTAGCAGCTTGGGAACCAAACAGTCATTTGACTTTAGATGTGGTTGAAGACTATTTCGGCAAGAGTAAATCAATAGATGATGTAATAGAAAATAGTCAGAAAATGCAAGCAGCCGGTTTGAAATGTCTGTTTGAGGAGGCGAGAAGGCAAAAACCGCATGCTTCTATGGCGCTTAATTGGTGCTTTAATGAGCCATGGATTACTGCAGCTAATATGAGTATTGTAAGTTATCCTGCAATTCCTAAAAAAGGATATTATGCAGTTAAAGAATCGTTGCGCCCTATGTTATATTCGGCTCAGATAGAAAAATTCCGTTGGCAGGAAGGTGAATTGTTTTCACCATCTTTTTGGCTGTTAAACGATGCTCCGGAATATTTTTTAGGTGATAACGTTAAAATTTACCTTCGAATTGATGATGCTGAACATTACATCATGCAGTGGGACATTGGCACTGTTGAAGCCAACACCAATTTACAAGGGCCAACTGCTCACTATATAATACCAAAAGGCGAGGGGAGCGAAATGAAATTAATCCTTCGATCTGAGAAAAATAGTGGTCTTGATAGTGAGTATTTTCTCATTTATTCGCCGTTAGATATAAAAGAAGACGAGGGGACAAGACTTTTAAATCATTAATATAGCAATCAACTCAATTGATAATATAAATAGCTCGGGTTTTAATTTGAGTCCGAGCTATAATAGTGTAATTTTATAAAGTTTATATGTTTAACAGTTGTTGTGCAGTTCCTGAAAAGATCTGTTCACGTTCTTTGCTGCTGATAGGCAGACGCTTGAAATACGCGATATCTTTTTTTGCATCACTCCACGGGGAATCTGTGCCGAATAAAAATTTATCAGCTCCATGATCACGAATCATTTTAAGGAGCAAGTTTTCTTCAATACATCGGGCAGAAAAGCTTGTGTCGAAATATATATTTGTGCCGATCAGTTTTTCATATACTTCATTCCATTTAAGATGGCCTCCTATATGAGCAGCTATAAGGGGTAGTCCCGGAAAATCTGTTATGACTTTTAGTAATCCGTCAGGCAGACAATGAGTTGGTTCCTGTAGTCCTAAGTCTAACCCAGCATGTACAAGCAGTAAAAATTCCATTTCTTGAATTGTTTCATATAATGGGTAAAGGCGACTATCCTCTATAAAGAAATTTTGGTAATCAGGATGGATTTTTATTCCTTTTATGCCGGCATCTTTCAACCTTTTTAGCTCATATTTCCAGCCTTCAAAATCGGGGTGAATGGAACCAAAAGGTATTATTCCATGTTCATTTAAGAGTGATATAGCAAAATTATTGACATTTATCGTTTGCTTTGGATTTGTTACTATATTTTGTATAACATTGATAGAAATGCCGGCGCGTGATGAAATATTTTGTAAACTATCAAGCGTACCATCAGTTGTTGGGCAAATTTTTGCGCTTTTGCTAAGGAGTGGTATTGTCTTTTTCGCCAGTTGATTCGGAAATATATGGGTATGGATATCTATAATCATTTGTATAATTATATCACTTTTATATTTTTTTGTAAAGAAAGTTCTTGTTTTTTTTATAAGTAATTATGTTGGCAGATAGAGTTTTTTATCACGTTATATCATAAAAATTGATATAACTACTTTACAATCGAGTCATTACAGTATATAATATTATAGTTAAAATGAATACATTTTACTTAGTTGTTTATAATATATTGTTATTGATATTTTCTCCAGTGCTTATTTTATATTTAATTTGGGCATTGATAATATCGGATCATACTCGTAGTGGTTTTTTTGAGAGGATAGGAATTGTTAAGAAGTCTAAGGTTAAGGGTCATGAACGGATTTTGATACATGCAGTGTCTGTTGGAGAAAATGTTGCAGAAAAACCTATTTGGCATGAATTGAAGAAAATATTGCCTGTAGGTTGTGAAATAATGCACTCAGTGACTACCGACACTGGATATAAGATCGCAAAAAAAGATTTTGTAGCTGAAGGAGGTGATGAGCTGGTATATTTTCCTGTAGATTTTTTGCCATGTGTTGTACTTTTCTTGCTCACTGTACGCCCTAAAATAATTGTACTGCTAGAGACGGAGTTATGGCCTAATTTTTTGGCGTTCTCAAAAGTTTTTGGCATAAAAGTGATTCTTGCAAATGGAAGAATATCAGATCGTTCTATCCGTGGCGGAAAATTGATCTCTCCTATATATAAGTGGATGACCTCAAACATTGACCTATACCTTATGCAGTCTGAAATTGATGGAGAAAGGATAGCTTCTCTTGGTGCTGATCCTGAACGAATAGTTGTTGTGGGGAATTCAAAATTTGATCTTGTGCATTATGATAAAACAGACTTTTCTCGTAAAATTCTTCGAGAAAAATATAATATTTCTATGTTTGATAAGGTTATAATTGCTGGAAGTACGCACGATACTGAAGAGGATATAATACTTGCAGAATATTTGGTTTTAAAAAATACAATACCAAATCTTCGTTTAATAATAGCTCCGCGTGATATTAACCGTGCGAATACTATAAAAGAAAGAGCGGAGTCATTTAATTTGAGTATTATGCTTCGCACTTCAATATCAGAGTCTGTTGTACCGCAAAGCAGTGATGTTATAATCCTCAATACTATTGGTGAGTTAGCAACATTATATTTGATAGCAGATGTTGCATTTATCGGCGGTAGTTTTGTGTCGATAGGCGGTCATAATGTCTTAGAAGCAGCTATATTTGGCATCCCTGTTGTTTTTGGACCGAATATGACTAATTTTAGAGATATTGCTGAGATTGTTACGGCGAATGGAGTGGGGAAAATGGCGCTTGATAAAGAAGATCTGAGAAATTTTATACTTGATTATTTGATGACAGACATTACAATTGATGAGAGGCAAAAGATGAATAAAGAAATTTTTGGAAAATATATCGGATCTTCAAAAAAGACAGCAAGGTTGACAAAGATGATGTTTAATATATAGATTTAATGACGTCTATAGAATTATCGTAAAAAACAACGTAATAATCAAAACTTTTTTTAGAGTAAGTGTTGAAAACGCTTGACAAAATAAAAACTTTCGGGTATAATTATTTACATATTTTAAAATTGTTACCTAAATAAACCTTTGAGGTGGGAGTAAAGGTAAGTGTTGCAGTCACAGAGAGCGAGGGATGCTGAGATCCTTGCACAAAGCAGCTTATCATAATGGGCCACTGAGGGCGATGAAGAAAAGTTGATAACGATAACTGAGTATTTTTCGACGTATACAGTGCAACGTTAAAGCATAGGGATATGTTGGTATCTCGTAAATAGGCGAAAGCAAATATTTATCTTTATATAATGATAAATACCTTTTGTGAAACAAGGTGGCACCACGGTGAATTTTTTTCATACGTCCTTGGATTGCGTAATTTTGCGCAAACATTTAAGGGCGTATTTTTTTATATTAAATTTTCAAAGGAGCAACAGATGGTGAATAAGATCTATATTTATTGCATATTAGTTTATGCTTGGTGGCGCTATATGCGTCATGATATTTATTTGTGCCATTGCAGGTTATTGCTCCGACCCGGCGTAAAAGAAAGTAGAGCAAACATAAAAATAATATAGAGATTAACAAATACTGAAAAAGCAATTAAGGAGATTAAACAGATGAGTTTAGATTTTAAATTATATGCAAGGCAATACCCAGATACTAAAGGTTATTTTGGTAAATATGGCGGTGCTTATTTACCACCACAATTGGTTGCAGCTTTTCAGGAGATAGATGAAGCTTATAAAACTATTTGCCATTCTGCAAAATTTATCAGTGAACTTCGCCGAATACGCAAAGAATTTCAAGGTCGTCCAACTCCTGTATACCATTGCGAAAGATTATCAAATCTTTTGGGGCACACGCAAATATATCTGAAACGTGAGGATCTTAACCACACAGGAGCGCATAAACTGAATCACTGTATGGGCGAAGGTTTATTGGCGCAGTTTATGGGTAAAAAGAAGTTGATATGCGAAACAGGAGCTGGACAACATGGTGTTGCGCTTGCTACAGCCGCAGCATTTTTTGGATTGGAATGTGAAGTTCATATGGGCACGGTTGATATAGCTAAACAGGCTCCAAACGTTGCCAGAATGAAGGTTTTGGGTGCAAATGTTGTGCCTGTTACTCATGGATTACAAACATTAAAAGAGGCGGTTGACAGCGCATTTGATGCGTATTTGGAAGACTACGAGAATTCTATATATTGCATAGGCTCAGCAGTAGGACCACATCCATTTCCGCTTATGGTTCGTGACTTTCAAGCTGTTATAGGCGTTGAAGCTCGTGAACAATTTTCAGAGATGACAGGCAACTTACCTGATGCTGTTTGCGCTTGCGTTGGAGGCGGGAGTAATGCTATAGGAATGTTCACAGGATTTTTAAATGATGATTCTGTTGATCTGTATGGTGTCGAGCCGCTTGGTCGCGGAGAAGAGATTGGCGATCACGCAGCCAGTATGAAGTATGGTACAGAAGGTGTTTTACACGGATTTAATGCTTATCTTTTGCAGGATGAAAACGGTGAACCTAACCCTGTTTATTCCATTGCTAGCGGTCTTGATTACCCTGCTGTAGGTCCGGAACATTGTCTATTACATGATAACAACAGGGTTAATTATGTTGGAGCGACAGATGAAGAAGCTATAGACGCATTCTTTAAATTATCTCGTTATGAAGGAATAATTCCTGCATTAGAGAGCTCTCACGCAATAGCTCATGCTATGAAAATGGCAAAAGAGAATACAGAGATAAGTTCAATATTGGTGAACTGTAGTGGACGTGGTGATAAAGATATCGATTATGTTATAGAACATTATGGCTTTGGTGAAAACTATCAGTTTTAAACAAAGAAAAATTTTTTGTTATCAAAATGCCGCAACAGTGTAAAAAACACGGTTGCGGTATTTCAATTAAAGCGTTTATAACAGATATTGTTAACGCTAAAATATAATTACTTATTTTTCATGTGAAAGTTCAGCGTATACATTATGATTATGTATAGATTCTATACTGTCAACCCTCACTTTAAAATCGGTTATTCGTTCGTCATTTTTTAGCGCAATAGCTGTATCGCGTAAAATATCTTCAACAAATTTTGCGTTTTCGTACGCGTGTTCTGTTACATATTTTTCGTCTTCGCGTTTTAAAAGAGGGTACAACTGGCTACTGCCTTGCGCTTCAACTATATCTACAAGATCTTCTATCCAGAGCATATCTTTTCCGCCCGTATGGCTTTTAACGGTTGTGTTTATAATAGCACGTTGATTATGCGCTCCATATTGAGAAATTTCCTTAGAGCACGGACAAAGTGCTGTAACCGGTATTTTGGCGTTTAATGTGAAATTGTAATCGTTGTTAATATCCTTATTCCCTGTAAATATTATGTCATAATCCATCAAACTTACTGATTTACTGATCGGTGCAGTGCGTTCTAAAAAATATTTAAAACTTACAGTCATGATACTTTTTTCTGCATTTAGTTTTTTTATTACATCGTTTAAAATGATATCAATCTCATGGTAGCTAAGTGGTTTTTGGCGCCAATCTTCCAGAATTTCTAAAAATCTGCTCATATGCGTGCCGCGTATATCGTGTTTTAAGTCAACTGCAAGTGACAGTGTTGCAGTTACATTGTCGTATCCGCCGCTTTTTCTTAAAATAAGTATGGGAAGGTTAACGCCTGTTACTCCAACTTGTTGTATATTTATCCCGCGTTCATCGTTTTGTGACGCAATATCTATCATTTAATTCTTATCCTTATACATTTAGAAATGCAATTGATAATATCAATCATATATAATTTTACCATTTTTGCACTAAAAATGGAAGGGTTTTACTGTTTAAATGGCGAATAATTTAACTATGGCTAATCGCTATGATATTGATTTAGTGCGAGGTCGTGCAGATATTTTTACATTAATATCCCGCTACGTGAACTTAAATAAGCGTAGCGGAAGATTCATTGGTCTTTGTCCATTTCATAACGAAAAAACACCTTCATTTAGTGTTGATGTTGATAAAGGGTTTTGGCATTGTTTTGGTTGTGGCAAGGGTGGTGATAGCATAACTTTCGTGATGGAGATAAATCGTTTTGATTTTTTGGAAGCAGTAGAGTTTTTAGCAGAAATGTATCATATAGATCCGCTTGAGGATGGTCAAAAGCAAAGGCAAAAAGTAGAAGTAAAACGGGCAGAAAAAGATCTTATCCATGCTGCGAATGCCAAAGCAGTAAACCTTTATCAAAAGGCTTTAAATGGAAAATCCGGCGCTCATGCTTTTAGATACCTTAAAGAACGTGGGATAACAGAAGAAGATATTTTGCGCTTTTCACTTGGATATGCACCAAATATGTGGGATGCGCTTTCAAATAAACTGCTCGGCGAGTTTACACAAGAAATATTGATTAAGGCCGGATTAGTTACAAAAAGACAAAACAGCGATGGAGTTTATGATCGTTTTAGAAATAGACTGATTATTCCTATTTTTAATCGCGATGGACTGGCGATAGCATTTGGCGGACGCGCGCTTTTAAAAGAAGATAACCCCAAATATTTAAATACAGCAGAAACAGCTGTTTTTCATAAAGGTAATACACTTTATGCTTTTAATTTGGCAGTAAATGCGATTAAAGATAAAAAACGAGCAATAGTAACAGAAGGATATTTTGATGTCATAGCATGCCATAAAGCCGGTTTTAGTGAATCTGTGGCAACGCTTGGCACATCATTAACCGAAGAGCACGTGAAGTTATTGAAAAGGTTTGCTGATGTGATTTATCTAATATATGATGGTGATAGCGCTGGAATTAATGCCGCCCTTAGAGCTCAGTCTATATTTCGCGAGAATGACGTTATAGTGAAAATAGTGATACTTCCAAAGGATGAGGATCCTGATACATTTATAAGAACAAATGGTGCTGAGGATATGGAAAACCTCCTAAAGAATGCGTTATCTCCGGTTGAGTTTGAATTGAATATACTAATAAATACTATCCCACACACTGACGCTGACGGATTTATTCGACTTCAGCGTGAAGCAGCAAAGGTTTTGGTATCATTGCCTTTGATCGAACGCGCAACTTATGCTCATATATTTGCAGAAAAAATAGCATACAAACCAACAGATGTTACGAGAGTTGAACAAAATCTATTTGCTGAAATAGGTACTTTAGGAAGGAATAAAAATTACCATTCAGCTGTAGATTTACAAACTGATACAGTTTCTTTTTTATTATCTCAAATAGAAAAAAAAGATGTTGCGCTTGAAAGAGAAGCACTTGCATGCGCGTTAAGAGATGAAAAATTAGCAGAAAAGTTAATTGTAGGAATTTCTGAAAAAGCGATAACTTCGTATGATTATAACAAGCTTTTTTTAAAACTGCTTTTTCTTTATAATGAAAATCGTCCATTAACGGTCGATGAGATTTTAAAGGATAGTCCAAATATGTCAAAGATTATATCTATTATTTTGCTTAGAACACCGGAAGCTAAAGAGGGTCAGTTTGATAAAGTTATATTGAGACTATTAGAAAAATATAATATTTTGCAAATTGATAAGGAAAAAGTATTAAATCTTGATTCTGATGAATTGAAAAAATTTATTAAAATACAGAAAAAAAGATCTGAAGATAAGAAGAAAGATATTTTAGGTGAATAGATTTAGATGTTTATCAGATTAAAATATTTTACTGCAAAAAAGGGTATTATCTAAAAAGAGAGAAATAAATATATTATGAGCGATACTAATAGTAAGCATGAGCTTGAATTAGAGAAACTACTTGAATACGCCCATCAGCACCAAAACAACATCACTTATGACGATATAAATGAGATCTTAGGATCTGATGATTTTGATGTTGATGCTGTTGATGAATTCATTGATACGTTAGTTGCGAGCGGTGTGCATATAAATGAAAAAGCTGTTGATGATGTAGATGATCAATCTCATTCGTCCATACCGGCTAATTTGCTTGATTTGCCGGATGATGAACTGGCTAGTGTAGACCTTTCACAACAGCCGGACGATTCGGTTAGAATGTATCTTAGAGAAATAGGAAGAGTTCCTCTTTTGGTACCAAAAGAGGAAATCGAATATGCTCGTCAATTGGAAAAATCAAATTTGTTGCAAAAATTGCTGGCTGTGTGGTCATACAGTGTAACAGTTCTTAATATAACTCCAACTGTTGAACAGATAGAGGGCTATATAGAACACTCTTCTGACAGGCCTTTGAAAGATATTATTGATCTTCTTGATGAAGGAATTAAACGTAATATTATAGATAAAAGTATCAGTAAAATGACTCCTAAAGAAGTGGAAGAGTTCTTTTGTAACTATTTGGAACAGCGCACACAGGACTTTGAGCATCGTCGTGAAAATTTACCTCTTGACAGCCTTGTTCCTGAACAAAGAATTAAAATGGAACGCGATTTAAAACAGCGTGAAAATGAATATCGTAGAATAAGAAAAGAGATAGAAAATGTTGATATATTAGAGATCCTTCTGGTCAGAAAAGTTTGGGAAGAGTTTAAAGCAGAGAGTCGTAGTGAAGAAGAAGGTCTTGAGAATGAAGAAGTAATGCAGTTACGTTCAAGATATGACGCTATGACTATTTTGGAAATGTCTACAGCAGAGATTATGGATATTTTGCGTATAGCACACTCTTACAATATTCACCGTGCAGAAGGAATGAGGCCTATACCGCCAGAACTTATTATTAAAGAGACTAAGGTTAAAAAGAATTCAGATGAAGTTTTGGAGATAATGCGTTTTATTAAATTAACTATTTCCCGTGGTGAATTTGCTAAAAAGCGGCTGACTGAGGCAAACTTACGTCTTGTAGTAAGTATTGCTAAAAAATATAGTGGTCGCGGCATCAGTTTTTTAGATCTTATACAGGAAGGAAATATAGGGCTTATTCGCGCAGTTGAAAAGTTTGATTATCGCAAAAAGTTTAAATTTTCAACTTACGCGACATGGTGGATAAGACAAGCTATTACTCGTGCTATTGCAGACCAAGGACGCACTATAAGAATACCTGTTCACATGGTTGAAACTATAAATAAACTCATAAAGGTTCAGAGACAGCTCATTCAGGATTTAAAACGTGAGCCAAGCATAGAAGAAATAGCCATAGCTATGGATGGTCCGTTTATTTCAGAAGAGGCAAAGTTTAAAGCGATAAGCCGTATGGGAGACATTTTTAAAATAGCTCCGGAACCACTGTCGCTGGAAACTCCTGTTGGCGAAGAAGACAATAGCCATATTGGTGACTTTGTTGAAGATATGGAATCTACTTCTCCAGCTGATGCTGCGACTGTTTTGGTGTTAAGAGAACAACTAGATACTATTTTAAATACCCTTACACCGCGTGAGCGTGATGTTTTAAAATTGCGTTTTGGTCTTGATGATGGGTATGCCAGAACGCTTGAAGAAGTAGGGCAGATATTTGAGGTAACTCGTGAACGTATAAGGCAAATTGAGGCTAAGGCGCTCAAAAAATTGCGTGTTACAAAAAAAAGGCAATTGCTTAGAGACTTTCTTGATTAATATGTATGGACAAGAAATAAAAACCACCGAAATATGGTGGTTTTTACTTTTACAATAATTATCTGATTTAAAAAAAAGTTTATATCAAATTCTCAACCTGAGTTACATATCCGCGAATACCGTGTCCTTTTATTTCTCGTAAATTTCGTAAAGAATTCGCTATCTCATGAATATCTGAATGAATGCCAACAACTATCAACATATGATTTCTTCCTATTTCTAAAAGTCCGCCTTCATTGTTTAGTGTATCAGCACGCGCACCGGCGACATCACGAATTTTTGTATATCTTGTAATCGTCATTGTACGTGACAACATGCCAATTACTTCATCCTCAAAGTCTTCATGATATATAACTGTAAGTGAGTACATATCAGATGAATTCTGTATATCAGCAGAATTGTTTACTTGTTCTTTTGTTAGAATAATGTCTTCCATATTTGTTCTGTCTTTTTTTATATAATAATCATTCATTTAATTACCTTATTTGTCCGTTACCAACAACTATAAATTTTGTAGAAGTCATTTCTTCAAGTCCCATCGGTCCTCGAGAGTGCAATTTTTGTGTAGAAATACCAATTTCACTTCCCAAACCAAACTGTCCGCCATCTGTAAAGCGCGTTGAAGCGTTTATATTTACTGCTGCAGCGTCAATTTCTTTTGCAAATTTTTCAGCGTTTGTAAAGTCATTGGTGATTATAAGTTCAGTGTGATGAGATGTGTACTTTGTGATATGAGCGATAGCTTCATCAATATTATCAACCAATTTTACCGCTATTTTCAAATCTATGAACTCGGTGTACCACTCATCTTCAGTTGCTATTTTAGCACCATCAATTAATCCAGCAGTTTCATTGTCACCTAATATTTCTACGTTATGTGATTTCAGCGAATTTATCAGGTCAATAAAAAGCGTGTTTTTTAGCGAGCGGTGAATGAGCAGTTTCTCGGCCGCATTGCAAACAGATGGACGGTTCGTTTTGGAGTTAATAACAAGATTTACAGCCATTTCCGGATCAGCTGCGGAATCGACATATATGTGGCAATTTCCGACTCCGGTTTCTATAGTAGGCACTGTTGCGTTTTCAATAACAGTTTTTATAAGCCCTGCACCGCCACGTGGAATTATGAGGTCAACCAGACCGTTTAACTTCATTAGTTCAACAACAGTCTTTCTATCAGTATTTCTTATAAGTTCAATACTTCCTTCCGGTATGCCTGCTGAAGTGGCTGCTTCTATAATAATATCTGTGAGGATGGTATTAGAATTAATAGCGTCACTTCCTCCGCGAAGTATAACAGCGTTGCCTGATTTTAAACAGAGAGATGCAGCATCAATAGTTACATTTGGCCGCGATTCATAAATCATCCCGATAACACCTATTGGCACACGTACTTTTCGGATGGAAAGGCCGTTAGGGCGCAAAGAGCCACCAATAACGTCGCCAATCGGATCTTTTAAGGTTGCCACATAGCGAAGATCGTCTGCCATAGCTTGTAAACGTTCTTTGGTTAGTCTGAGCCGATCAATTATAGACTCAGAAATTCCATTAGCCTTTGCATTTTCAATATCAATATTGTTAGCATTAAGTATTTTAGCAGTGCTTTTTTCTAATGCTTGAGCCATCTTAATAAGCGCGTTGTTTTTTGTTTGCGTATCAAGATAAGCTAATTTTTGCGCTGCTAGTTTTGCTTGTTTTGCTATTTCAATTATTGTTTTTTGCTCACTCATATTTATATTATACCATACAACAAGTGATTTGTAAATCTTTAATGTAACTCCATTATTTTAGAAAAAACATGAGAAAAACTCTTGACAGTTGAATGAATGTTCAACTATAATATATGTATCAGTTGAATGTTTACTCAACTGAATATGCAAAAGAGGTGAAGTTATGACCGAAAAATCTATGTTGTGTGATTGTGATGTTATCCACGCCCATATAGTTGATAAAGTAGAAGAAGAGATGCCGCATAGCACTAAACTGTATAAATTATATGAGTTTATAAAAGCGTTTGGTGATCTAACTCGTATCAAAATACTTTGCGCGCTTGATATAAATGAAATGTGCGTTTGTGACTTAGCTGTATTTTTGAGTATGACAAAATCTGCTGTGTCTCATCAATTGAAGTATCTGAAAGAAGCAAATTTGGTGAAGTATCGGCGTGAAGGTAAAATGATTTTCTATTTTTTATGTGATGATCATGTTAAAGATATTATTGAAAAATGCTGTGAACATATTGATGAAAAGAATGAGGATTGAATATGAGTTGTTGTGATTCAAAAAATAAAGATAATCATGAACACGATCATGATCATGAAATAAATGTTGATATTTCGTGCGGTTGCGGAAGTTGTGACGCTCCACATGAACATACAGAGAAAAACGAGAGTTATTTGCCTTTTATTTTTCGTTTGGTGGCGGCGATAATTCTTGTAATCAGTGTTCTTATTGTTGAATTACCGTTTTATATAGAATGCGGTATATTTCTTACCGCGTATTTATTAGCTGGTTATGAAGTATTATTCAATGCAGGTAAGAATATTATTAAGGGCAAATTGTTTGATGAGAATTTCCTTATGAGTATAGCTTCTATCGCCGCATTTTCAATAGGGGATATGTCAGAAGCTGTTGCTGTTATGGTTTTTTACGGATTAGGTGAGTTTTTGCAAGATGTGGCTGTATCACGCTCAAAGAAAAATATAGCCTCTCTTATGGATATAAGACCGGACTTCGCGCATTTAAAAACCGTAAACGGGGTATCGACAATATCTCCGTATGAAGTAAATATAGGTGATATAATACTGGTTAGACCAGGAGAAAAGATACCGCTTGACGGGATGGTGACGAAAGGAGAGTCAGTTGTTGATTCGTCTATGTTAACCGGTGAGAGTATGCCATATGAAATTAATGTTGGAGATGAAGTTTTTTCCGGTTCTATAAATACTAACGGACTTATTGAGATAAAAGTAACTAAGTTGTTTACAGAGGGAACTGCCGCAAAAATCATTTATTTGGTTGAAAACGCTGGATCAAAAAAAGCGAAAAGCGAGAAGTTTATAACTAAGTTTGCCAGATATTATACTCCGATAGTTGTTGGGATAGCCTTGTTAGTTGCTATAGTTCCTCCTATTTTTGGATTCGGAAGTTTTTCTGACTGGATATATAAGGCAATTATTTTCCTTGTTATTTCTTGTCCGTGCGCGCTCGTAATATCTATACCGCTGAGTTTCTTTGGGGGAATTGGCAGTGCCGCAAACCATGGAATATTAATAAAGGGCGGCAACTACTTGGAATCTCTTTATCACGTGCGGACTGTTGTATTTGACAAAACTGGTACTTTGACTAAAGGTATCTTAACAGTATCAGAAATTTTTCCGGCTGACGGTGTCAGTAAAGAAAAATTGATAGAGTTAGCGGCTATAGCGGAGAGTCATTCAACTCATCCAATAGGACGCGCTATACTTGATTATCATGGTGATGGTGTTGAAAGGCCAGTAGAAGTATCGGAGAAGGCAGGGTTTGGAGTAATATCAAAAATAGATGAAGGAGTTATTTACGCCGGAAATAAGCGAATGATGGACGAGCTTGGGGTAGCGGTTTTAGATAATGAATTGGATAATACTGCTGTTTATATAGCTTTTAACAATAAATATATGGGCAAAATTTTAGTTGCTGATGAGTTGAAACTGAACGCGAAAGAGAATATACGGAAGATAAGAGAAGGGGGAATAAATAAAATAGTAATGCTGACCGGAGATAACAGTATAGCCGCGCGTGACGTTGCCGGTATGCTGGCTATAGACAGTTATAAATCTGATTTGCTTCCGCAGCATAAAGTCCAGGAGCTGGAATCAATTATCGAGAATAATGATGGCAGGACTGTTTTTGTCGGCGATGGTATCAATGACGCCCCTGTGCTCGCTCGGGCAGATATAGGCATAGCTATGGGCGGTATAGGTTCTGACGTCGCTATAGAGGCTGCCGATGTAGTTATCATGAATGATGATATAGGTAAAATATCTACCGCGCTTAAGATTGCCAAAAAAACGAGAAGGATAGTCGTAGAGAATATCATATTAGCGCTTGGCGTTAAAATATTAATAATGATTTTGGCTTTATTTGGTATGGCTAATATCTGGGAAGCTATATTTGCTGATGTAGGAGTCGCGCTTTTGGCGTTATTTAACGCTTTGCGGGCTATGCGCATCAAATAGTTTTTTTTCAATATCCAGTCTAAACTTCTCCTTTTGTTCATATTCACTATTAAAGAAATGAAAACCTAGAATGTTATACCTATCAGCATGTATATCTATTACAGGATTTGCATATTCCGTCAGTTGGAGCAAAAAATCTTCTTTCCATTTATTTTCTTTCATTAAATGCTCTCCTTTTGTCTCTATAAATATTTGTAATAGCTCAAAAGACGTTTCATTATTATTTCGTAAAAATAGTACATAGTCAGGTTCAAAACGTTGTCCACCTTCAAAAGAATATAAAGCAAATGACCTTTCATTTTGCTTATAGCGTGTATAACTGTCAGACAAAAATTCCTTATTATTAATAATATAACCAAACTTAACTTGTTTGAAAACTAATACTCCATCAACCTCAACAAAAAAATTATTTTTTGTTTGAGGATTATTTAATAATAGTTTTATTAAATTAATATATAATTTATTGGCGGCTTCAGATACAGCATTACGCTGAATCGTACCGTCTTTACTGAAAAAAACGTTCATCTTGTTTTAATACTTCCAATAAATTATTATAAAATGTCATGAATAATTTACTCCTTATATTATTTAGTTACAAATTTTTAAGAAGATGGAGCTTTTGCTTCATCTATAAATTTAATTTTTGCCTCGTCTGTTGGCATTGTTCCTAAATCTCCATGGACACGAGAACGGATGCCTACTGTGTTTGACTCAACCTCTTTATCGCCTAAAATAAGCATATAAGGTATTTTATCAACCTGGGCAGCGCGTATTTTGTACTTCATTGACTCATTACGATCATCCAATGTTACACGAAGTCCGGCTGTTTTAAGGTTGTTAACTATATTTGCCGCATACTCATTATGCCGGTCTGAAATAGGGATTACCGCTATCTGTACAGGCGCCATCCACATAGGAAACGCTCCGGCAAAATGCTCTATCAAGAGCCCGAAGAAACGCTCTAGCGACCCAAACGGAGCACGATGAATCATTACCGGTCTATGCTTTTCACCATCTTCACCAATATATTCAAGGTCAAACCTTTCCGGTAAGTTGTAGTCAACCTGTATAGTTCCAAGCTGCCATTCACGTCCTATAGAGTCTTTTACTAAAAAATCAAGCTTTGGACCGTAAAACGCTGCTTCACCAACACCGATGGTATAGTCCATATCAATATCCTGCACTGCCTTTATAATAGCGTTTTGGGAAAGTTCCCAATTTTTAGGATCGCCTATATATTTATCACTTCCTTCTTCACGAACAGAGACTCTTACCCGATAATCGTTTAATCCTAAAGTTTGGAATACAAAAAGAACGAGGTTTACTGTATCTTTAAATTCTTGATCAAGTTGCTCAGGAGTTAAGAAAATGTGAGCGTCATCCTGAGTGAAGCCGCGAACACGTGTAAGTCCGCTCAGTTCACCGCTCTGCTCATAACGATATACATTGCCGAATTCGGCGAGCCTGAGCGGAAGATCACGGTAAGAATGCTGTTCCGCTTTGTATATAATAAGATGATGAGGACAGTTCATAGGTCTGAGTAAATATCCTTCTTCGTCATTTTCGTCAATAATAGGAGGGAATTGACTGTCTTTGTAATACGGATAGTGACCTGATGTTCGATAAAGATCAAGCTTGCCGATAACCGGAGTCATCACTTGATGATACCCTCTTTTTGTGAGTTCAGCGCGCAAAAAGGTTTCCAGTTGATTTCTGACAACCGCGCCCTTTGGAAGCCAGAGCGGAAGTCCGCCGCCAACTTCAGGAGAAATGAGAAATAGTCCAAGCTCACGCCCCAACTTTTTATGGTCACGCTTTTTTGCTTCCTCCATCATCTCAAGATAAGCTCCGAGCTCCTCTTTTGTAGAGAAAGCTGTTCCGTAAATACGAGTCAGCATCTTATTTTTTTCATTTCCGCGCCAATACGCGCCGGCTATAGAGAGCAGTTTAAATGCTCCGTTTTTGCCGGTTGAACTCACATGCGGTCCTCGGCAAAGGTCTGAAAAATCATTCTGTGAATAAAATGTTACATATTCATCTGTCAGTTCAGAAAGAATCTCGACTTTGTACGGATTTCCTTTTTCCTCATAAAGTTTTATCATATCAACACGCGGCACAATCTCGCATGTTATAGGCGCGTTTTCTTTAACAATTTTTGCCATTTCAGCTTCAATTTTTTGGAGGTCAGCCTCAGTTATAGGTGTTGGAGTATCAAAATCATAATAAAAACCATTCTCAATAGACGGCCCTATAGTTGGTATGGCGTCAGGAAACAGACGAATGACAGCTTGAGCCATTAAATGGGCGGAAGAGTGGCGAATAATATCTAAACCTTCCAAAGAATCACCGCTTACTATCTCTGCTTCATCCATAGAATTTTCAATTTCTGTACTGAAATCAGCGTATTTGCCGTCAATTTTTAATACGACGCTATTTTTTAGCTCATTTTTATGATACTGCTTAAGCCATGAACCAATAGAACGTCCGGCTTCATTTTTGTTGATTTTTATAATATTACTCATCTTTTCCTCCTGAAATTTTGATATAATAAAAAGCTCCTGTATAACAGGAGCTTAAGATACTAAATAGAAAATACGCGTATGTCAAAACTCCTGTATATCACTTTATACAGGTTGTCTGGGTCACGAGCTCAGCCTCACTCTTAAAACTAAAATTTATATGATAGCGCATATTTATAAATTATACCTATATTTTCTTTTTTTGTCAATAATTATTATCTATTTTTACATCAGGACCGATAAACAGCTCATCACTCAATTTTGCGCTTTCAGCATTTTGGGGAACTACTATAATATCTGACTGTATAATTCTGTTGCCGTCAGGGCGAAGAACTGTTAGTCTCACAATTATTTTATTGCCATCGTTTAACGCGTTTAGCGCGCTGCTGTTTTCTTTGAGAGGGATAGTTATAAAAGAAGTCTCACCGGGGTTTCCTGCCGCTTCAATTTTTGAAAAATTTCGTTCTACCCACGTTGAATAATTGCTGATTTGATGATAGATAGTAAGTTCGTTTAAGTTAAAATGAGTACATCCGTTATACAGCTCAAACGTGATACTGTCGTTACTATCTTTATCCCATATGATTTCTTTTGGGAATTGGAGCGGTGAAAATTGATTTTTAGCAACCCAAAATACTGATTTTGCTGTGAGATCCGGAAGCACTATTCCCCAGTCTGCGTCTTCAGCCCATCGATCCCATCCCCAACTGTCGCCGACTCCCGGAGCTATCCAGGCAAAAAAAGCACCGCCTAAGCAATGCGGGTCATCTCGCATAAGCCCCCATTCATTAGTAAAACGGTCATTTATAGCGTTTTGAATAGATTTTCCGCTAAAAGGGTCTTCAGGATTGTCTGTTATTATAACATTGTATGGCGTGAAAAGAGGGTCAGATAAGAGGTTTGTTATTCCCCATTCAGACGAAAACCATACCTCACTCCATCCGTCGTTTTTTAGTTCATCATAGGTTATATCTTCAAATGTAGGACCTGTTGTCGGATTGTATAGAACATCCATGCCCCATGTTCTGGGATTTGTTATTTTCCTTTCTTCGTATAGTTGCCGTATAAGTTTGAAGCTATAGTGAATGTCAGCTATTTCACCGTACTTTGCCTCTAAGATTCCTTTTATAACGTTTGCCGGTCCCGGAGGAGGGAATATATGCATTCTGTTAAAATAATCTAAGGCGTGAACTTGTTCCTTAGCCATCTTTAAATGGTAGTTTAACGTTTCATATTCTCCTTCATCAAGTGCCATATTTTCATTACCAATACTCCAAAGCATAATAGAGGTATAGTTTCTGTCTCTTCTGACAGCATCTTCCAATCGCTGTAACATAGGCTCTTTCGCATTTTCTTTTCCAAGATATGGATGCCCCCAGTCTATAGGAAGTTCTTGTATAAGGTAAATACCCATCTCATTACATAGACGAGGAAGATATTCAGGACTAAAAAAATGGGTGCGTATACAGTTGATATTAGCACGTTTCATCATAATTATAGACTGCCGCATGAAATCTTCTTTAACATACATTCCTGTTTTATGATGAATAGAGAGCAGGTTTACTCCACGAAATTTTACCGGGTTTCCATTTATAGTCGATCTGCCGTTTTTACATATGAAGTCTCTAAACCCTATTTTTAAACTAAATATTTGATCTTCTTGCCCTTCAATCCTAAGAGTAAATTTTAAATTATACAGAAATGGTACTTCGTCATCCCAAAGATGGGGGTTATCAACTGATAGTGAAAAGGATACTGTCATTTCGTTAGAATCAAAGTTTAAACTTGTGATTTTTTTTGTGACTATTTCAGAAGAATCATCATTAATCAAACAGATATCAAGTTCACCAACTGATTTTTCACGCAAAGTGTTTACTAATAACGCTTTCCCATTAACTATCCCTGTTCCATCTTTTACTTCAACTTTTGTGGTAAAATCGGCGATGTATCTTTTATCCGCAGCGAACAGAGTTATATCACGTGATACGCCGCAAAATCCACTGGCGTGGCGCGGCATATCCATAGCTATAAATTCATGTAAGCGGTATAAGCGTATGCTTATAGTATTTTCTTTATCAAACTTTACTTTATCGGTTATATCTATTTCAATAGGGGTTAAGCCACTGAACTGTTCGGCAATTTTTTCTTGGTTTAAGAAAATTATTCCGGCAGGGTATATTCCGTCAAAACGGATTATAATATTTTTCCCCTCCCAGTTACAGGGAACTGTAAAACACTTTTTTATAACCGCACCGTCATCTTCAGAATGGTGAGTTTGTGTAACACGGTTAAAGCAATTAATAGTATCAGGAGACTGATGAGCATCGTCAATAAGCACTACTCCAGGTTGCTCTACATCTCGCCATAGAGTATCTTCTTTACCGTTTAAGATGTTTTTTGCTTGCCAAATACCATTCAGTTTAATGGAATAGTCATTTATAATAGGGGTTTGTTTTCCTATCGCTAACTCTTTTGCAAGCATTTTTTTATCAGCTTCTGTTATATATTCTTTCATTTTAAAACTCTCTTTCATTAACGTTTCTAAAAATCATACCACAAATCTAAAAAGTAAGCAATATATTTGTTGTAAATTGGAGAAAATTAGTGTATAATAATTAGAGTATTTTTTTTAAATAAAGTTAAGGAAAGTAGAATATGAATGATAATTGTGCAGTGAATAAAAGTGGGACATACGCGGTAGGCATAGATGTCGGCGGTACAAATATTAGAGCAGGTGTTATTACGCGAGAAGGTGAAATGCTTTCCGAAGGACACCGTCCGGCACTCGCTATGGAGGGCGCTGAGGTTACACAACGGATGATCTGTGAAGCGGCTGAAGAAGCTATTGAAAAAGCCGGAGTGGCAAAAAGTGAACTTATGGGTATAGGAATGGGCGTTCCGGGAAGACATGACTCAGCACGCGGAATAGTGTTGTACTCGCCAAACTTTGCAGGGTATTGGGAAAATGTTCAGCTGACGGCACCAATTGCTAAATATTTTAATTGCGGTGTGTATATGAAAAATGATGTTAAAACCGCAAGCATGGGGGAATATTATTTTGGCTCAGGTAAAGGATACAACTTTATTGTAATGATTACACTGGGTACCGGTATTGGCGGTAGTTTAATATACGACGGAAAACTGATGCTTGGTTCAGGTGAAGGGTTCGCCGAAGTAGGACATCATACTGTTGACCCTAACGGACGTTTGTGCGGATGCGGTAACCACGGTTGTTGGGAGGCTATGGCAAATAGAGACGCTATTATAGAACGCGCGTGGCGTGCAGTTCAAACCGGTAGAGAAACTATGATAGCTGATATGGTGAAATATGATCTTGATAAAATAACTCCGGCACTTATAGCTGAAGCCGCAAATAAAGGAGACATGGTTGCTAAAGAAGTCTTTGAGGAGACTGCGTACTGGGTCGGTATAGGTGTTGCTAACCTCATTCAGTTATATAATCCTCAGATATTTATTATAGGCGGAGGAATAGCACAAGCCGGAGAATTGATATTTCCGACTATCAGGCGAACAGCTAATTGGCGCGGTAAAATGGTACCTTCTACAGACGTTAAGATAGTTCAGTCAGCATTAGGCGATGACGCAGGTATCTTTGGCGGCGCTGTTTTAGTTTTTGAAGAAGCTAACTCAAGGAATAAACAGTGCAAAGTATAAAATCAGAGATTATAAAGAATATACGCGTTGCCGATGAATATTTTATTCTGATAGTTAAAAATAAACAGCTTGCAAAAAAAATAAAACCAGGACAATTTTTTTCTATCCGCGTGATTTCAGATGGTTTTGACCCACTTCTTGGAAGACCTATTTCAGTGTTTGATGTTAACGGAGATGAAATTAGCTTTTTATATAAGATATCCGGACGCGGAACAGAAATACTCTCGAAACAAAAAGAAGGGATATTTTTGACTACAATTGGTCCGCTTGGCAATGGATTTGATGTTAACTCTGACGCTGAAAATATAGCCTTGATAGGTGGAGGAGTTGGCATGCCTCCTCTTTATTATCTCGCAAAATATTATTCTAATAAAAATATTACTTTTTTTTATGGCGGCCGTTCAAAAGAGCATATTCTTTTTCTTGATAATTGGTATAATTTAGCTAATGTTAAACTTGTTTTAACGACTGATGACGGTACTATTGGTGATCGTGGAATGGTAATCACTCCGTATGAGCGATATTTAAAAGACGGCGGGTTTGATATGGTTTTTGCTTGCGGTCCTACTCCTATGCTAAAAGCGATAGATACGCTGTCATTACAATATAAACAATCAGGACAGATATCGTTGGAGGCCAGAATGGCTTGCGGAGTAGGCGCTTGTTTAGCATGTGTGTGCCCGACTGTGGATGGCGGTAAAAAAAGGATTTGCGCTGATGGACCGGCATTTAGTTTTGGAGAGCTATCATGGAGTTAGAAGTTAATATTGCCGGATTGACATTAAAAAATCTTTTAATGACCGCTTCAGGGACTTATGGATATGGTTTTGAGTATATGCCGTATATTGATCCGAATACTTGGGGGGCTATAGTTACAAAAGGTGTTTCAACAGTGGCGTGGGATGGAAATAAAACGCCGCGGGTTTGTGAAACTCCATCAGGAATGTTAAACGCTATAGGATTGCAAAATCCTGGTGTAGAATCATTTTTGACACAAAGTATGCCATTTTTGAATATTTATAAAAAAGTTCCGTTAATTGTAAATATTGTCGGAAAAACGATTGAAGAGTACGCTGAAGTCGCAAAACGGCTTAATAATGAGAATAGAATAAGCGCATTTGAGCTCAATATTTCGTGTCCTAACGTTAAAGAGGGCGGAATAGCTTTTGGAACTGATCCAGTGCTGGTAAGCGCTGTGATAAGTGCGGTTAAAGCGGTTACAAATAAACCGCTTATAGTAAAATTATCGCCTAATGTTACAAGTATAGCAGTAATAGCGATCGCTGCTGAAAACGCCGGAGCAGATGCGTTAACTATTTCAAATACTTTGCTCGGCATGGCTATTGATACCAAAAGCAGACGGCCTATACTGGCTAATAAGGTTGGCGGCTTGTCCGGTCCGGCTATTAAACCCATAGTTCTTCGTCTTGTGTGGGAAGTATATAAAGCTGTTGATATTCCTATTATAGGTGTTGGCGGAATAATGACCGCTGATGATGCTTTGCAGTTTATCATGGCAGGAGCTAAAGCTATACAGATAGGGACAGCGTTATTTGTTAATCCTGACGCGCCGAATGAAATATTAAGAGGGATTTGCGATTTTATGGAGCGAGAAGGGATAAATAACTTAAATGATATTGTCGGAGCCGCGCACTTATAAAAGGAATATTATGTCTAAAATGATATTAAATAGCAAAGAAAACAGTTTTTTGCGCTCAAAAGGTCAGACTATAGAGGCTGATCTGCATATAGGAAAAGAAGGCGTTACAGGTGAAGTTATAGGTTTTTTAGAAGATCTTTTTATTGCTCGTGAGCTTATAAAAGGTAGAGTACTGAAAAATTCTCCGCTTGAAGTGAAAGAGGCTGCTAATATATTGGCTGAAGAGACTAACGCTGCCTTTGTCGGTAGTGTCGGATTTACCTTTTTGCTTTATCGCCCGAATGAAAAGTTGAAAAATAGGTTTGTTTTGTCGAAGAAACAAAACCCAGATTAGAATATTTTTATAATATACTGATAACGCAACATCAATTTGTGAAATAATACGTCATACAAAGGAGTTTATAATGCCACAGATACAGACTGACATTTTTATTAACGCGCCGCTTGAGAAAGTTTATAATATAGCTAAAAATATTGAAGAGTTTCCTGAGTTTCTTGACGATATTACCAGCGTCAAAATATTAGAGCGTACTGAAACAGGTTATATTTCCGAATGGGTCGGCGGAGTTGATGTGATGAACAGCAAGATTGCTATGAATTGGACCGAAGAAGATATTTGGGATGATGTATCTAATACCTGCACATTTCGCGCGCTTTCCGGAAATTGGGAAAATTATGATGGTGTTTGGAAATTTGAAGAAAAGGATAATGGTACTCTTATGTCAATGGATCTTCTCGCAAATGTTAATGTTCCGCTTATAGGTCCAATTATCATAAAACTGGTAGGAAAACTAACTAAAACTAATATTGATAATATGTTTCTTGGAATAAAGAAGCAAGCAGAAAGCTGATGTTGCCGTATTTTTATTATAATCATACAATAATAGAAAAAAAGGTTATCTAAAATTTGAATGGAATACTGTTATATAACTTAACATCGTGGCTTAAAAATGAATAATATAAAACTGCGAAAAATAGAAAAAATAAATGCCGGTATAAGTGAATTATCTATGGGTTGTGGACACCTTTCCGAAGATGATATTCTTGCTGAAGCTACCATAAAAGAGGCTATAAGGCAAGGGTGTAATTATTTTGAGACCGCGACTTTTTATTGTAATAACCGTTGCCAAGAAAAAACTGCTTTAGGTATAAAAGGTGAAGCTGATGGACTGGTATCTGTTAAGGCCGGTGTTCCGCCTGAGGTTACCGGTAAAGAGTATCGCGAAATAATCATGAAGCAGTTTGATGTCCTTCAGGTAACGGCAACCGACTGGTTACAAGTAGGTTGGCTGTCTTTAGAAAATTTTAATATAATGCTAAAAAATCGCGATGTTTTAAATGAGATATATAAGATGCGCGATGAGGGATTATTTAAGTATCTTGGATTTACCGGTCACGACACACCTGAAAATTTTATTGAAATTATAAAGAGTAAAATATTTGACTGCGTAACTCTTCCTTATCATATGCTAAATCGCGTTTATGAGCCGACGATAAAAGTCGCGGGAGAAGAGGGGATGGGAGTCGTTGCCATGAATCCGGTTGGCGGCGGATTGCTCGGAAATGTGTCAGATAAACTGAATGGAATAATCCCGTCTTCAGCCGTAACTTCAACAGCAGAGTTAGCTTTAAGATTTGTGCTTAGTAACCCAAATATAACATCCGCGTGTTCGGGTATGAACAGCCCCGAAATGGTAGAGCAAAACGTAAAATCGGTTAATAAAGGACCACTGTCAGCAGATGAGTATGAAGAGATGTTATCTGTTTTAGACCAATATAAAACACTTGGCGAAAAGTTTTGTACAGGCTGCCGGTATTGCGCAGAGTGTCCTCAAGAGATAGATATCGCCGGACTGTTTAACCTTTACAATTTATATATGGTTTACGGTTTTACAGATACCGCGAAAGCAAGCTATGACCGCATAGATGAGGCAAAGTCCCCTGCAAGATGCATAAAATGCGGAGTTTGTGAAGACAAATGCCCGAATAAAATAGAAATAATGAAGCAGATCGAAAAAACTGTAGAAATATTTGCTTAAAAAATAGAACTTTAGGAGAGACTAAAAAATGAATGTAAACAATGAGATTTTTATCGCAATAGGTAAAATCAAAGAACAGGTTCCGTTCAATACAGCGCAGATGTTGCGTTTTAAATGTGAATCAGGTTTTGCTAATGAGTTCATAGCTGCTTTTCCTGATGAGAAAAAGTATGCGAAACTTTTATTACAAGCGCTGACAGATATTTTAAAATCAAAAGCAAGTCCGGAAGATACATTAACTACTTTTGAAGAAACATTAGCGCCTATCGGGAAAATAGCAAAAAGCTATAAGATACACTGTATAGGTCATGCTCATATTGATATGAACTGGCTGTGGAGTTGGCCTGAAACAGTGGCTACCGTAAACGATACCTTTTCAACTGTTGATCGTTTAATGGAAGAATTTCCCGATTTTAAATTTTCGCAAAGTCAGACATCTGTTTTTCAGATAATGAAAGACTATTTGCCCGAACTTGAGAAGAAGGTTAAAAAACGTGTTAAAGAGGGTAGGTTTGAAGTTATAGCCTCTGAATGGGTTGAAGGCGACAAAAATATGGCGTCCGGAGAGATTTTAGCTCGCCATCAGCTATATACAAAGCATTTCTTTAAGAATAATTACGGCTTTGGCTTAAATGATGTTCAATTAACCTTTAACCCTGATACATTTGGTCACGCAAACAGCCTTCCCAATATCTTGACAAAAGCCAATATCAAATATTACTATTTGCATCGCGGCATAGAAGAGCCGCGCATATTTAAATGGAAAGGTCTTGATGGTAGTGAAGTTTTAGTTGTAAATGATTATTATCGTGGATATAACGGCAGTTTTACATGGGAAGGCAATGTAAATACCGTAACACTTGGACTTATGCAACATGTAAAAGAGACTATGCAGAATGAATTTTCATTTGTGTATGGCGTTGGAGATCATGGCGGCGGACCAACACGTCAAGATATTCGCGCTATTCTTGAACGCAATAACTATCCTATATATCCGACATTAATCTTTAGTACTCATAAAGCATACTTTGAAGCTTTGGAGAAAAACGCGAAAAACCTTCCTACAGTGGTAGGAGAAATAAATCATGTTTTTGAAGGGTGCTATACTTCGCAAAGCACTATAAAATACGCTAACAGAAAGAGCGAAAATCTCATACCGCAGGCTGAGTATTTCAGCTTACTTGGAGATAAACTTACCAAGATTCCTTATGCAAAAGATAGCTTTGATACTGCTTGGAAACATGCTATGTTTAATCAGTTCCATGATATCCTTCCAGGTTCGGGAATCCCTGAAACGTATAAATATGCTAATGGTTTATTTCAAGAGATTTTGACATTAACTACTTTACCAAAAACACGTGCTCTGCGCGCTATAGCCGAGAAAGTTAATACATTGGCTTCAGCGTTCCCTGAGTACAGCGGAAATTACGGCGATGCAACATCTTCGCAGGCAGCAGGAGTAGGCAGTAATACAGGTAGGATTTCAAAATACAATATGTGTGCAGCAGAGAGTAACCCTCTGGTTGTTTTCAACAGCAGCCCATGGGAACGCACAGAAATTATTGAGACTGATATTTGGAACAGACTGGAATGGCCGGACAATTTGATAAAAGTACGTGACGAAAAAGGAAATACATTGCCGGTGCAAATTACAGTTAAAGGGACAGTTCCTAACGAATGGTACGAGCGTACAGTTGTGGCTTTTCCTGTAACTATTCCCGCCGGTGGATACGCAAGTTATACCGTTGCTCGCAGCACAGAGTGCGATCAGCCGAAATTCACTAAGATGGAAAGGAATGGAAATTACTTTAAGAATGAATTTTTGACAGCTAAAATAGATCAATGCACAGGTGCTGTTGAAAGTTTGGTAGATAATAAAACGAAATACGAATATGTTGCGGACGGTCTGCTCGGACAGATGGAATTCTTTATAGAAAGTCCATGCGGAATGAGCGCTTGGTCACACGGTATTCCTCGTGAAATTACAGTATTAAAGAGCGGAACAACAGGAACTTCAGCTTGGGGAGATTACCTTATTTCTAAGAAAGTTTCACATAAGTTTGGACAGCAAAGTTCATTAACTTTAAAAACTACTATGTCTGCTGTATCGGCAAAAATAGATTTTGAACTTGAAGTTGATTGGCGCGAGTTTGGCTCAAGAGAAAAAGGTATCCCTTCGCTTACTGTGTCATTCCCAACAAATATCACGAATGCTATAGTTAATGCTGAAACGCCTAACGGTTACGTAACAAAGACCGCAAAGTCCGAAGATTTGAAAAGTTATACAGCCCCCGGCGCTGATTCTTATTTGGGCAATCCTGAACATTCTTATGCTTTGATTCCGGGTATTATGCCTGCTCAGAGATACATTGATGTCAGCGGAAAGGGTTTGGACGGAAAAGAGCGCGGCGTGACATTAGTCAATGACTGCAAATACGGCTTTAAAGTTGATGACGGAAAGATTACCATGTATATTTTACGCGGCAGCTTTGAGCCTGATACTATCCCTGATATAGGACGCCATACAGTTAAGTTTAGCTTAATCCCCCATGAGGGTCCGTTTGACCCTGTTATGGCAACAAAAGCAGGAGTTGATATAAATCAGCCAATGGAGACTGTCGGTATCACAGAGCAAAAAGGTACTTTACCTGCAAGTGCTGAGATGCTGAAAGTAATGACTGATAATATCATGTTAAGCGGTATAAAGCAGGCTGAAACAGATAGCAAGACCACTATTATCCGCGTTTACGAAATGACCGGCAAAAAAACTACCGGCAAGATAAAGATAAATCCTGAGTTTTTGGATGTAAAAAGCGCAAACGTTGTTGATATATTAGAAGAACCTGTTGTTACAAATGTTGCTAAAATATCAAAAGGAAACTTAGAGTTTACAATTAAGCCTTTTGAAACATTAACTATTGCTTTAAAGTAATTTTAACTCTTAAATAGAAAGTAATATTTGAAAGCGTAAAAATCGTTTGATGTATAAAACTTTTGCGATTTTTCGCTTTCAAATATTATATAAGGGGTATGATAAAGGTATGATATTGATTTTTGGCGGCGCATATCAGGGTAAATATGACTATTTACTGGATAATTTTGAGCTTTTTGCCGAAGATATTTACGTGTTTTCTGTTGATGACACTAATTATATAAATGATAAAAAAGCTATTTACGGACTTCAAGATTTGATACGTTATTATATAGAATGCGGTCAATATGATGAACATAAGTTTAAAAATGAGATAGATGAATATTGGAAAGATAAAATCATCGTTTGTGATGATATTTCGTCAGGTATAGTTCCGATAGATTATTATGACCGTGAATGGCGTGAGTCAGTTGGGCGTATAATGAGTTTTATTTCTGAGCGTTCAGGTGAAGTACATAGATTATTTTGCGGAATAGGGACTCGTATAAAATGAAAATTTATCTTATCAGGCATGGGAAAACTTATGCGAATGAAAGAGGTCTTTATTGCGGGAGTACTGATAGTTTTGTTTCGCCTTTAGGATTTTACGAGTTGGAGACGCGAAAAAATGCCGGTTTATACAGCACTGCAGAGAAGTATTTTGTTTCTCCGCTTCTTAGGACTCATCAGACAGCTAAAAAGATTTTTGGTAATGTTGATGTTATTGTTGTTCCGGAGTTTGCTGAGTTTGATTTTGGTTTGTTAGAGATGAAATCTCATGATGAGTTGTTGAAGATGGAAGAATATCGTGAATGGATAGACCCCGGTAATATAGGTGCTACTTGTCCGGGCGGTGAGAATAATAATGGCTTTAACAAACGTGTGATGAATAAATTTGAAGTAGTGAAGGACGAAGCTGCTTTTTCCGGATATGATATAGTTATCTTGTGTCATGGTGGAGTTATAGCAACTATCATGGATACATGTTTTCTTGAACCGGATATTCATTTTTATAAATGGCTTCCAAAAGGCGGGGAAGGGTACGCTTTATCATGCGATTCTTCAGGTAAAATAGTCGAATATTCAAATATATCATTGGATAAGTAAAATTTGGTCTTTATAGAATATGGGGACAGTATGTATTTCAAAATTTTATATAAATTGAGCTGAAATATATATATAAAACCTTGCAAAACTATTGAAAGATATCAAAAAAAGCAGTAAAATAGTATAGAAAGAAATTTTGGGAGACGAAAAAATGTCATTTAAAGTATCAGTAATCGGCGCGGGAAGTGTTGGGTTTACCCGTATGATAGTGCGGGACTTATTGTCTGTAAAAGAGTTGCAAGATATAGATATCTCTTTTCATGATATAAACGAGCATAATTTGGATATGGTTTATCAGCTGTGTAAGCGTGATATTGAGTCTGCCGGTATTTCGGCAACATTAAGCAGGACATTAGACAGAAGAGAATGTGTGAAAGACGCAAAATATATTTTATCATTCGTGCGTGTCGGTGGCTTGGAGGCGTTCCAGACTGATATAGATATTCCTCTTAAATACGGCGTTGACCAGTGCGTTGGTGATACTCTTTGCGCCGGCGGTATTATGTACGGTCAAAGGACTATGGCTGCGATGCTTGATTTTTGCAAAGATATTAAAGAGCTTTCACGCCCCGATGTTTTAATGCTTAACTACTCAAATCCAATGTCTATGAATACATGGATTTGTAATAAATACGGCAACGTCAATACTATAGGTCTTTGTCATGGCGTTGAAGGCGGAATATACCAAATAGCAAAATCATTGGGACTTGAATATGATGATTTAGATATTATATGCGCAGGTATTAATCATCAGACTTGGTACATCCAAGTTAAACATAACGGTGAAGATATGTTGACGAAAATATTGCCGGGATTCGAAGCTGATGAAGAGTTATCTAAAACTGAAAAAGTCCGCATAGATATGATGAAGAGATTTGGATATTACAGCACAGAGAGTAACGGACATTTGAGCGAGTATGTTCCATGGTACAGAAAACGCCCTGAAGAGATTGAGAAATGGATAGATACCAGCGAGTGGATACACGGCGAGACGGGCGGATATTTGCGTGTATGCAAAGAAGGACGAAATTGGTTTGAAGCAGACTTTCCAAACTGGATGAATGAGCCACCACTTGAATTTGCGCAAGACAAAAGAAGTAAAGAGCACGGCTCATTTATTATAGAGTCGTTGGAAACAGGACGCATTTACCGCGGACATTTTAATGTTAGAAATAACGATTGCATAACAAACCTTCCTGCAGACGCTATAGTTGAAGTTCCGGGGTATATAGACGGAAACGGCGTATCTATACCTATCATCGGCGATTTGCCAATGGGGTGCGCTGCGGTATGTAGTCAGTCTATTAATGTTCAGCGTCTTTCAGTTGAAGCTGCTGCTACCGGAAATATTGAGTATTTACGCCAAGCAATGCTTTTGGATCCATTAGTTGGCGCGGTATGTAACCCTCCTGAAGTTTGGCAAATGGTTGATGAATTGCTTATAGCTCAAGAAGAATGGCTTCCGCAGTATACAGAAGCTATTAAAGGCGCTAAAGAACGTATGGCCGGCGATAATCTCATTTCGACTAAAGAAGGTTATACCGGAGCTGTAAGACTTCATACTAAAACAGTTGAAGAAATGGCGGAAAACAGAGCTGCCGCTATAAAAAATACTGAAGCTGATAAGGCTACTAAACTTTAGCGCATAATAGATAGATATTGTTGTTATAACTGTAGGAGCAGATATATTTCCGATCTGTTCCTGCAGTTGAGTTATTTTAATTAAGGATAAATTTAGAGGTTTTAATGTCAAGAAAAAATTCTGTTATTATTTTAGTGATTATGTTATTTTTATTTTGCGGGATAGGGTATGATGTAACAAAAAAGATGTCTCCGACATATGATGAACAAAATCATTTGACGCGAGGAATAGCAATACTCAAAACCGGTGATTTTCGCCTTTCTTTTCATCATCCTCCTTTTGCGAATATACTTTCCTCAGTTCCTGTTATGATAGGTGATAACTATTGGTGGAATAACAGCAGTAATAAATTTGAAGAAAATGTTCCTTCTTTTGAACCTGAGAACGAAAACTTTTTAAATATCTGGACTGCGTCTCATGAAACACTTTATAAAAGCCAAGAAGTTTTTGACGGAGTTAAAGCTATAAAAATAAGCCGTCTGCCGACTCTTCTTTTTGCGATATGCGCCGCGCTAATTATATTCTTATGGACAAAAGAACTTTTTGGGTATATAGGGGCTATACTTTCAACCGGTATATTTTTGTTTGATCCAAATATCATAGCTCATTCGACTTTAACTACTACAGATATGGCGGCGACTGCGACTATTTTGCTTTCTGTGTATTTGCTGAGAAAATATATCGTTAGACCATCATGGATGATTTTGATAGCATGCGGCGCGGCTGTTGGTGTGGCATTTTTGTGCAAATTTTCATCCATAATTTTACTGCCGATATTTGCTCTCATCCTGTTAAGTACTATAAAACATCCAAAGATAGGAAAACGGGTACTAAACGCCTTGTGGGTAGGCATTTTAATGCTTGTTATTGCCGGTTTTACTGTTTGGGCAGGATATTTTTTCAAAGTTGAAAAATTGGCCGCAAAGCCCGGTGAAGCTTTTAGTGTACAGTATAGCGGTAAAGGCAATATTCCTGTGCCGGCAAAACAATATATGCGGGGCATTAAAACTGTTATGGTTGAGGCTGATGGACACAAAGCTTACCTTAACGGAGTTACAGATGATACCGGTAATGGCTGGTGGTATTACTTTCCGGCAACTTTTGTTTATAAAACAAATTGGATAGCGTTAATATTAATTGCCGTAACAACTATTTTATTTATTCTTCCAAAAACACGAAGGAAAATAAAACTTCCGCTAAACGAAACTTTATTTCTTGGTATACCAATTATTATTTATTTACTTGCCGGTTTTGGGCTTCTCGGTATATCGCTCAATTTGGGCGTTAGACACCTTTTACCGATATATCCGTTTATCTACATATTTATTGGCGCGTTAGGAGTATTTGCTGATTTTACTACTAAAAAAACACGAATAGTAACAATTGTTACATTAGTCACTATATTGTTTTCATATATTGCGATAATAGCGCTGAATCATCCTAACTATCTTAGTTATTTTAATTTGCCGCGAGGAGACAGATATCTTATAGATTCAAATTATGATTGGGGACAGGAACTTGAAAAACTAAAAGACTATGAAGATGAAAGGAGTTCACCGGTATATTTAAGTTATTTCGGTACAACTCCTCCGCTCGGTGTTCGTGTTGGCTGTAGATATTTGCCCGGAATGGGGGTAATGTCTAACGCTAAACTCCCGGAGTCTATAGAAAGGCCGTGTTATGTAGCTATCAGCGCTACTTGTCTGCAAGGCGGAAAAGTTTATACCGGAGTGGATTATAAAAAGTTTCTGTTTGATGAAAATGCTGAGTTTGTAGAAATGATAGGTAAAACTATTTATATTTATCATATAGATTAGAGCGTGTTAACACAGACAACGATGAGATATCGAGTTCATGAGGGATGGATCTGAGGAGAGTTACGCTGAACAGATCAATGAGTGCTAACTATAATTTATTTTAATCCCGATTGGAAATCGTTAAACAAGGGCAAATATATGTATTAGGAGGTTGTCATGAATACGTTAATAGATTTTTAAAGAAACTTGAAGAAGCACATATTTGGTACAGTATAGACAAACCTCTGCCGGACAGTATTCAAGTTTTAGTCGTTGTTCCGGGGGAAAGGTGGGAAATTGACTTCTTCTTTGATGATGGAGTAGAATGTAGCAACATATGGGTTGAAAAGTTCAAAAGTGACGGCACAATCTTTGACCGTGATGAGATTGAAATACTATTTAAAGATTTTTCAGACTAAAGGAGTCCGTCCTTAACTTTAATGTAAACTCTAAATATGTTCTTATAATTAGAGTTTACACAAGTTTATGGATAGATTAAAATATTTCATTCGGCAGTTTTTTTATATATTAGTTGTTATTTTTGACGTGAGCTTTTTTAATCCCTATTTTACCCATATTAGCTATAATACCTGCGCCGCCCGAAACTAATTTTTCTGTTTTGCCTTCAAATACAAGATTATCTTCTAAATAGCATTTAATACTATCTTTGCTTACATCTACTTTTAGATTATAAAATTTATCTGTCGCCCATTCAAACTCTTTACTTGCTAGAACTTTTATATTATCATCATAATGCTCAACTAAAACCAATTTACCGCTATCATAACCGAACATTATATAACGGCGCATACCAAGATATCTCACGACGAGTCCTGCTTTATCTGCCATATGAATGCCCAAATCAGCCGTAAAACTATAGTTTTCAAAGTCGCTGTTTCCTGTGATGTATACGCCGTCACTATCCTCTGATATTAGCTCTGTCATAAGTGTCGGGTCAGCTTCGCTTAAAAAATTCCAATTACCGATATTACTCATATTCGAAATAAATCCAACCGGCATATTATCTGTAACAATCGGTTCGCGTGGAAATTCAAAGTCTATATTTTTATCAAAATCAACATTTTGAAGCAGAATAGTGCCAACTATATCGCCACATATTTTAACGCCTAAATCAATGACCGGAAAGCCGATATCTTCTATTTTTAGTTTTACTGTAATCTCTTTTCCTTCTTCCAATAATATCTTATCTGAGTACTGTTCTGTTCCATTATAAAATTTAATGAAAGTAGATGCGTAGCCTGTCCCTTGTGTTTTTAAAGTTTTAAAGTTTGCTGTTATTGTCATGCCCGGGTAGAGTCGCGGTGTTGCCATAACAGAATATTTGTTATCCATTGTATCTTTTTTAGGATGTAAAATAGGGGTTGTTATTTTAGACGGGGCATCAACATTTTTCCTGTTAATATCTATTTTCAATCCTTTGCCGTCATCGTTGTAACATTTTGAATATTTGTCTTCCGACATAAATCCGTGACAGGCGGATTTAATCGCAAAATTAAAATACGGAAGATTTTTTTCATTATCTGATATTTCAAAACCCATCATCCTGCAACCTGCATAGTGCAGATATTCGGTCTCTTTTAGAGAATCTGTAATCCCCCTTGTGCCATCTGCTGTAGGCATTAAGATGCGGTCTGAAAATGGAGAAAGGAAATCGTAATCTTTGTTTATGCCATCTATTCCTGCAATTATTCCCATTACACTTCCGACATTTCCTGAGTTACAGTCAGTATCAAGTCCTGCTGTATTTGCTATGGTTAATGCTTTATAGAAATTATTGTCCGAATAAGCCCAAGCCATCACCATTATAGCGTGGTTTGGCACTATGTGAGCTCCACCCCAATATTTGTCGGTTCCGTAATGCTTCATTATAAGCGCAAAAGTATCATCCCATTTAGGGTTATCTTTTGCCCATTTGCGGACGTTTGTGTGAATCTCTGCTATTAGGGAGTCTTTTGGAGCGTACTCAATGCCAATATCTAAAAGTTTATGAATATCTTTTTCAGTGAACGCAGCAGCGACCATAGCAGCAACTACCATAGCTGCATAAACTGCTTCACCGTCATGTGATACGCTTGCATATTTTTTAGCGAGCTCTGCTGAGCGTTTTGGCTCACCCGGCAATACAAAACCGCAACTGTCTATAAATATCTGTCCGCCTATCTGCTCAGCTACAACTTTTCCATTCGTCTTTATGCTTCCCGAATCAGGAGCTTTTATGCCATGTTTTAACCTTAAAAAAGCGGTATGTTCTGTGCTGCTTCCTGCACCGCCCCACCAAAGAATTGATTTGCCTTCAATTATATAGTTAAGCCAGTTATTGCCGAAATCTTCCGATGTTATATTATTATATTTCTTAGTGTCTTGCAATGCGCGAATAAAGGTAAAAGTGCCTGTTATGTCGTCATCTGAAACCACCAGCGGCTCATCATAATACGTATGCAGATAGCGGTCTACTTTTCCAAAACGGGAAGTCAATTCTTCATATTTTTTGCCCTCAATCGGTCGTCCAAAGTATACTCCGACTATTTTCCCCAAAACTCCCGCATAAAGTTGCTCTTTATAATTTTGTATCATTTTAACCTCTTTTTTCTTTGCCTACAGATGCGAAATAGTTTATCCTCTCGGTCAATGACGGATATTTTTGAGTTGCGTTTTCGCTAAATAACCCATCGTCTATTTTTACTGATTCATGTCCTATTAACGCCCAAGTTGCTGTTAATAAATGTGCAAACTGTGGGAACAATATTTCGGGACAATTGAAAGATTGGCGTGAAGAGTTTATGTCTACTCCTGATATCTCCATTAGCTCATTTTTTTTTGCAAGCTGAGAAATGAACTCTAACTGTTTTTTAGTGTTTCGTGGCGGCATATATGTTATACCGTGAAACCCTATCTGTTTGATGTGTTTTACGAACTCTTCCAAATATTCGTCCTCAAACTTTTCTGCCTTTTTGTCTCCGGTTGGAGATTCGTCAACATCTCCCAAATATGCGTAAACTAAAATTGCGCCAATTTTATCAGCAAATTCAGGCAAAAGTTTTACATTTATGCACTCTTTTTCATTGGGCTGAACAAATATGGTATCTAAAAAATCTGTCTTTAAAACGCCTAAAAGGTCGTATATGTAATGTGGATTATCTTTGTCGAGAAGATATCCTTCTTTTTTTGTTGGTATAGTTAAGTGAAGTTGATTTACTAAAAAATCTACTAACTTTTCTCCATAACCGTTTTTCTCTATTAATGCATTGGAAATAGCAAGCAATAGATGTCTTTCAGTAACACTGCCGCCGCAGTCTGCCATAGAAAGAGATTTTACATCTTTAAAATAATCGATATATTTTATGCCAAAAGGTGTTAATAAACTATTGGCGCGTTCAGTCATCTCAATATTTCGTTTTTCGCGCTCAATAGATATTGGATGCAAAAAAGCATTGCACTCATCAAGCGCTGATTCCCTGACGCCGTGTAGGGCAATATAAGCTATGTTTGGCATACCCGGCGCATTTATCAATCTGTTTTCAAACGGTGTATCTGAAAAATTGACCCGTATTTCAAATCCACAGGTTACAGGCATATCATATTTTTCACCGGCAGAGAGCATCTCTTTAATGCCGGCAACAGAGTCATGATCCATTATGCCAACCGCGCTAAGATGTGCTTCTTTAGCCTTTGATATAGCATCTGTTGGCGTATAAGGACTGAATGAATAGACAGTATGAACGTGGTTGTTGACTTCGCAATTATTCATTAGCTACCTTCATAGCTATTTCTGCCCATTTGTACAGCCTTTCAGGGTGATAGTTGAGCGTGCTTACATCTTTTAAAATGTATTCCAATTGACATCCATAACGCTCACATGCCTGTTTAGTTTTTCGCAAATCTTCAGCTATAAACTCTTCGTCCCATGCTCCGTCAATGAGCAGGGCAGGGTTGGGCTTTCTTGACATGATAACTTTTCGTTCAGCAAGCCTTTCCGCTCCAATCTCTTGGTCTACCCAAGGACTCATAGATATTTTTTTGACATTTGGTATAGCATCACATATGATATCTACTTTTAAGTGTAGCGGGTCGCAGCAGCCGTAATACACGAGTCCGCATCGCTCATAGTATTCTTTAGCGTAGTCAAGCTCAAATTCTTTATGCATTGACGGTGATACTGTAGAGAAAATCTGCGCCAATCCTGCGCCCCAAATATGTTTTGCTTCAGCTACAGCAGGATAGTCATAAGTAGTTAATTCATCGGTGTAAGCGCCACTGCAGTGTATGTATGATTGTCCGCTGACAAGCAGTCCGGCATTCTCAACTTCGGTTAATGACTCCATCTTAAAGTCGGTAAATCGACGTAATATCATGTGCATAAAATCGGGGTTATCTATTAGGTCGCTTATACAGTTTTCAACACCGTAAATTTGCGGCAAAGTGTCCCATATATCAAACCAGGGGTAACTTGACCCAACTATTTTTGTCGGGAGAGCGCCGCCGAGTAGTTCGTCAATATTTGCTTTTCTTTCCAAAGTTTCTTTTTCAAGGTACTCAATAGGTGTCCTCTGTTCAAATAATATTTCAAGATCTTCTTTTGATTTTATTTGATTATGGTATGCGTGGCTTATACAACCTGTATTAAGCTCATCAATTTTTGATACATCTTCTGAAACAGGAAAATATAGTCCGCCTTTTGCTGATTTAGGTACTTCTAAAAAGGGAAGAACGAGCATATCAACAGGGAAATTATTATAGCTATAGATCATTCGGCGAAAATACCATTCCAAAGAGTTTTCTAATTCACCTTCTGTTTGAAGTTTCATATCAGTGTTTGGATTTAGTTCATGCCAAGGAAGTTGATCTATAAGTACCATTGGGCGTTCACCATTAAAAGTATTGAACGCTTTCCATTCGTTCACTTTACTCTCAAATTGTTTGCTTGATATTTCAGCAACTTGAGAAGCCAAGTCATATAATATTTCATTTGTCATAGCAGTTATACCTCAAATACATTTTAAACTAATATATTATAACATATCAAAATGGATAGTGCAATCTTTTATTACGTTGTCTGTTCGGGTGAAAAACATATTTTGTTATTATTTTGATAATAAGAAGAGTTGTTTTTAAAGCATAATGATTTTAAAATGTGTTTATGTACCTATCATCAAATATATGTAAACACCTTCAATACTATGTAATTGAAATAATAAGATTGCAGCTTAATATGTCACAGTGGGTATTTACAGAAGCGATTCATGTCGCCATTGTTACGGCCAATCATTGGAAGAGTAATAATAATGGTCAAGAAAGTTAAAACGGATAAACAGACAAAGCAGAATGGCAACGTTTAATTGAGCTTGCATATAAATCAAGCTACGGCTTTGAGTGGAGTGGATATTCGCTCCTGCTGCCTTTTAAAAAGTAGCAATTTCTTCAGAGGTAAACAGAATAATAGCATAATATAATTACGCTGTTTTTATCAAAATCAAAAATTTAAAATAAAAGGGAACATTTGTGGATTAGCAAAGTCTAATATACTATAGACAACCATAAAACCTATTGACGGCATAGTCTATAAATTATTATAAGGTAACTAAAAACGAGAGTTTTGGAGGTTACCATTAACAACAGGAGGTAGCTGGTATGCTAAAAAAAATCATCTTATTACTTATGGCAACCCTATTTGCGTTTATCCCTGTGATAGCGCAAACAGAAGAGGACGTTTATAAAAGCGAAGAAGTTTTGGTTGTTGATGAAACGCCTTCATTGGTTGAAATCGTCTTTATCCTTGATCGCAGCGGTTCAATGGGCGGCTTAGAGAAAGACACTATCGGCGGTTACAATGAATTTGTCAAACTACAAGCGGCGGAAGGACCGACACGTCTCACCACAATTTTATTTGACACCAACTATGAAGTTTTGCATGATGGCGTTGACGCGGCTGACATTCAACTGACTAACAAAGAGTATTTTGTTCGTGGTTCAACCGCAATGCTTGACGCTATCGGTAAAAGTATCAATACTGTTGAGAACAGACTCCGTAATACTCCGGAAGAAGAACTACCGGGCAAAGTTATCTTTGTTATAACGACAGATGGTATGGAAAACTCCAGCAAAGAATATACATACGCTATGGTAAGTGAGCTCATAAAGAAAAAACAGGAAGAAGATAAGTGGGAGTTTCTTTTCTTTGGCGCTAATATAGACGCGTCTAAAGTAGGGCGACAGCTCAGTATATCACCTGACTATACCTTTAATTATGAGGCTACGAATGATGGAACTTTAGGTATGTTTAGATATGCTAATATCAATGTGATTAACATGCGAAACGGAGTAATGTTATCACCTGAAAATAATGAATTAGAAGAAGATGAAAGTGATTAACGGATTTTACAGGCGTTTCAAGTGAAAATCTCGCGAAAATTTTACGTCTCACGATTCGATTTTTCTTCGAAAATCGAACCGTGAGACGTAAAATGTGGATAGCGTATTCAAAATATAGACCTATAACATAGATTATTTTTAGCAGTTCTCTATAAGGTATAATTTATCTCAAAGTATAGTTCTGTTATTTTTTATAAGCTGAATCAGCGTCAAATATCGGATCCGCGGTGATAGATATATTACCATCTTTTATTTCACGATAAAAACAGCTGTAATATCCTGTGTGACAAGCGCCGCCAATTTGTTCTACTTTTAAAACTATACAGTCAAGGTCACAGTCAATTTTTATTTCTAAAACTTTTTGACGATTCCCGCTCTGTTCACCTTTTCGCCAAAGTTTTTGGCGGCTGCGACTATAATATGTACCGAATTTTGTATCAATGGTCTCTAAAAGAGCTGAATCATTCATATAAGCGACCATTAATACTTCTCCTTTTTCGTCTTGTACAACAGCGGGGATAAGCCCGTCAGCATTCCATTTAAGATTGCCTATATCAAATTGCATATTATCTTCGTAATTTTTTAACATATTGTTTTGCCTCAATTAGTTTATTACTTCACTGTGGTATTGCTGAATAGATTTTACATCATAATCTTCATTTTGAGCAGCTTTTATACCTTCAACTACACTTATTGATGCTGCGATAGTTGTTATATAAGGTATTTTACAGCGAATTGCGGATTTTCTGATATAGCTGTCATCGTAAATACTTTCTTTTCCTGCGGGAGTATTTATGATGATAGCAAAATCTCCATTTTGAATCATATCTGTGATATGTGGTCTGGCTTCATGCATTTTGTTTATAGCTATAGCATTTATACCGTTTTCTATAAGCAGTTTTGCTGTACCTGACGTTGAGTAAATTTTAAATCCTAATTCGTTAAGACCTTTTGCAACCGGTATAGCGGCGTTTTTATCACGGTCCGCTACAGTTATAAGCGCTGACCCGCTTGTTGGAAGTCTAAGTCCTGCAGCCATCTGTGATTTGTAGAATGCCAGCCCGTAACTGTCAGCAAGTCCCAAAACTTCACCAGTAGAGCGCATTTCAGGACCGAGCAGAGGGTCAACCTCAGGGAACATGTTAAATGGAAATACAGATTCTTTTACACCAAAATGTTTGTATTCGGAAGCTAAGAGATGCAAGTCAGGTATTTTTGCTCCCATAACTATCTGGGTTGCCAGTTTAGCCATAGAAACTCCCGTTACTTTACTTACAAGAGGAACCGTACGTGAAGCTCTGGGATTAGCCTCTAAAACATATACTTTACCATTGCATATAGCATACTGAATGTTCATAAGACCGATAACATCAAGCTCTACGGCTATCTTTTTAGTATATTCTTCAATAATTTTAATATGTTCTTTTGATATACTGACAGGAGGGATAACACATGCTGAATCACCTGAATGGATACCTGCAAGTTCAATGTGCTCCATAACTGATGGAACAAAAGCGTTTTCACCGTCGCTTATGGCATCAGCCTCTGCTTCGATAGCATTTTCTAAAAAATTGTCAATAAGTATCGGCATTTCAGGGCTTAAATCTACTGCTGCATTAACATACTTTGTCAACATTTCTTCGTCATAAACAACTTCCATTCCACGTCCGCCCAACACAAATGAAGGGCGTACCATAAGCGGATAACCTATTCTTTTTGCAATCTCTTTTGCTTCATCTAATGTTGAAGCCATACCGCTTTCAGGTTGCGGTATACCAAGTTTATTCATCATTTTTGAGAATAAATCTCTATCTTCTGCTAAAGATATGCTATCGGAAGATGTACCTATTATCTTAACTCCTTCTTTTGCCAAGTCATCTGCGATATTTAGTGGTGTTTGTCCACCGAATTGAACTATAACACCGTCCGGTTTTTCTTTATGATATATACTTAAAACATCTTCAACTGTAAGCGGTTCAAAATAGAGTTTGTCTGCTGTATCATAGTCTGTAGATACTGTTTCAGGGTTACAGTTAACGATAATAGACTCATACCCCAGTTCTCTTAAAGCAAATGCTGCGTGTACACAAGTGTAATCAAACTCAATACCTTGTCCTATTCTGTTTGGTCCGCCGCCTAAAATCATTATTTTTTTTGCGTTATTTACAGGAGCTGTATCTTCACCATTGTAAGTACTGTAGTAGTACGCGTTATCACCTTTAACGCCGCTTACCCTCACGTCTTGCCAACATTCAACAACACCGAGCGCAATTCTTTGCTCGCGAATAGACTTTTCGCTAACTTCTAATATTTGTGATAAATATTTATCGGAAAACCCGTCCTTTTTGGCTTGTGTCAGCAGTTCGCCGGGAAGTTCTTTTCCTTTATAGGTTAAAACTTTTTCTTCTAGTTCTACAAGCTCCATCATTTGGGTTAAGAACCATTTACCTATTTTTGTCATATTGTGCGCCTCATCTAAGGTTAGCCCTTTTCTGAATGCTTCATATAATATAAATTGTCTCTCTGAAGTAGGAGAAATTAATTTTTTCTTAAGTTCGTCCAGACTAAGTGTGTTGTAGTTGCTTGCAAATCCAAGTCCGTACCGTTTATTTTCCAATGATCGAATGGCTTTTTGAAATGCTTCTTTATAATTTTTGCCAATGCTCATAACTTCACCGACAGCTTTCATCTGTGTTCCGAGAATGTCTATAGACCCTGGAAACTTTTCAAAAGCCCACCTGGCAAATTTTACAACAACATAATCGCCGTATGGTGTATATTTTTCTAAAGTACCTTCACGCCAGTATGGTAATTCTTTTAACGTATGTCCGGCAGCTAAAAATGCGGATACAAGCGCGATAGGAAATCCGGTAGCTTTACTTGCGAGTGCAGAGGAGCGAGAGGTTCTTGGATTAATCTCAATAATAACAATACGGTCAGAAACAGGGTCGTGCGCAAACTGTACATTTGTTCCGCCGATAACGCCGACACTCTCAACTATTTTGTATGCTATATCTTGAAGTCTTTTTTGCAGATCAACTGGAACAGTGAGCATCGGAGCAACACAATAACTGTCTCCTGTATGGACGCCCATAGGGTCAACATTTTCGATAAAACATACAGTAACCATTTTTCCGTCACTGTCACGAACAACTTCGAGTTCAAGTTCTTCCCAACCGAGCACGGACTCTTCAACCAATATCTGTCCTATCATACTTGCCGCGATACCTCTTGTTGCGATAGTTCTCAGTTCTTCAACATTCCAAACAATTCCTCCTCCGGTTCCGCCCATAGTGTACGCCGGACGAATAACAACCGGATAACCGAGCATAGAGGCTATCTTTTCAGCTTCTTCAACAGTATATGCAGGTTCGCTTTTAGCCATTTCAATGCCTAGTGCATCCATAGCAGCTTTAAATTCTATTCTGTCTTCACCGCGCTCAATGGCATCAGCTTGAACTCCGATAACTTCCACATCATATTTATCTAATATCCCGGCTTTATATAAGTCGGAAGTAAGGTTTAGTCCTGTTTGTCCGCCAAGGTTTGGAAGTAGGGCGTCAGGTTTTTCTTTCGCTATAATTTTCTCAATAGTCTCAACATTTAGCGGCTCGATGTATGTAAAGTCCGCCATCTCAGGGTCAGTCATAATAGTGGCTGGATTTGAGTTGATTAAAACAATCTCATATCCAGCCTCTCTAAGTGCTTTACATGCCTGCGTTCCTGAATAATCAAATTCACAGGCTTGCCCAATAATAATGGGCCCCGAGCCAATAATCAATACTTTTTTTATGTCTTTTCGTACAGCCATCTCTTACTTTACTCTCCTTATATACTACATTTACTTAAACTTATAAATTATACCACATTTTTTTATAAATAGCAAGAGGTTATTGTTATTTTATTAATTGCTCACTTAAATATTATAACAGAATTATTTTCATTTACGGAATATTTAAAAAAAATATAAAAACTATTGATTTTTTTGCAAATATTTTGCTGAATATAGTTATAACCTTCTTGACAAATAGAATGGGGGGGGGGTATAATATATAGAATATTAATAAAAAGAGAGTGAAAATTATGAAAGAATATTGT
>JGI994J12354_10000169_pt1 | contig 63434 bp, 58 predicted proteins | sample IntmicLarv3ML3BL_FD_12354 | JGI IMG/M metagenome (IMG submission 12354) | reverse complement strand
TTATGATGAAGTAAGAACCCAGTGGGGTGATACTTTAGCAGAAAGTGCAGTAATATCAAGAAGAGCAGTAAGCGAAAGTGGCAGTCTTGACCCAGAGATAGCAGGAGATGGTAGTTTGGTAGTTGAACTATACTATAGTCGAAACAGCTATACCATAACCTATAAATACGAAGGCGATATTCCAAGTGGCGTAGCAGAGCCAATGGCATTAACCAAGGAATTTGGCGAAGAAGTAACGTTGCCAGCAGTAGCTAGTGTCCCAGGATATACCTTTAATGGCTTTACTACTAGTAATGCAACCATTACCGATGGGGCATTTGTGGTACCAGCCAGCAATGTTGAAGTCAAAGGAAGCTGGGTGAAGGTGGCGACTGGAGACGGAGATGGAACGGGAAGTACTGGAGACGGAAGCGGAAGTATCGGAGACGGAAGTGGAAGTACAGGAGACGGAAGCGGAAGTACAGGAGACGGAAATGGAAGCACCGGAAACGGAAGCGGAAGTACCGGAAACGGAAGCGGAAGTACAGGAGACGGAAGTGGAAGTACAGGAGACGGAAGCGGTAATACTGGAACTGGCAACACAGGTACCGGAAATGATGGTACTGGCAACAATAACAACAATAATAGTACTGGAAATAATAACAACGGTACTGGAAACAACAATACCGGCAGTGGCAATAATAACACTGGCACAGTAAGACCAGGAACAACTAATGTTGGTAACACTAGCCCAGCCCGTGTTGGCACAATTATGGGTGCTAAGACTGGCGATACTAATAATCTAATGTTATTAATAAGCTTGTTATTAATCTCAGGACTTAGCATTACTGTAATCAGTGTTAAGAAACGCCGAAAACAAGCAAGTAAATAAAGTTTACCAAGAGAAGCTTTATTATAAAGAGATAAGATACCACAAAAGGGACGGCGAGATTCGCTGTCTCTTTTGCTAGTTTACTGGGGAAGAATTTTGCGAGCGACTGCACAGAGATATATTATTCCATCTTTATGGTTTTGCTAAGGCTCTATTGAAACATCCTATTGCAAAGGAAAAACTATGAACCTATAATCAAAACCATCGCAACATTCACCCACAAAGCTTCAAAGAAAAATTCTCGGATTGACATTAGCGAAGCGAGTCAAGGAGAGATTTCTTTCTATTGAAGCGTAAATTTAACAAGGATATTAAAGCGAGTCAAAGAGAGACTTCTTTCTATTCATTCTTTTATGGGTGTATGACTTTACCTTTACGGCATAATCGTGTACAATTAATAAGGAAAATTCAAAAGAACTTTTTGTAATGACAACGGTTGTAATGACATCGCTGGCGTTATAGACATAATGAAAGGACGGAAGATGAGCGTTTCAATAGTTTTTCAGCAGATGATTATAATATTTGCTTTGATAGCAGTAGGTTTCATCATAGCTAGAAAGCAGATTTTTTCAAGTTATGCCGCATCGGATTTATCCAAGTTAATAACCGATATTTGTAATCCAGCACTGTTAATATGTAGTGCTTTTGATAAAGATGGTAGCGTGACAGATAAAGACCTTATCTTTACGGTGGTAGTTGTAATAATATACTATATTGTCTTGATCGGAATTAGTATGATAATTCCACGAATCATTAAAGCAAAGAAAGAAGAGTTCAAATCCTATAAGATGATAAGCGTATATAGCAATATCGGATTTATGGGAATACCACTCATATCAGCCGTAATGGGTAGTTCAGCAGTTATTTATCTATCGATTTTTATTATTGCTTTTAATTTATTAGCATATACACATGGGATTACCGTGTTGACCAACGAAGGTGAAGACGGGGGACATAAAATCAATTGGAAGCGGATGATTAATCCTGGAACAATTGCATCGGTGATAACGATTATTATATTCTCAACCAATATCAAAGTTCCGATGATGGCTCAAGATACCTTGAATTATTTAGGTCGGTGTACGACATTTTTATCAATGGCAGTTATTGGTATGGCATTAGCACAGATTCCCGCGAAGGAATTATTTTCAGAATATCGACTTTATCTGTTTTCCGCAATTCGCTATGTAATAGTGCCAACTGTCGCGGCGTTTTGCTTAAAGCCGTTCATTCACAATGATGTCTTGTTAGGGGTATTAGTCTTTACCTTAGCACTACCGCCAGCCAATATTTCACTGATGCTAGCGAAGCAGTATAATGTTGATGAGCGGTTATTCTCTAAAGCAATAGTGTTGACAACGATATTATCAGTGTTGACGGTGACAATTGCTTCATGGGTGCTGGTAATAGTTTAGCCAAGATGAATAGAAATGTGGTCTTATAGCCTATTTTAAGAGACAAAGGAGTCAATATGAAATGGAATAAATATACATTACAAACACGGTCTGAAATAGTCGATATTATTAGCGCAACCTTAGCAGAGGTGGGCGTCGAAGGGGTGGAGATTTCGGACAAGCAGCCATTAAGTGAAGCCGATAAATCACAGATGTTTGTTGATATCATGCCAGAGGAGCCAATCGATGATGGAACGGCGGAGGTGAACTTCTATCTTGATGAAGATATGGAGGAAACGGTAGTTCTGAGCGAGGTGAAGCGACAACTTGATGAACTCAAAGAATTCATCAATATCGGGGCAGGTACGATTACGAAGTCACAAACAGAAGATAAGGACTGGATTAATAATTGGAAAGAACATTTCAAACAATTTTATGTTGATGATATATTAATTATTCCATCATGGGAAAAAGTGAAAGCGGAAGATGCTGACAAAATGATTATTCACATCGATCCAGGGACAGCCTTTGGAACAGGGATGCATGAGACAACGCAGCTTGCGATTAGACAGCTTAAGAAGTATGTTAAGTCAACATCGACAGTATTAGATGTTGGAACTGGTAGCGGAATTCTTTCGATTATTGCTTTGAAGCTGGGGGCAGCATATGCCGTTGGAACAGATTTAGACCCATGTGCGAAGACTGCTGTTGCCGAAAACAAGACCGCCAATCAGATACCAGTAGATTCATTTAAGATGATGATTGGTAACATTATTGAAGATGAGAAGATTAAATCTGAAGTTGGTGCAGGCATATATGATATCGTGGTAGCTAATATTTTAGCGGATGTATTAGTACCGTTGACACCAGTGATTGTTAATCAGTTAAAAGAAGGTGGGATTTATATTACTTCAGGGATTATTAATGATAAGGAAGAAGACGTCAAAGTAGCGATTCAAGAAGCAGGATTAAAGCTTGAAGAGATTACCTATCAAGGTGAATGGGTTTCGGTAACAGCACGAAAGTAGGAGAAGAAATGCATCGTTTTTTTGTGGATAAGAGGCAAGTCTCAGAACTAGAGATACATATTGATGGAATGGATGTTAAGCACATTAAGAATGTCCTGCGAATGAAGATAGATGAAGAGATTGTTGTTAGTGATGGCGATAATCTGGAATACACTTGTTTTATTAAGCAGATTACTGATGATGAAGTGATTGCACAGATTAAAGATGTTCAAAAGGTCGGGTTAGAGCTTAAGTCACAGATATATCTATTTCAAGGGCTACCAAAGAGTGATAAGATGGAATTGATTATCCAAAAGGCAGTGGAATTAGGGGTGTATCAGGTGATTCCGGTAGCAATGAAACGATGTGTGGTCAAATACGACAGTAAGAAGGAAGCTACGAAGCTTAAACGTTGGCAAGAGATAGCCAAGAGTGCCGCAAAACAAGCCAAACGGATGATAATTCCGAAGGTACAAGCGATTCAAAGCTTTGAAGAAGCACTGGCAATGGCAAGTAAGTTAAATATTTGTCTTTTGCCGTACGAGCTAGCGGTGAATATTGAAGATACAAAAACAGTTCTAAGCAATATCAAACCAGGCGAGTCAATTGGGGTCTTCATTGGTCCAGAGGGCGGCTTTGCTGAGACGGAAGTGGCGGATGCAATAGCAAGTGGTGCACAAGCGATTACGCTAGGAAAGCGGATTCTACGAACAGAGACAGCGGGGCTTGCAATGCTTTCGATTTTGATGTTCTTGATGGAGGAAGCATAGTGGAAGCATATTTAGATAATGCGGCGACGACGAAATGTTATGCGCAGGTAAGTGAAATAGTGATGCAGACAATGATGGTTGATTATGGTAATCCGTCGTCCATGCATCGTAAAGGTATTGCGGCTGAACGCTATGTAAAAGAAGCGGCAACGCAGATTGCCAGTACGATGAAGGTGTTGCCCAATGAGATTTATTTTACTTCGGGTGGAACGGAAAGCAATAACTGGGCACTGATTGGAACCGCAATGGCAAATCGCCGTCGTGGCAATCACATTATTACAACGGCGATAGAACATCCATCAGTTTCGGAGCCAATTGAATATTTAGCCGAGCAAGGTTTTGAGATTACGCGTCTGGGAGTTAATCAGCAAGGGATAATTGACTTAGAAGAACTAACTACGGCAGTAACACCAGAGACGATTCTGGTATCGATTATGTACGTGAATAATGAGGTTGGTAGTGTTCAGCCGATTGCCGAGATTGGTAGCTTATTACATCAGCTTAGACCAGATATTTGTTTTCATGTGGATGCTATCCAAGCGTATGGCAAATATTTGATTAATCCAAAGAAAATGCAAATTGATTTGTTATCAGTCAGCGGACACAAAATTCATGGTCCTAAGGGTGTCGGCTTTTTGTATATTAGAGATAAGGTTAAGATAGCGCCACTAATCTATGGTGGCGGACAACAAAACGGCTTGCGCTCTGGCAGTGATAATGTTCCAGGGATTGCTGGTCTGGGGATTGCGGCAAAAGAAATTCATCAAAATCTAGAAGCTAAGACCAAAGACCTATATGCGTTAAAGCAACATCTGCTTAAGGGTTTAGGGCAATTAGAAGCGGTCACGATTCATGGGATGGACGCAAACGAAGGGGCACCGCATATTATCAATGCATCTTTTCTAGGGGTGCGTAGTGAAGTGATTTTACATTCTCTGGAAGAGCGGGGTATCTATGTTTCAGCAGGGTCCGCCTGTGCTACTCACAAGCGGAGCAAAAGTCCGACTTTAACAGCGATTAAAGCTAATCCGAAGATGTTAGAATCGTCAATTAGATTTAGTTTTAGTAGCGCGACAACAATTGCTGAAATAGATTATACGTTAAAAGCATTAGCGGAATTATTGCCGATGTTGCGACGCTATCAGCGAAGATAATAGCATTACCAAAGGTAGAGAGAGGAATATTATATGTATAAAGCATTTTTAATAAAATATGCCGAAATAGGCTTAAAAGGAAAGAATCGCTATATATTCGAGAATGCCCTAATGAATCAGATTCGTTTTGCACTTAGAAGTGTAGAGGGGGAATTTAAGGTTACTAAAGAGCAAGGGCGGATATATGTTGACGCTTTGACAGAATTTGAACTTGATGAAACCGTTAAGGCACTATCAAGAGTCTTTGGGATATCGGGGATTTGCCCAGTAGTGATTAAAGAAGATGAAGGCTTTGAGCAATTAGCTAAGGATGTTATAGACTATATTGGAGAAGTGTATCCCGATAAACGTAAGACCTTTAAGGTTAATGTTCGTCGTGCCAAGAAGACCTATCCAATGAGTTCAATGGAGACTAACGCGGCATTAGGGGGCGAGATTTTAGAAGCCTTTGAGGAGTTAAAGGTAGATGTACATAAGCCGGATATTATGCTAAGTATTGAGATTCGTAATAGGATTTACATTTATTCGGAAGTGATTAAGGGTCCTGGTGGAATGCCGGTAGGAACTAATGGTAAGGCGATGCTCTTGCTTTCAGGTGGAATTGATAGTCCAGTGGCAGGCTACATGATTGCTAAGCGTGGTGTTCAATTAGAAGCGATTTATTTTCATGCACCACCATATACGAGTGACCGTGCCAAACAAAAGGTAGTTGACTTGGCTAATTTAGTTGCCAAGTATAGCGGTCCAATTAAATTACACATTATCAACTTTACCGATATTCAGTTGTATATTTATGACCAATGTCCCCATGCTGAATTAACGATTATCATGCGTCGTTATATGATGAAGATAGCCGAAATAATAGGCGAGAAGAATGACTGTGCGGCACTTATTACGGGTGAAAGTATTGGTCAAGTAGCAAGTCAAACGATTTTAAGCTTGGTATCAACTAATGAAGTTTGTGAGATGCCAGTATTTAGACCGGTTATAGGTTTTGATAAACAAGAGATAATTGAAGTTTCTCAGAAAATAAATACTTTTGAGACATCAATTCAGCCATTTGAAGATTGTTGTACAATCTTCGTTGCGAAACATCCAGTTACCAAACCAAACCTTAATATTATCAAACGTTCAGAAGAACGATTAGCAGAAAAGATTGATGAGATGTTAAAAGTGGCAGTAGATACAGCAGAAGTGGTGATTGCCGAATAGAGTGTCAAAAGACCTTTTGATACCCTAGTTTTATAAGGAACAAAGAGTCTGCTTGCAGACTCGCCGCGCCGAGCGTTCTTCCAATTAAGCGAGTGCGCATCCCGCGGAGCGTTTTTGCTTTATAGGAGCACTTTCCTATAAAGTAAAAAAGGTGCATCCTTTAGGATGCACCAGCTAGTACTACGCGATATATGGTTTAAGTAGTTCTAAAACATTATCTAAATGAGTTCCTTCAGCATGAACGTTTAAGTCGATTGGCTTTGCGAGGTCGAGACTAAAAATACCCATGATGGATTTGGCATCGATTACATATCTTCCTGACACTAGGTCAAAGTCAAAATCAAATTTGGATATATCGTTCACGAAAGCTTTCACTTTGTCGATGGAATTTAGAGAAATTTGTACTGTTTTCATAAGAGTAATCCCCCTTTACGTATTTGAATTTAAATAGTTGCAAACTTACAATTCATCTTACATTTTATATAAGAAAAAGTCAAGAAATCATTTTAAAACTAAAGAAATAAATAGCAAGATTGTAAACAAAAGCTAGGAGTAAATCATGAAGAAAAAGGTAGCCCTACATAATTTGGGGTGTAAAGTAAATGCATATGAACTAGAAGCGATGCGACAGATGTTATTAACTGGCGGCTACGAAATAGTGCCATTTGATGTCGATGCCGATATCTATATTATTAATACCTGTACAGTAACTAATGTTGCTGACCGTAAGTCACGGCAGATGATTCGTAAAGCCAAGAAGATGAATTCAAAAAGTGTTATTGTCGCCGCTGGTTGTTATGTTCAGGCAAGTGCTGATGAACTTAAAGATGATGACGTGGTTGACATTATCATTGGTAATAACAATAAACAAAATTTGTTATCAATTTTGGATGAATATTTTGCCCGAAATGATAAATTACAAGTAGTGACGGATATTAATGCGATTGCTGAATATGAAGAGTTATCAGTCTTTGAAACAGCAGAGAATACACGAGCTTACATTAAGGTGCAAGATGGTTGTAATCAGTTTTGTACATATTGTATCATTCCGTATATGCGTGGTAGAGTCAGAAGCCGAGCACTAGCTGATGTTGAGCGTGAAGCGAAGCGATTAGCCAAGGTGGGCTATCAAGAAGTCGTGCTAACAGGGATTCACCTAAGCTCATATGGTCTTGAGCGAGAGGAAAAAGAGGGCTTGCTAAAGCTTATTAAAGTAGTTCATGGCATTGATGAGATTAAAAGAATTCGTCTAGGTTCATTAGAGCCGCGAATTATTAACGAGACCTTTGTCAAAGAATTGGCAAAGCTTAAAAAGGTCTGTCCGCATTTTCACCTATCACTACAAAGTGGTTGCGATACGACTTTAAGACGAATGAATCGACGTTATACAACTAAAGAATATCGTGAAAAATGTGATATCTTGCGTGCGTACTATGACCAGCCATCAATTACGACCGATATCATTGTTGGCTTTCCCGGTGAAACAGAGGCGGAATTTGAGATTACGAAACAATTTATTAAGACGATTTCTTTTTATGAAACCCATATTTTTAAATACTCACCAAGAGAAGGTACGAAGGCAGCGAGTATGCCAGAGCAAGTTGCAGAGTCAATCAAAGGTCAGCGAAGTAAGGTATTAATTGCTTTAGGTTACGAGCAGAAGCAAGCGTTTATGAAGCGGTTTTTAGGTAAAGAACTAAGTGTTCTAATTGAAGAAGAGGTAGTCATTGAAGGAAAACAATATTTAGTCGGGCATACGCCAGAATATTTAAAAGTGGCGTTAGAAGGTGATAGAAGTCTCTTCCATAAGAGTGTGACAATTACCGCGAAAGGCATTTTAGCAGAGGATTACATCGTGTAGGTTTTCAGCGGTTTTTCAGCGGATAAGTCAAGTTTTCATTGAATTTTATGGCATATTATATTAAAATGGATAATAGAAAGAGATAAGGGCGTGATAAAATGGAAAACATTAGTAACACACAATACTTTAAAGTGAAGACCGAGCCAGAGATACAAGTGAAGGATGTTCTTGATATTGTGTATACAGCAATGACGGAAAAGGGCTATAACCCAGTTAACCAGATTGTTGGATATATTATGTCTGGTGACCCAACTTATATCACTAGCTACAAAGGTGCTAGAAGTATGATTATGAAGGTTGAACGAGATGAGCTGGTGGAAGCATTATTAAAAGAATACATTCAAAGCCAATCATGGGAACGAGAATAATTCATGAGGATTATGGGACTGGATTATGGGTCGAAGACAGTAGGGGTAGCTATTAGTGATTCGCTTGGTTTGACAGCCCAAGGAGTAGAGACAATTTGGCGCCAATCAGAGAAGCGATTGCGTCAGACCTTAGCAAGAATTGATGAGTTAATTAAGGAATACCAAGTAGAGACTATTGTCTTGGGATTTCCTAAAAATATGAATGATACTATTGGCGACAGGGCTGTTAAGACTTTAGAGTTCAAAGAAGCTTTAAAGAAGAGGACAGGTCTGAATGTTGTTATGGAGGATGAACGATTAACAACAGCAGAAGCGAGACGTGTTTTAATAGAGGAGGGAGTCAGAAGGGAAGACCGCAAGAAGCGTATTGATGAGATAGCAGCAGGATTTATATTGCAGGGTTATTTGGATGAAATCTATAATCAGCGCAATAGAAGATAAAGAGGTTGATAAATAATGGAGAAAATTGTATTCACCGAGACAGATGGAACGGATATAGAATTTTATATTGAAGAACACACGAGAGTAAACGGGTATAATTACCTACTAGTATCAGATTCCGAAGAAGATGAAGCCGAGGCGTACATTCTTAAGGATTTATCACAGGATGGTGAAGAGGATTCACAATATGTGATGGTTGAAGACGAACTGGAATTAGAGGCGATATCCCGTGTTTTTAATGAAATGCTAGAGGACGTGAAAATTGAATTGTAGTGAAAAAATGAATGGAGGTACTTTTGAAAAAAGATAGTAATGCAAAATTAAAAATTATTCCACTAGGTGGTTTAGAGCAGATTGGAATGAATATCACTGCCTTTGAATGTGAAGACAGTATTATTGTGGTGGACTGCGGTCTGTCATTTCCAGAAGATGATATGTTGGGAATCGATTTAGTCATTCCTGATGTAACCTACTTAAAAGATAATTATAGCAAGCTGAAGGGCTTCGTTATTACACATGGTCATGAGGACCATATCGGGGCATTACCATATGTCCTAAAAGAAGTAAATGCACCAATATATGGCACGAAATTAACCTTGGGACTAATTGATAATAAGCTCAAAGAGCATAATATGTTACGCACGGTTAAGCGAAAGACAGTCAAACATGGTCAATCAATTAACCTGGGTAATTTTAGAATTGAATTTATTAAGACGAATCATAGTATTGCTGATGCATCAGCATTGGCTATTTATTCACCAGCTGGAATAGTTGTTCATACTGGTGACTTTAAGGTGGATTATACGCCAGTATTTGGCGATGCAATTGATTTACAACGATTTGCGGAGATTGGAAAAAAGGGTGTTTTGGCACTTTTATGTGATAGTACTAATGCAGCACGTCCAGGTTTTACGATGTCAGAACGAACCGTCGGCAAAACTTTCGATAATATCTTTGCAGACCATAAGAACACCAGAATTATTATTGCGACATTTGCATCAAATGTTGACCGTGTTCAACAGATTATTAATTCGGCATATAAGTATGGTCGTAAAGTAGTCTTAGAGGGTCGTAGTATGGTTAATGTTATCACTACGGCATCAGAACTTGGGTATCTAAGTATACCAGATAAGACTTTGATTGAGATTGACCAAATGAAGAATTATTCTGATGAACAAATGGTTCTAATTACTACTGGTAGTCAGGGTGAATCAATGGCAGCATTATCACGAATGGCAGCTAATATTCATCGTAAAGTATCAATTAAGCCAGGCGATACCATTATCTTTAGTTCGAGCCCAATTCCTGGTAACGAAAAGGCAGTATCTAAAGTCATTAATGAATTATCGGCTAAGGGTGCAGATGTTATTTTTCAAGATACTCATGTATCAGGTCATGCCTGCCAGGAAGAAATCAAATTAATTTATTCACTAGTTAAGCCCAAATACGCAATTCCTGTTCATGGTGAATTTAGACATTTGAAGGCCCAAGCAGAATTAGCACTTGATTTGGGGATTCCGAAGGATAATGTCTTCATTATGCACTCTGGTGATGTTATGGAGATGAACAGTCAAAAAGCAAAAGTTATTGGGAAGGTTCATACGGGAGCTATTTTAGTTGATGGTTTAGGTGTTGGTGATGTTGGTAATATTGTTTTAAGAGACCGTCAGCATTTAGCCGAAGATGGCATTATTATTGTTGTCTTAACTCTTGAGAAGCATGGTAATCAATTACTAGCAGGACCAGATATTGTTTCGCGTGGTTTCGTATATGTTCGAGAATCAGAGGATTTAATGGGCGCGGCAAGAACAGTTGTAGAGGATGCGATAGAGGTGTGTCAAGACCGTAATATCACTGATTGGAGCAAGATGAAGACAATTATCAAAGATTCATTAGGCGATTTCGTATGGAAGAAGACCAAACGTCGACCAATGATTTTGGCAATTATCACGGAGGCTTAATCTAGTGAGTGGCATTATGGATAAGGTTGATGAATTGATATATGATATTAAGCAAGATAGCATATATCAAGATTACATCAAGGCGTTGCAAGCGCTTAATCAACATGAATCATTAAAAATACAAGTAGATAATTTAAGGAAACGCAATTTTCAGCTTCAAAATGAAGCTCCTCAAGAGACGATTTTTGATGAGTCAAGTAATCTAGCAGAGCAATTTTACGAAATTCGCAGGAATCCGCTCGTCCAGCAATATCTCGATGCGGAAGTGGCATTGTGCAAATTACTGAAAGAAATCGGCATTAGAATCAGTGGAGACATGGATATTCATTTGCCAAGCTAGTGTTTTTAGGAGATATCATGAAGAATAATAACAAGAGCAAAGGATATAATATTGCTGTCAATGGGGCTAAAGGGATTGTTAGAATCTTGGCCTATGTATTGATTATATTATTTATTGTATACCTAGGGCGAATGACTTATACCCTTGGTTACGAAGTGTTTGACCAAAAGTCCTTAGATGCCCCAGAAGATGCAGTGACAATCAGCGTGACGGTAACGGAAGATATGACAGTATATGAAATAGGTGAGATGCTAAAAGAAAAGGGCCTAGTTGAGAAACCACGGGTTTTTTGGATTCAAGAGAAGCTTTCAGATTATCGCGATGAATTAAAGCCAGGGACCTATGAATTAACAACGGCTCAACCAGTTGACGAGATGTTAGCGATAATGTCTAGAACGAATGAGGAAGAAGAGGCAGAGTAGTGATTATTGATGAGAGAATGACCACATACATCAATTCTCTAGACACCGAGAATTCTTCCTTTTTGGAGAGCTTAGAACGTGAAGCAAAAGCTGACCAAGTACCAATTATCCGTCGTGAGATGCAAAGCTTTCTAAAGGTTATGTTGATGCTTAAGCAGCCTACGCGCATTTTAGAAATAGGGACAGCGGTCGGCTTTTCGGCATTGTTGATGTGTGAAAATGCACCAGCTAATTGTCATATTACGACAATCGAGAATTATCAAAAGAGAATCCCTATTGCGCAAGCTAATTTTGCCAAAGCGGATGTAGCCGAGCGGATAACGCTACTTAATGGTGATGCTAATGAAATCTTAAAGGAGCTTAAAGGTTCGTTTGATTTTATTTTTATGGATGCCGCAAAAGCGCAATATATTAACTTTTTACCAGAGATTTTAAGATTAATGGATAAAGGGGCGGTGTTGATATCGGATAATGTGCTTCAAGATGGTGACATCATTGAGTCACATTTTGCAATTGAGCGAAGAAACCGAACCATTCATAAGCGGATGCGCGAGTATTTATATCAGATAAAGCATCATGATGAATTGATTACCTCAATTATCCCTTTAGGTGATGGGGTGACAGTTAGTATCAAGCGGGAAATGGAGTAATAATGATGAGAAGACCAGAACTATTAGTCCCAGCAAGTAGTCTTGAAGTATTAAAAATAGCCGTAATATATGGCGCTGATGCCGTTTATATAGGTGGTGAAGCCTTCGGGTTACGAGCTAAGGCGAAGAACTTTTCGATGGCTGAGATGAGGGCAGGAATTGAATTTGCACACGAACGCGGAGTGAAGGTTTATGTGACTGCTAATATTTTAGCTCATAATGATGATTTACCACAGATTAGAGAATATTTTGAGCAGTTAAAGGAACTTAGACCGGATGCATTGATTATTGCTGACCCAGCGGTATTTATGTTGGCGAAAGAGATTTGTCCGGAGATTGAGCGGCATATTAGTACCCAAGCTAATAATACCAATTATGGTACATACAAGTTTTGGTATGACCTAGGTGCTAGTAGGGTGGTTTCTGCACGTGAACTTTCCTTTGCCGAAATCAAAGAGATTAGGAAAGAAATTCCGGCAGATATGGAAATCGAGACTTTTATTCATGGAGCGATGTGTATTTCGTACTCGGGACGTTGTCTGTTGAGCAACTATTTTGCTAATCGAGACGCCAACCAAGGTGCTTGTACGCATCCTTGCCGTTGGAAATATTATCTCATGGAAGAACAACGACCAGGTGAATATTTGCCAGTTTTTGAAAACGAACGAGGAACATACATATTTAACTCAAAGGATTTATGTATGATAGAACATATTCCCGATATTATTGATGCTGGAATCGATAGCTTGAAGATAGAAGGGCGGATGAAGACGGCACTTTATGTCGCGACGGTAGCTCGGACTTATCGCAAAGCCTTAGATGATTACCAGACGGATATTAAGCTTTATGAGCAGAACATGCCGTGGTATCAAGACCAGATATCTAACTGTACTTACCGTCAGTTTACGACGGGATTCTTCTATGATAAGCCTGATGAGACAACACAGATTTACGATAGCAATACATATGTCAGAGAATATGTGTATTTAGGGATTGTTGGTAAAGCGAATCCAGAAGGTTTGTATGCGATTGAACAACGTAACAAGTTCTCGGTTGGTGAAGTGATTGAGGTCATGAAGCCTAATGGCGACAACATTAAAGTAACAGTAAAGCGAATTGTCGATGTCGATGGCAATGAATGTGAAAGTGCTCCCCACCCTAAGCAACAATTGTTTATTGATTTAGGATGTGAGCTTTGTGAGTATGATATTTTAAGAAAAGCTGAGAGACCATAAAATAATAAGCACGATGAAAGCATGATAAAATCCAGCAAGGTAGCACTTGCTGGATTTTGTGTTACTTGCATGAAAAAGCAAAGTATGGTAGAGTAATATTACAAATCTGAAAAACAGTACAATTCTGTGCTAAATTTCCAATTTAATTAATTACAAAATAAAAAATACTTCTATATAATAATAGAAGAAACAGGAGGAAAATATGTTTAGTAGCATATTATCGGCTGTCATCATGGGCGTGGAAGCATTTCCCATTCAAGTAGAGGCAGACGTTAGTGATGGCTTGCCAATGTTTACAATGGTAGGTCATATATCAACACAGGTGCGAGAAGCTCAAGACCGCGTTAGAACGGCACTTCGTAACTCAGGAGTTGCCTTACCACCCAAACGAATTACGATTAATTTGGCGCCGGGTGATTTGCGCAAAGATGGTAGTGGCTTTGATTTACCAGTAGCAGCTTCAATTTTGATGGCGGCTGGCAAGATAGCAACTGATTGTCTAGAAGTGACGATGGTTGTGGGCGAGTTAGGGCTTAATGGTCACTTAAGAGGGGTTGCGGGGATATTGCCAATCGTGATGAAGGCGAAGGAATTAGGCTGTCTAAGATGTGTGATACCGAGTGATAATTATAATGAAGGTAGTGTTGTTGATGGCATCGAAATCATTCCCGTAGCTTCACTTGAGGAGTTAATTAACTATTGTAATAACAAGGTGCTAGGCGAGATGCCAAAGCCACTTACTAAGGACGTTACAGAAGCCAAAATAGATTTTGCCGATATCATGGGCCAGGAAGGAGTTAAACGGGCGGCGGTAATTGCGGCAGCCGGATTTCATAATCTCTTAATGATAGGACCGCCAGGCTCGGGTAAGACAATGGTGGCTAAGCGAATGGGAACTATCTTACCTAAACTTAGTAAAGCAGAGGCTTTAGAAGTAACCAAGGTCTATAGTGTAGCTGGTCTTTTACCAGAGGGGACGGCATTGATTGAGCAACGTCCTTTTCGCGCACCACATCACAATATTTCGATGCAGGCCTTAGTCGGAGGCGGAAGAATTCCCAAGCCAGGGGAAATAACCCTAGCTCATCGCGGGGTCCTATTTTTGGATGAGCTAGCAGAAATGTCGAAAAGAGAATTGGAGGCTTTACGGCAACCCTTAGAGGAAAGAGCGGTTACAATTTCAAGAGTCAATGGAAGTGCAAAATTTCCAGCGACATTTCTGTTAGTTAGTGCGATGAATCCGTGTGCATGTGGCTATTATCCCGACCTTAATAAGTGTACTTGCTCAGCAACCTCGTTAGCGCAGTATGCTGGTCGTCTAAGCCGACCACTTTTAGACCGAATTGATTTGTGTGTCGAACTACCATCAGTGTCATATGAAGCAATAGCCGGGAAAGGAGTTAATAAAGACAATTTAAGCTCACAGCAGATGAAAGCAATGGTAATGAAGGCACATGAACGCCAAAAGGAGCGCTATTGTGATGAGCAAATTGCCTTTAACGCCGAATTAAGTGGTAATAAGCTCAGCCATTATTGTCAAATTGATGAAGCAGGACAGAAGTTATTAGAAATGGTCTTTATGAAGATGGATTTAAGTAGTCGTGGCTATCATCGAATTATCAGAACTGCCAGAACGATAGCGGATATTTCTGACTGTGATGCAATTGGTGAGGAACATATCAGCGAAGCAATTTGTTATCGTAACCCAGACAAAGCGTTTTGGCGAGTGTAGAGGAGCTTATATATGGAAGAAAAAATATTTTGTTATAGTCAACAATCATCCCAATACCCGCGGCGGTTGCACCAGCAGACAGGAATGCCAGAAAAGCTATATGTTAAAGGTGAGCTTCCCGATGAGAGGACGCCAACAGTAGCAATTGTTGGTGCCAGAATGTGTAGTGAATATGGACGCCATCATGCTTTTACCTATGCCAAATTATTAGCTCAGCAAGGGGTACAGATTATCAGTGGAATGGCCCTGGGGATTGATGCCCTAGCACACGAAGGAGCCTTAGCAGGCGCGGGCAAAACTTTTGCAGTATTAGGCTGTGGCGTTGATATTTGCTATCCTGCAAGAAATAGGAAAATATATAATCAAATTATTGAACAAGGTGGCGTGATTTCGGAATTTACACCTGGAAGTCCACCCCTTCGGTACAACTTTCCAATGCGTAATCGGATTATTAGTGGCTTGGCTGATGTGGTACTAATTATTGAAGCAAAAGCTAAGAGTGGCTCTTTGATTACTGCTGATTTGGCTTTGGAGCAGGGCAAAACGGTTCTAGCTTTACCAGGGCGTGTGAATGATGAATTGAGCAAAGGCTGCAACTGGCTTATTTCACAAGGAGCAGGAGTTGCATATTCAGTTGAAACAGTGTTGAATGAGTTGAATATGAGTTATACGCTTAAGCAGGAAAGCCAACAAAACCAACAAAAAAATGACTTAGGGCTTGCATCAACAAAAAAATTGGTGTATAGTTGTGTAGATTTAACGCCGAAGGATTTGCATAGCATTATGGAAGATGTACCTGGTACAGTAGCTGAAATAAGCAAAATACTTTTGGAATTACAATTAGAAGGGTTAGTTTTTGAACCTTTCAAGAATTATTACGTAAGAGCAGAAACATAAAAGTGAAGCTTAAGGAGGATATTGTGGCTAAATATCTCGTGATTGTAGAATCGCCAGCAAAAGTAAAAACAGTTAAGAAATTTCTAGGTTCTAATTATGAAGTGGCAGCATCAAATGGTCATGTTCGTGATTTACCAAAGAGTCAGATGGGTATTGATATTGAGAATGATTATGAACCAAAGTATATAACGATTAGAGGAAAAGGTGACTTGCTTGCGAAGCTTAGAAAGTCAGCAAAAAAGGCTGACAAAGTTTTTCTAGCGACTGACCCTGACCGTGAAGGTGAAGCGATTTCATGGCATTTGTCTAAATCTTTAAAGTTAGATGAAAGTAAGATGCGTAGAATTAGTTTCAATGAAATAACTAAGAGTGCAGTTAAAGAATCAATTAAGAATGCTAGAGAGATAGATATGGATTTGGTCGATGCGCAACAAGCGCGTCGGGTTCTAGATAGAATTATGGGATATAGTATCAGCCCCCTTTTATGGATTAAAATTAAAAGAGGATTAAGCGCTGGTCGGGTTCAATCAGTAGCACTTCGTATCATCGGTGACCGCGAAGATGAGATTAATGCTTTTATTCCAAGTGAATATTGGTCATTAGATGCTGACTTTAATATTGCTGGTGAGAAGAAATTCTTGGTGGCGAAATTCTATGGTAGTGCCAAGCAGAAATTAGCTATCAACTCTAAAGAAGAGCTAGATGCCATTTTGAAGAAGCTTGAAAATGTTAACTACGAAGTCAGCGATGTCAAAAAGGGTGAGCGGATTAAGAAGGCACCGTTGCCATTTACAACAAGCACCTTGCAACAGGAAGCCTCAAAAGCACTTAATTTCTCAACACAAAAGACAATGCGAATAGCACAACAATTATATGAAGGAATAGATATTAAGAAGAATGGGACAGTGGGTCTGATTACCTACTTGCGTACCGATTCAACAAGGATTTCCGATGAAGCTCAAGTAGCAGCTAATGCGTATATCACCGAGCAGTATGGAGAGGAATACCTTAAAGCCAAGGATAGCAAGAAGAAGACCACGAAGAAGGTCCAAGATGCGCATGAGGCAATTCGTCCAAGTAATATCGATAGAACGCCAGCGACGATTAAGGAATCACTTTCACGTGACCAATTCCGTTTATACCAATTGATTTGGAAGCGGTTTGCGGCTAGTTGCATGAGCAATGCTGTATATGAGACGACATCAGTGAAGATTAAAGGTGGCGAATACTATTTCACAGTAGCGGCATCAAGAATCAAATTCCAAGGATTCATGGCAGCATATGTTAGTACTGATGATGAAAAAGAAGAAAATGTCATGATGCTAAAGGGGATTGATAAGGACACTAAATTAAGCCTTAAAGAGTTACAGCCAGAACAACATTTCACTCAACCACCAGCGCATTATAATGAGGCGAGTCTGGTCAAAGTTATGGAAGAGCTAGGGATTGGCAGGCCAAGTACATATGCACCGACTATCACTACGCTATTAGGGCGCAGATATATTGCCAAAGAAAGTAAGAATCTATATATCACAGAGTTAGGTGAAGTAGTAAATAACATGATTAAACAAGCCTTCCCCAATATTGTTGATGTGAATTTCACAGCTAATATGGAAGGGCAGTTAGACAAGGTTGAAGATGGTAGTGTCAAGTGGAAGACTATTATTGAGGGATTTTATCCTGACCTTGATAAGGCGGTCAAGGCAGCTGAAGAAGAACTAGAGAAGATTAAAATAGAAGATGAAGTGACAGATGTCATTTGTGAAGAATGTGGCAAGAATATGGTAGTTAAATATGGACCACATGGACGCTTCTTAGCTTGTCCGGGCTTCCCTGATTGTCGTAATACTAAGCCATATCTAGAAAAGATAGGGGTTGAATGCCCTAAGTGTGGTAAGGAGGTTGTCTTAAAGCGCACTAAGAAGGGGCGTAAGTACTATGGTTGTGAAGATAATCCAGAATGTGATTTCATGACCTGGCAACAGCCATCAAAGGATAAATGCCCAGACTGTGGTGGTTACATGCTTGAGAAGGGTAATAAAGTGGTTTGTGCAGACGAACAGTGTGGCTATGTAACTAAGAAGTAACGATGATAGATTGATTATAAGGATGTAACATTGACGAAGTGTTGATGTTATATCCTTTTACAATTTTAGGTTCATTTTGAGGATGATTTTAAGGATAAGTAGATTGTTGATAGCGAGGAAGTGAAAAGTATTATATAATTAAACCATAATCGAATAAAAAGTGTATGACAAGGAGGAATAAAAATGAACAACAAAAGTGAAAGTAGAAGAACGATTGAGAATATTGCCATTTTATTGACATTGGCAGTATCGATTTGTATATTTATTTTTAGTTTTATCCATATTGGTGGTTTGGATAAGATGGTTCATGAAGCATTGATGATGAGCCGAATGGTGGAAAGAATCTTTGCGATTACCTTAATTATCACTATGTATAACTTGTATAAGAGAAGGCGAATCGCATGGATAGTGACGATTGTTCTAGTGACAACGAATTTAATCATGCATATCCTTACCCGGCCCCATATGTTAATTAATATTTTCAGTGGTTGCGAGGTGGTGATTCTGGCAATCCTTATCTGGGGTAGACGAGACTTCTTTAAGGCTTCAGACCGTAGAAGCGTTAAACGCGGAGTATTTATTGGCTCACTTGCTGTGGTTGGTGTGATTGCAAATGCTGGAATAACCTACTTTGTCAGTGCACAAATGGCTGACGAAGCAGGGCTATCTTATGGAAAAGCATTAATGGCAGGACTTAATAGTATGTTTGGGTTTGATGCTAATAAGGCTTTGGCAAGTCATAGGCATTTGGAAACGATGGAGACCTTTATTACTTATTTTAGTTGGGGCTGTATTATCATTGCGATATTATTGATGGTGAGGCCATTTCTCAAACGTAATAAGACGACGAAAGAAGACCTTAGACATGCGCGCAAGTTAGTATTAGCACATGGCCAAAATGCAGGTGCCTATCTGACCTTAGAAGAAGATAAGTTATTATATTTTGGTAAGGCGGTTGACGGTGTGGTAGCATATGGTATTGTAGGTGATACAGTTGTTATTAATGGAGACCCGATTTGTGATACTGAGGATTTTGTGAAACTACTTGATGAATTCAAGCGTTTTTGTCAAGATGCGTCGTATAACATGTTTTTCCTAAGTACTACGAATAGATATTTAGATGCCTATAAGCAAGCTGAATTTGAAGTAGTAAAGTGCGGTGAAGAGGCAAGGTTTGATTTGCAGACCTATGATATTGCTGGTAAAAAGGGTGCGAAGATGCGGGCGAATATCAATAAAGCAACAAGAGAAGGTCTGACCGTCAAAGAATATAAGGTAACACAAATGCGTGACCCGAAAATGGAACATGAGATTGACCGTATATCTAGTGAGTGGTTAAGTCAAAAGAGTAGTTCACAGTTAGCCTTTACGCTTGGGGGTGTGGGTTTAGATGACCCGATGGATAAACGATATTTCTATGCTTATGACGAAGCGGGGATGATGCAAGGATTTATTGTTTTTTGCCCATTTGAAACTGGATATATGGCAGATGTTACCAGACGCGCAAATGATGCGCCAGGTGGCATCATGCACAAAATTATGTTTGAAGCATTCCAGGTGTTTAAGGAAGAAGGCATTAAAGAAGGAAGTATGGGCTTGGCACCACTTGTCAACCTAATTGAGGCAGGAGAAACTGGTAATATTCCGGAGAAGCTTTTAAACTTTATCTATGAAAATATGAATAATATTTATGAGTTTAAGAATTTGTATCGGGCGAAGGAAGCGTATAGTCCTAGTCGTTGGGAACCAGGATATTTCGTATATTCGCCCAAAATACTGACACCGCAGATGGTATATGCCGTGGTAGCTATCCAGAATCCACAAGGGGTGAGGGACTATATCAAAGCATTCTTTAAAGGTAAATTATAATAATTGCGTGAGGATAGAGATGAGCATACAACATCATTACATCGAAAAGGGTGATGGCTTTCCGATGATTTTACTCCATGGGAATGGCGAAGATAATCAATATTTTGAACATCAAATACAATACTTTTCTAAGTTCTATCGTGTAATTGCCCTTGATACTAGAGGGCATGGCAAGACGGCTCGCGGAGAGCAGGTCTTTACTCTTGAGCAGTTTGCCGAAGATTTAAAGGGTTTCTTAGATGGTAAGAATATTAGTAAAGCGATTTTATTAGGTTTTAGCGACGGTGGGAACATCGCATTACTTTTTACAATCAAATATCAAGGTTATGTGAGGGCACTTATCCTAGATGGTGCGAATCTGTATCCCGCAGGTCTAAAAGCGCTTGCCCGGATTCCAATTAAAATAGGATATGGATGTTGTTCGCTATTGGCTCGGATTGATAAACGCTGGATAGGCAAAGCAGAAATGCTTAAATTGATGTCGCATCAGCCCAATATTGTTCCCGAATTGCTAGGTGCCGTGACAATTCCTGTTTTAGTAATGGCGGGAACGAGAGATGTTATTAAGAAAAGTCATACCGATGAGATTTACAGGTCATTGCCAAATGCTAGGTTGGCAATATTAAAGGGAGGTCATTTTATTGCAGCAAAGTGCCCAGGTGTTTTTAATCAAAAGGTTCATAAATTCCTGAAATTATCTGAAAATGAATAAAAATGTCAAAGGAATTAAGGAATAGGCGTTGAATAGACACATAATGTGTGCTAGAATTGGAGAAAATATGTAAGGAGCAAAAGGATGAGTGTAAAATTATTAGATAAGACCCGTAAGATAAACAAACTTCTACGTAACAATGACTCGACTAAAGTTGATTTTAATGATATTTGTAATGTAATGATGAAGACTTTAGATTCTAATATCTTAGTTATCAGCAAGAAAGGCAAAGTATTAGGCGTATGCCAGTGTCCTGAGGTTGAAGAAATCTTAGAGCTACTTAGTGATACGGTTGATGGCTATGTAGATGCGCTTTTGAATGATCGCTTTTTAAGTATCCTATCAACTAAGGAGAATGTCAACTTGGAGACCTTAGGTTTTCTAGGTGAGGGCGTTAGTCGATATCAAGCAATTGTGAGCCCGATTGATATTGCTGGTGAGCGGCTAGGAACAGTGTTTATGTATCGTTGCGATAAGGGCTATGATATTGAAGATATTATTGTTAGTGAATATGGAACGACGGTAGTAGGGCTTGAGATGATGCGTTCAATCAATGAAGAGACAGTAGAAGAGGCGCGTAAGATTCAAGTAATCAAATCAGCCTTTAGTACGTTATCGCATTCAGAGATGGAAGCCGTAATTCATATTTTTGATGATTTAGATGGCGACGAAGGAATTTTGGTGGCAAGCAAAATCGCTGACCGTGTTGGTATTACACGCTCAGTTATTGTTAATGCTTTGCGTAAGTTTGAAAGTGCTGGTGTAATTGAGTCGCGTTCAAGTGGAATGAAGGGAACCTATATCAAAGTTTTGAATGATATTCTCTTTGAAGAACTTGACAAAATTAAGAATGATAAATAAAATAGGCTGTAGAGACTAGACGCTCGTTTAGCGGGTGTTTAGAGTCATGATTAAGTAAAAGGCAAGCAAGCCTTGGATTAATCATGAAATATTTACAAGGGATTAAGAAGAGGAGGCAATATAAAGATGAAGTTAACACCATTAGCAGACAGAGTAGTTTTGAAACAATTAGTGGCAGAAGAGACAACTGCGTCAGGTATCGTTTTACCAGGACAAGCACAAGAGAAGCCACAAATAGCAGAGGTTATTGCAGTTGGACCAGGTACCAAAGAAGAGAAGATGGAATTAAAGGTTAAAGATCAAGTAGTATTTTCTAAATATGCAGGTACAGAAGTTAAGATTGACAGTGAAGAGTTGATTATTATTAAACAACAGGATGTTTTAGCTATTATCAAATAAAGTGCGAAAAGGCATAAATATTAGGAGGAATTATCATGGCAAAGTCAATTAAATATGGAGATGAAGCAAGAGCAGCACTGGAAAGTGGTGTGAATCAGCTTGCCAATACAGTAAGAGTAACATTAGGACCAAAAGGACGTAATGTTGTTTTAGATAAAGCTTTTGGAAGCCCTTTAATCACTAATGACGGGGTGACAATTGCCAAAGAGATTGAATTAGAAGATGGTTTTGAGAACATGGGTGCGCAGCTTATTCGTGAAGTAGCATCTAAGACTAATGATGTTGCTGGTGACGGAACAACAACGGCAACCGTATTAGCACAAGCAATGGTTAACGAAGGAATTAAGAATCTAGCAGCAGGAGCGAACCCTATCGTTCTTCGCAAGGGTATGAAGAAGGCAACTGAAAAAGCAGTTGATGTCATTGCACAGATGTCTCAAAAGGTAGATGGTAAGAAGCATATTGCACGTGTAGCAGCGGTTTCTTCAGGTGATGAAGAGGTTGGTAACTTAGTTGCTAATGCGATGGAGAAGGTTTCAAACGATGGTGTTATCACGATTGAAGAATCTAAGAGCATGCAAACAGAGCTTGATTTGGTAGAGGGTATGCAATTTGACCGCGGCTATCTCTCAGCATATATGTCAACTGACATGGATAAGATGGAAGCTAATTTAGAGAATCCATATATCTTGATTACTGATAAGAAGATTACTAATATTCAAGATATTCTTCCTGTGCTAGAAGAGATTGTTAAGACAGGTGCGAAGCTATTGATTGTTGCTGAGGATATCGAAGGTGAAGCTTTAACGACCTTGATTCTTAATAAGTTAAGAGGAACATTCGCTGTAGCAGCAGTGAAAGCACCAGGTTATGGTGATAGAAGAAAAGCGATGCTTGAGGATATTGCGATTCTAACAGGTGGAACGGTTATTTCAGAAGAAGTTGGGATGGACTTAAAAGAAACAACAATTGATCAATTAGGTCGTGCTAAGTCAGTTAAAGTACAAAAAGAGAACACGATTATTGTTGATGGCGCTGGTACTAAGAAGTCTATCACTGCTCGTGTTAATCAAATTAAAAATGAAATCGAGACAACAACTTCATCATTCGATAAAGAAAAGCTTCAAGAACGCCTTGCGAAATTAGCTGGCGGAGTAGCAGTTATCCGTGTTGGTGCGGCAACTGAGACCGAGATGAAAGAAGCTAAGCTTCGTATGGAAGATGCTTTAGCAGCAACTAAGGCAGCAGTTGAAGAAGGTATTATTGCTGGCGGTGGTTCAGCATATATCCATGCAGCAAGCGCGGTTGCTTCATTGGCTGATGAATTAGAAGGTGATGAGAAGACTGGCGTTAAAATTATCTTAAAAGCGTTAGAAGCACCACTATATCATATTGCAGAAAATGCTGGTTTAGATGGCTCGGTTATTGTTAATAAAGTTAAAGAATCAAAAGCAGGTATGGGTTTTGATGCCTATGCTGAGAAATATGTCAACATGGTTAAAGCAGGAATCTTAGACCCAGCTAAGGTAACTAGAAGTGCGCTACAAAATGCAACCAGTGTAGCAGCTACGTTACTAACCACTGAATCAGTGGTATCAATCATTAAAGAAGATGTTCCACCAATGCCAGCAGGTGGCGCCGGCGGAATGGGAATGATGTAACATGTTAACGATAGACTAAAGGTCTAGAGTCTATTGGAGGTCTTAGAGAGCTTTCTCTTTGACAAGCAGTACAAAAATATTCAATTTTTGTACTGCTTTTTTTATAATTATAACACCCCCGCGCAATTGACACAGACCTTTGTTTTTGATACACTTAAATTCAAAAATAGATAGCATACAGAATAGAAATGGAGGCGGAATAATGGGAACAATAATTGGTGACGGAATTACTTTTGATGATGTTTTGCTAGTACCATCTTACTCAGAGATTACCCCCAATCAAATTGAATTGGGAACACATTTAACTAAGAAGGTGAGGCTTAACATTCCGATGATGAGTGCCGGAATGGATACAGTTACAGAACATCGTATGGCAATAGCTATGGCTAGACAAGGTGGGATTGGTATTATTCACAAGAATATGTCAATCGAGCAGCAAGCAGAAGAAGTAGACAAAGTAAAACGTTCCGAAAACGGTGTTATCACCGACCCATTTTTCCTATCTCCTGATCATACATTACGCGAAGCTAATGATTTAATGGCTAAGTTCAAGATTTCAGGCGTGCCCATTACTGAGGGCAAGAAGTTAGTGGGAATTATTACTAACCGTGACTTGAAATTTGAAGAAGACTTTTCTAAGAAAATCAAAGAATCAATGACTTCTGATGGTTTGATTACAGCGTGTGAAGGAATCACTCTAGAGGAAGCTAAGCAGGTTCTAGCAAAAGCTCGTAAAGAGAAGCTGCCAATCGTTGACAAGGATTTTAACTTAAAAGGACTTATCACCATCAAAGATATTGAAAAGCAAATCAAATACCCATATTCAGCCAAAGATGAACAAGGGCGTTTGCTATGTGGAGCGGCAGTTGGTATCACTGGCAATATGATGGACCGTGTCGATGCTTTAGTAGAACAGCATGTTGATGTAGTAATACTTGATTCAGCTCATGGCCATTCTAAGAATATTATTGAAGCGGTTACAAGCATTAAGAAGCGACATCCCCAGTTACAAGTGATTGCAGGCAATATTGCAACCAAGGAGGCGACGGAAGCTTTGATTAGTGCTGGTGCTGATGCGGTTAAAGTCGGGATTGGACCAGGTTCTATTTGTACTACTAGAGTAGTTGCGGGCATTGGCGTACCTCAGATAACAGCAGTTATGGATGCATATGAAGCAGCTAAGAAGGCGGGTATTCCAATTATTGCAGATGGTGGTATTAAGTACTCAGGCGATATGACTAAAGCGATTGCAGCGGGAGCTAATGTCTGTATGATTGGTAGTATTTTTGCTGGCTGTGATGAAAGCCCAGGAACATTTGAGTTATATCAAGGAAGAAAGTATAAAGTATATCGTGGTATGGGCTCGATAGCAGCTATGGAGAACGGCAGTAAGGACCGTTATTTTCAATCAGATGCCAAGAAGTTAGTACCAGAAGGGGTTGAAGGACGTGTTGCTTATAAAGGCCATGTTGAGGATACGGTATTTCAATTAATGGGAGGATTGCGTTCGGGCATGGGCTATTGTGGTGCAAAAGATATTCCAACCTTAATTGAAACCGGAAGATTTATCAAAATATCAGCAGCATCATTGAAGGAATCACATCCACATGATATCCATATTACTAAAGAAGCACCGAATTATAGTGTTGATGAATAATTGACTTGGGAAGGTGACGGTAATGACATAATATAATTGTCATTAGCGTCATCTTTTGCGGGAATAAGGAATAATTTCGCGAATGGATTTCGCATAAATAAGGGTTATGAAGGAGTATTATGGCAGGAAGAACGTATCATTCCACAAAGGGGAAGAAGCGTGCACAAGCTGAAAAGAGAAGAGCAATTATTTTAATAATCATTGTTTTAGTAGTCATAGTGATATTAGCGATAGTATGCAAGCAAATATTTTTATCAAAGAATCAAGCAGAAGCTTTATCTACGGAAGCGGTTACGACCAAGGAAGGTCGAACACTTTCGCTGGAAGGAGCACCACCGATAGATGTTCAATTATTGACACCTAATGAATATTCGCGACCACAAATAAAGCTTAACAAAATTAATGGTATCGTTATTCACTATATTGGCAATCCGGGAACTTCGGCACAGGCGAATCGAGATTACTTTGAGAATCTAAAGGATACTCATACGACTAAGGCTAGTAGTCACTTTTTGGTGGGATTAGAAGGGGAGATAATTCAATGCATTCCCACTACCGAGATAGCGTACACTTCTAATGAACGCAATATAGATACAATAGGAATTGAGACCTGTCACCCAGACAAATCAGGGAACTTCAATGCATCGACTTACGAATCGTTAGTCGAATTGACGGGCTGGTTATGCTATCAACTTGACTTGCAATCAAGTGATGTGATTAGACATCACGATGTTACGGGTAAGATATGTCCTAAGTATTTTGTTGAAAATGAAGATGAATGGCAACAGTTTTTGGCTGATGTGCAAGCAGATATTGACGCACGATAGCCTTGAATATTTGGCACCGGTAATGTTACTTTTATAAGAAGATTAAAGGAGAGACATTTATGAAGCAGATTTCACTAGAACAAGAATTAAAAGGCAACGCATACCCAGGACGTGGCATTATTATTGGTCGAAGTGCTGATGGGAGTAAAGCAGTGGCTGGATACTTCATCATGGGACGTAGTGAAAATAGCCGTAATCGGATTTTTGCAAAAGCGGGTGAAGGAATTCGCACGCAAGCATTTGATGAATCGAAATTAACAGACCCAAGCCTAATTATTTATGCCCCAGTACGTGTCTATGGCAATGAAACTATTGTTACTAATGGTGACCAGACCAATACTATTTACGAGGGTCTAGAAAAGGGCTTAAGCTTTGAGAAGGCTTTAAGGAGCCGTGAGTTTGAACCAGATGCGCCGAATTACACACCACGGATATCAGCACTAATGAGTGTGGCTGATGGAACCTATGATTATCAGATGTCGATTCTAAAAAGTAATAACGGCAATCCTTGCGAGTGTTGTCGCCATACTTTTTCATATGACAATCCAATAGTAGGTGAAGGACATTTTATTCATACTTATATGTGTGACGGCGACCCCTTGCCAAGCTTTGACGGCGAACCTAAGCTAGTGAGTATCAGTGATGATATTGATAGCTTTGCCCAGATGTTATGGGCTAATCTTAATGAAGCGAATAAGGTATCATTATTCGTTCGATATATTGATATTAAGACAGGAACATACGAAACTAAGATTTTAAACAAAAACCAATAAAAGCATATAGGAGGAATGGCAATGAAAGAATTAGAACTAAAATATGGTTGTAATCCGAACCAGAAACCATCGAAGATTTATGTATCAAATGGAGGTGAGCTTCCAATCAAGGTACTTTGTGGTAATCCTGGCTATATCAATTTTATGGATGGCTTTAATGGATGGCAGTTGGTAAGAGAGCTAAAAGCCGCAACTGGTCTACCAGCCGCAACTTCTTTTAAGCATGTTTCACCGGCAGGGGCAGCAGTGGGTCTACCACTAGATGAGATCTTAAGAAAGATATATTGGGTGGAAGCAACGGATATTTCGCCATTAGCTTGTGCTTATGCTAGAGCTAGAGGGGCCGATAGGATGTCTTCTTTTGGTGATTTTATTGCACTTTCGGATATTTGTGATGAAGATACAGCGATGCTAATAAAGGATGAGGTGTCAGATGGTATCATTGCACCAGGGTACACTAAGGAAGCGCTTGCGATTCTAAAAAGTAAAAAGAATGGTAATTATAATGTTATTGAGATAGACGAGAACTATGTTCCAGACAGGCTTGAGCATAAAGAGATATATGGCATCACTTTTGAACAAGGACGCCAGGACCTAGCAATTGATGAAGCGTTACTTTCTAATATTGTGACGCAGAATAAGGGCTTAAGTGAAGCACATGTTCGTGACATGAAAATAGCTCTAATAACTTTGAAGTATACCCAATCTAATTCGGTATGTTATGTTAAAGACGGTCAAGCAATCGGGATTGGAGCAGGTCAGCAATCCCGGATTCACTGTACTCGCTTAGCGGGACAAAAGGCAGATAACTGGTATTTACGTCAAAATGAAAAGGTTCTTAATTTGCCATTCCAGCCAGAACTTCGTGGACCAGAGCGTGATAATGCGATTGATGTGTACATTGGTGAAGATTATATGGATGTTCTAAGTGATGGTGCCTGGGAACGGGTCTTTACTGAGAAGCCAGCAGTATTTACAAGAGCAGAGAAAAGAGCATGGCTTGATACCTTAAAAGGGGTTACATTGGGCTCTGATGCATTCTTCCCATTTAGTGATAATATTGAGAGAGCATACCGCAGTGGGGTTGAATATATTGCTGAGCCAGGTGGTTCAGTTCGTGATGACTTAGTAATTGAGAGTTGCGACAAACACAATATAGTAATGGTATTCACCGGAATTAGATTGTTCCATCACTAATCTGGAGCACACAGCTTGATAACCATTTAGTACCAATAATCTTACTAACCAGGAGGATACACATGAATATCGGAATTTTAGGCGTCGGCGGTATTTCCAAAAGCATGGCACAAACGATAAAAGAAATGCCAGATGCCAATAATTATGCAGTGGCTTCAAGAAGTCTTGATAAAGCAATGGGATTTGCTAAAGAGTATAATTTTACCAAAGCATATGGCAGTTATGAAGAATTAGTAAATGACCCAGATGTGGAGTTAGTTTATATTGCAACACCACATTCACATCATTTTGAACATGCTAAGCTATGCATCGAGAATAACAAGCCAGTACTGTGTGAGAAGGCATTTATGGCAAATGCCATACAGGCAAAAGAAATTGTCGCATTAGCACAGGCGCGTGGAGTCTTTATGGCAGAGGCTATCTGGACGAGATATATGCCATCACGTAAGATGATTGATGAAGTAATAGCTAGTGGCAGAATTGGTGAAGTAACCGCATTAAGTGCGAATTTGGGTTATGATATTGATGAAGTGCCGCGTATTATTGACCCGAAGTTAGCAGGCGGTGCCCTGTTAGATGTCGGCATATATCCATTGACTTTTGCAAGTATGATATTAGGTGATGAGATTATGAACATCACTGGAAGCTGTACCAAGACAGCAACAGGTGTTGATGAACAAGATTCAATTACGCTAGAGTATCCAAATAAAGTCTTAGCGCACTTGCATTGTTCGATGTTGATGGCAACAGAGCAATATGGGATTGTATATGGTACGAAGGGGTATTTAATCGCCAAGAATATCAATAATGTTGATATTATAGAAATATATTCACCAGAGCGACAGTTACAAGAGACATTATCGGTACCAAAGCAGATTAGCGGTTATGAATATGAGGTCACGGCTTGTATGAAAGCTATCCGTGCAGGTCAGTTAGAATGTGAAGAAGCGCCACTTGCGCAAAGTATTCATATGATGGAAGTGATGGATAAGCTAAGAGCATTATGGGGCATTAAATATCCTTTCGAAAATAATAACAATTGAAATGAGGTAGGATTAGTGGAAGAAGCAACAAAATATCCAGAGGTAGAGCAGGTAGAACAGCAAAGAGAAACGAGACCGAAATGGTTTCCCTTTTCACGAATGGGTGTTTTCTACTTTTGCGTTTTAATCGGCGTTAATGCCGTTGCAGCAATAGCAATGCTGATAATGCTAATACCGCCGATTATGGCAGATATAATTAGCAATGGAGGCGATTCCTACGATGTGATAATAACATCAGTATCCGAGCAATTTATAGGGATTATGCCGATTTTGATGTTGGTCGCATATTTGATTACGATACCGTTATGTCTCTTGATAGTGAAGCGAATGCCGGTTGCCAAAGACTTACCTAAGATTAAATGGAAGTTTAGTAAGCTATTACTATTTTTGATGATAGCAATTGGCGTGATGATGTTTGGTAACTTAATTAGTCAGGCATTAGTTATGGTAGTCAATTTGATTTCCGGACAGCAGATGTCTAATCCAGTAAATGATATTCTTAATAATGATAATATTATCGGTAGTATCTTTATGACTGTGATTATTGCACCATTTGTGGAGGAATTCCTATTTCGGAAGGTTCTCATTGACCGTGTTAGAGGATATGGTGATAAGATAACTATTTTGTTATCAGGACTTATTTTTGGGTTATACCATGGCAATCTCTTTCAGGTGATTTATGCAACCTTGTTAGGAATGTTATTGGCATATGTATATTTGCAAACGAATCAAATCAAATATTGCATCGCCCTTCATATGGCGGTTAATATTATTGGTGGGGTGATACCATTGCTAATGTATCAAGGTATTGATTTAGATGCCGTGCAGACCTTGCAAATGGATGAGCTTATGCAAATAGCGCCGCGGATGATAATGATAGTGCTATTAATATTAGTTGAGTTAGCATGTATGGTAGCAGCTATTGTAGTACTGGTTGTTAAGTGGAAGCAAATCACCTTATCACCACCAATGCTTGTAATTGAAAAGGGTCAAAGCTTTAAAGTGATTTTCTTAAATGTGGGAATGATTTTGTTATTACTTAGCTGTCTAGCGATGTTTATTATGAATGCAATGTGACCCAAGATATGATATACTATAAAAAACAATTGAGACCATCTGGTCAATGAAAGGAATAAACAATATGAGTAAAGTTTTCAAAATGGATCATCCTTTGCTACAACACAAAATTTCATTACTAAGAGACATTAGCACTGGAACGAGTGAATTTAGAAAATTAGTGGAAGAAATTGCAGTATTAATGGGTTATGAAGCGCTTCGTGATTTGCCACTTGAAGATGTTGAAGTGACAACTCCGATTGAGACATGTATGACACCGATGTTGGCAGGTAAGAAATTAGCAATTGTTCCAATTCTTCGTGCTGGCTTAGGAATGGTGGAGGGGATGTTGACATTAGTACCTTCAGCAAAAGTAGGACATATTGGTATGTATCGTGACCATGATACTCATGAACCACATGAATATTACTGCAAATTGCCAGACCCTATTTCAGAAAGAACTATTTTCGTTTTAGACCCAATGTTAGCGACTGGTGGTTCAGCAGCATCAGCAATTGACTTTATTAAGAAGCATGGTGGTAAGAACATCAAGTTTATGTGTATTATTGCTGCACCAGAAGGGATTAAGCGCTTAGCCGAAGCACATCCAGATGTACCGATTATTGTTGGTTGCGAAGACCGTTGTCTAAATGAAGAAGCATATATCTGCCCAGGTCTTGGTGATGCTGGCGATAGAATTTTCGGAACGAAGTAAGATATAGATTAAGGGTAGAAGACGTATCATCTGGATATGTCTTTTTCTCTGCCTTCGCTAGGGGACGTTTAAGCGAAATAAGCACAAAATATTTGAAGAGCCAGCAAAATAATGGATAATTTCAGTATATAAAAAGTGAGAGTGAAAATGATAAAGACATTTAACTATACTAAGTTTGAGGTCACTAAGGAGCATCAAGAATTTGAATATTTCAAAAGCCAAGATGATATTCGAACCTTTGCCAAAGCACATGGCTGTGATGGCATTGAACTGCAAATAATTGAACCGATTGAGGAATCTTTTCTCCAGGCCAGCTTTATTAAGGGGATACATCTTTCCTTTTATAATTGTTTTATGGACTTCTGGCTAGGAAATGAAGCGAATTTAATTAAAGAATACGGCAGTCTGGAAGTGGCATATCAATTCTATGGCGGAACCGATAAAAGTGCGATTATTAATAAATATCGCAAAGAGCTTGACCGTGCTAAGCGCTATGGTGTTAGGTATGTCGTGTTTCATGTTTCAGAAGTTACAATTGAACAATGCTATACCAGAGAGTACACCTATACGGATGAAGAAGTCATTGATGCAGCTTGTGAGCTAATTAACAGCTTGTTAGATGGATATGACTATGAGTTTGATTTTTTGATGGAAAATTTGTGGTGGCCAGGGCTTAACTTTATGAGACCAGAGATGACTAAGCGGTTATTAGCTGGTGTGCATTATCAGCACAAAGGATTAATGCTTGATACGGGACATTTAATGAATACCAATACTGCCTTGCGTACGCAAGTGGCGGCTAGTCAATATATTAACGAGGTGTTAGATGCTAACGAAGAAATCATCCCTTTAATTAAGGGGATGCATTTAAACGCTTCGCTTTCAGGAGAATATGTTGAAGAAAAGCAAGTTATCCCGCAATCATTTAGCAGTGACTACGAAACAAAGCGAAATGAGACCTTTTTGCATATCTTTAAAATAGATCAACATCGTCCTTTTACTGACCAAGGACGACAGCGGATAGTAGATAGGGTTGCGCCTAAATATTTAACTCATGAATTAATCACAATGAGTAAGGCTGAGTTGGCGGCTTATCTTACCCAACAAGCAATCAAATAGTTGTCATAATAATTAACTTATAGCAGTACAAAAGCCATAGAATAATACGCTATGGCTTTTGTACTGCTTAGATATTTAAAGAAGTTCTAAGTCGAAATTACAATATTTAATGATGTTATTGTGACTAATTCCACAAATAATTTTCTTGAGGGTATCAGGGTCGTTTGGATACTCACCATTATATACCCATTCGCCAATCAAATTACACATGATTCGGCGGAAGTAATCATGTCTAGTATAGGATAAAAGACTACGAGAATCAGTTAACATACCAATGAAATTACCAAGTAATCCATTGCTAGCGAGGGTCTTCATTTGATTGAGCATCCCGTCTTTGTGATCATTGAACCACCAAGCACTACCGTGTTGAAGCTTTCCTGTCGTGGATTGCTCTTGAAAACAACCGATAATCGTACATATCGAAGCATTGTCATTAGGATTTAGAGAATAGACAATCGTTCTTGGCAAAGTGTCAGTAAGGGTTAGGGCATTGAAGAAATCAGCCATTTGTGAAACCGGGGCGGGATTACCGATACAATCATAACCAGTATCAGCACCAATGGTATTATACATACGCTCATTGTTATTGCGCTTGCAACCATAATGTAGCTGCATACTCCAATTTTGGTTGTGATATTTTGCAGCCATTGCTAACATAAAAGCGTATTGGTATTGTAAGATTTCGGTTGTAGATAGTACTTCTTTTGCCAAGCCTTTTTGGAAAATAGCTTCAACTACTTGTTGTGAAGCAGGGGCATATGGAACATAATCAAGGCCATGGTCAGAAAGGCGGCAACCTCTTTGGCTGAAAAGGTCCATCCGTACTTGTAGTGCATCCATCAAACTATCAAAAGAAGAAATAGTTATTTTGGTCAATGAAGCAAGGGCTTGGAGGTAGGAGGTAAAGTCCTCTTTGTCAATGTTCATTGCTCTATCTGGTCGCCAAGTAGGTAGTACTTGAACATTAAAGGCTTGGTCGTTGGCAAGCTTTTCGTGCCATTCAAGAGAATCAATGGGGTCATCGGTGGTACAAATGAGGGCAACCTTAGACTTTGTGATGATACTGCGGGCACTGAGCTCACCTGATTGCAACTTGCTATTGCAAAGCTCCCAAACGGTATCGGCGGTCTTAGCATTTAGACATCCATTGTAGCCAAAGTAATTTTTAAGTTCCATATGACTCCAATGATATAGCGGATTGCCAATCGCTAGTTCTAAGGTCTCGGCCCATTTAAGGAATTTGTCGTAGTCAGAAGCATCACCTGTGATATATTTCTCAGCGACACCATTGGCACGAAGTAACCGCCACTTGTAGTGGTCTCCACCTAGCCAAATCTGCGTGATATTTTCAAAGTTGCGATTCTCGTAGATTTCTTGGGGATTAATATGACAGTGGTAGTCAATTATTGGCATATCGCAAGCGTAATCATCGTATATTTTCTGGGAAATCTCATTTGTCAAAAGAAAGTTGTGGTCTAAGAAATTTTTCATATTGTCCTCTTAAAGTATGTTATGTGTGAAATTGTTAGGTTATTCTGGTTTGAAAAGTTCCGGATAGCGAGATATTAGGATGTCCTTTTCGATTAGCATTAGGTGTAGATGTTCGTCAATACACGCTTTGACTTGCTTGGCATCGCGGGCAAGTAGATTATCTAGAATAGTCTGATGTTGGTCGATAATAATTTGCCAATCCACTGAATCCATTAAAGTGACACGGGCTAAACGATAACGCTTTAGATGGAAGGTGACTTGATTAAGCATTTGCCAAGTATAAGAATGATTACACATAGTAAAGATTTCTTGATGAAAAGCTTCATCCAAGTCGAAAAAGCGCTTATGATTCTTAGGCGCGGTATCCATGCATAGTTTCTGCATCATAATATTTGATTTTAAATTAAAAATAGAGTCTTCGTTTAAACATTCACATGCTTGAGCGGCAATAGGACCTTCGATTAGCTCTCGCATGAAGCGAGCTTCTTCGGCATGGTTTAAGTCTATTTTGGCAACGAAGGTACCACTTTGTGGGTAGATGTCTAGCAATTCTTCGTCACGTAGCTTCATAAAAGCTTCGCGAATAGGGGTTCGACTGATTCCTAATTCTTTGGAAGTTTTTTGTTCAGATAATTTGGTTCTTGGTAGTAAATCGAGTGAGAGAATACGTTGTCGAAGTGTTTGGTAGGCATACTCTCGAACATTGGTAGTGTTTTCTAATACACAAGTTTCCATTTTAAATCTCCTCTTTAGTTAAATAAATAGCGAATATTATTATATAATTCTATAGTAGAATACCATAAAAAGCAATATTTTGATGAAAACAAAGTCTCATATTATATAAAGTGCACAAAAAGCAAGGCGAAAAAATGTGAATGTGACGAAGATGTACTTCCCTCTAGAAATCTGTAGGTGCCTATGGTAAGATATTAATATGGTAGTTTTGAAAAGTAAAAAGGACATAGGTGAATATGAAATGAGAGATAAGGCATGGTTAAGTAAGCAAGTAGAATCTTCAACATTGACGGATTTTAGTATTGATAATATTGATGAAGTAACGAAGACGATAATTTCTGAGATGAAAGAGTTGTTTCCCAATTGTCAACTGATAGAAGATAAGGAAGCAGCATTAGCGTATCAGATAATAACAGATGCTAAGCTAGGTGATGAAGGGTTTGCGATTTCCCAAACAAATCAAGGCATCTTAATCTCAGCAAATACGACGAGGGGATTGTTGTATGGCTGTTTTCATTTGCACCGTGAATTAGCAATGGGAAAAGAAATACCAAGTGCTTTCCAAACAGCTCCAGCACAAGCTTTTAGAATGTTGAACCACTGGGATAATTTTGATGGTTCAGTAGAGCGTGGATATGCTGGCGAATCTATTTTTTACAAGGATAATCTCTTCCGTCATAATTATGACACGATTCGCGAATATGCAAGGCTATTGGCTTCAGTTGGAATCAATAAATTATCGATTAATAATGTTAATGTACATAAAGAAGAAACATTTTTTATTACCGATAAATATTTAACAGATATTAAAGCCCTTGCTGATATTTTTTATGGATATGGTATTGATTTATATTTGAGTGTAAACTTTGCGGCGCCAGTCATTGTTGATGGCTTAGCAACTGCTGACCCAATAGATACATCAGTTGCAGCTTTCTGGCAGAAGATGGTAGATAAGATATATGAAGTGATTCCTCATTTTGGCGGTTTTGTTGTAAAGGCTGATTCAGAAGGAGAACCAGGACCTTTTACATACGGACGTAATCATGATGAAGGTGCTAATATGCTAGCCCGAGCACTCAAGCCGCATGGGGGTAAAGTAATCTGGCGTTGCTTCGTATATAACTGTCTCCAAGATTGGCGCGACCGTTCGATAGACCGTGCCCGAGCTGCTTATGATAATTTCGTACAGCTAGATGGTAAGTTTGACGACAATGTTATCCTACAGATTAAGAATGGACCGATTGATTTCCAAGTTAGAGAACCGATTTCACCACTATTTGGGGTGTTAAAGAAGACCAACCAAATCTTAGAATTCCAGGTAACGCAGGAGTACACGGGACAACAAAAGCATGTATGCTACCTATTGCCCATGTGGAAGGAAGTCCTAGACTTTGATACCAAACACAAAGTAGCTAAGCCTTGCGTAAAGGATATTGTTCGTCATCAAAGCTTAGCTATCAAAGATTCAGGAATTGCTGCGGTGGTTAATGTCGGTATGGATAACAACTGGACAGGACATAAGCTGGCACAAGCTAACCTTTATGGCTATGGCAGAATCATTTGGGATGATTGTTTATCATCAGCTGAAATAGCCAATGAGTGGATAGACTTAACCTTCGATTTAGAAGCTAATAAGAAAGCAATTATAGCAGAGATATTGATGACCTCTTACCAAGCATACGAAGATTACACAGCACCATTAGGGATTGGCTTTATGGTAAGACCGAATCATCATTACGGACCTGATGTAGATGGGTATGAGTATGACCGTTGGGGAACTTATCACTTTGCAGATAGAAATGGTATAGGGGTGAATCGAACCGCAGCCAATGGAACTGGTTATGCAAGACAGTATTCTGATGCACGATTTGCTGAATATGAAGATATCGCAACATGCCCAGATGAATTGGTATTATTTTTTCATCATTTGCCATATACACATGTATTGCAGAGCAAGAAGACGTTAATTCAGCATATTTATGATACTCATTTCGCCGGATATGAGAAGACTGAACAATATCTTGAGCTGTGGCAACAGCTAGCTGATGTATTGGATGCGGCAAGCTACACAAACGTAGCGGAGAGACTAGAAGAGCAAAGACGTTGTGCCCGTGACTGGAGAGACCAGATTAATACATACTTCTATCGTAAGAGTGGTATTGCAGATGAACGGGGTCGTAAGATTTATTAGTGAAGGGGCTTAACATGAAGTGGTCCAATATTTGGAGTTACACCCAACAAGATTATCGTTCGTGGCCATCGACAATTAGAGAACAAAAGCAAGTGATAAGGATTCGTTCCCATCATTATGGTCAAAGCTTGAAGCTGCGATTTTCTAATCAATTTGGTGAGGAAGACCTTATCTTTGAGCAAGTACGAGTTCGCATATCTCAAGAAGATGGCGAAGCGGTTAGGGAGACGAAAGTAGTCACAGTTAATGGGAAAGAACAAGTATTTATTGTTCCAACTGCCAATTTAATTAGTGATGAAGTGGCATTAGCAGTTGTGCCAGGCGCTGTTATCGAAATAGAGACCGTGGTTCGTGGGGTGACAATCCTGCGTAGTGGAACCATATCTTATTCAAGAGGAAGTGTCGATGTATATAATTATTCGTTAGCAGATGCCAATGAAGGCTTGGTTGCACAAGAAGAAGTCTTTAGGATGATTAAGGAAAATAACCAGATGTTTTTTATTTATGGCATTAGTGGTGTTGATCTTTTAACGAGTGATAGCGCAAGAACGATAGTGGCATTTGGTGATTCCCTAACCCAACAAGGGTTCTGGGTGGAAGCATTTAAGCAAAGACTGCTGAAAGCAAAGCTGCATGAAGTTGCCGTGTTGAATCGTGGTATTGGTGGTAGTCGGGTGCTAAAGGGACAGAATCCGCTGGCAGATGAATATACTAGACACGGTCAAGCTGGACTTTTTCGATTTGAAAAAGAAGTATTTGCCTACGGCTGCGTAGATGCAGTTATAATTTTGCATGGGATTAATGATTTAATATCCCGTCATGATGGTACGAATGAATATCATTATACCGTTACACAAATAATAGATGGGTTGAAGCAATATGCAAAGCTTGCTCATCAACATAATATAGAAGTAATAATTGGCACATTAACGCCACTAGGGAAGTCGATGTTTTATAGTGAAGCATTGGAATTAGAACGAAAAGAAATCAATACTTGGATTAGTCAAAGTGATTGCTTTGACCATGTAATTGATTTTGATATGGCGGTACATGATGAAGCTCAGGTATCCTTACTAAGAAAAGAATGTGATGCAGGCGATGGGCTTCATATCTCGGCAATAGGCGGAGAGAAGATGGCAAGTATAATCGAATTATCATATGTTAATTCAATTATTCATACACAAAAAAAGGAGGAAGAAAAATGAGAAAAATGAAAAAATGGTTAATGGTGTTAGTAGCTACATCTATGGTAGTGACATCACTGGCAGGTTGTAGTGCTGGAAAGAAAGACGCAGCAGGTGCAGCAGATGACAGTACAACAACAGAAGCAACAGATAAGAAAGAAGCAACAGGCGAACAAGTTGAAGTTAGTTTTAGCTGGTGGGGTAATGATGACCGTCATGCAGCAACACAAGCAATGATTGACAAATTCGAAGAAACGCACCCAAATATCAAAGTAAAAGGTGAACCAAGTGGATTCGGTGATTTAGACCAAGTATTTACAACTCGTTTTGCAGGCGATACGCTGGCAGACATAACAACATTATTGTATAACTGGGTACCTCAATTCGGACTAAATGGTGGATTCTATGATTTAGGAACAATTGAAAGCTTGGATTTATCAACCTATGATGAAGAATTCTTGAAATATGGCCAAGTAGATGGGCAACAAGTTGCTGTTCCTTATGGTTCAAATACAATTGTTATGTACTTAAACAAATCAGCATTTGAACGTGTTGGAGTTGATATTGAAACACTTGTAACATGGGATGATTATGCAGAAGCAGCAAAGAGCCTACCAGAAGGTTCATTTTGTTTAGTATCACCAACATGGCGTTTCCCAGCAACTGTTTGGCTACAACAAAAAACTGGATTGTCAGAGTTTGATGATAAAGGAAACATGAACTATACAGAACAAGATTATTTGGATGCTATGACTTGGTACAAAGAAATGGCTGACGCACGAGTATTCGTTTCACGTCAAGATTACCTTGAAAATGTTGGTTCAGAACCAATCTCAGTTGCTAATAATGCAAAATGGTTGAATGGCGAATATCTTGGTGGTATTGGTTGGAACGCAGGTATTACATCTGATTACGAAGCCTTAAAAGAAGTTGGTGATGAACTAGTAATCGTAAATTACCCAATCGCTGAAGGTGGAACAGATGTTAACCTACTATCTAAACCATCATTATTATACGCACTTCCAGCATCAGAGAAACATCCAGAAGAAGTTGGAACATTCCTAAACTACTACTTAAACGACAAAGAAGCAAATGAAATCTTAGGTTTAGTTCGTGGTATTCCAGCATCAACAGCAGCAGTTGAAGCATTAGAAGAGTCAGGGCAATTAACAGGATTCATGAAGGAAGCTTATGATTACGCAGCAGCAGCTAAGAAGATTAACCAAACACCTTTCTATGAGGATGGTGAGTTGATAAGAATTTATACTGCTGAAATGGAAGCAGTTGAGCTTGGTAGAACTGACTTAGAAACAGCAGCTAAGAATGTTTATGACCAAACAAAAGTACAAGCTGAGAAACTTGCTAAGGACTTTAAATTACAATAGTCAAGTGACCAATTAAATATGTTGTGAGAGTATGGATATCCTTCATACTCTCACAATATTTTCTCTTATTGAATAAGGTTATTATTCAAATAGAGTAGTTTTATTATATGGAGGAAATCTATGAAAAAGCAAAAAATAGGGTTGCTTTATATTACCCCTTGGATTATTGGCTTTTTGACATTGACCGTTTGGCCGATTTTATCATCACTATATTATTCTTTAACTGACTATTCGTTAGCAAGGGTAGGACAGACACCAGAATTTCTAGGATTAGGGAATTACATTAAATTATTTGGGGACCAGACATTCCTTGATTCCTTGCGAGCAACATTTATCTATACTATTTTTACGGTTCCATTTCAATTGGCATTTGCTCTTTTTATTGCCTTCATTTTGAATTTCAAAATAAAAGGAATTGGCTTCTATCGGACAGCATACTATATTCCATCTATTCTTGGTGGGAATGTAGCTATTGGTGTACTTTGGCGTTTTATGTTCCAACCAGAAGGTCTTATTAATATGATGCTTGGTGCAGTTGGCGTTGCGCCAGTAGCATGGCTATCGACACCAGCAGGAGCAATGACGGTATTGGTGGTTCTAAAGGTATGGCAATTTGGTTCTTCAATGCTTCTATTCTTAGCAGCGCTTAAGGAGGTTCCCCAAGAGCTATATGAATCGGCAGGACTTGATGGGGCCAAGAAGATAACCCAATTCTTTAAGATAACAGTACCACTTATTACACCAACTATTTTCTTTAATTTGATTATGCAATTGAATAATGCTTTCCAAGAATTTAACGGACCGTTTATTGTTACTGGCAAGGGACCCTTAAATTCAACATATTTAGCATCAATGTTTATCTATGATAAAGCGTTTAAAGGCTTTGATATGGGATATGCCAGTGCAGCAAGCTGGATTCTTTTTGCAATTATTGTGTGTTCAACCATTATTCTATTCGCAAGTCAGAAGAAATGGGTATACTATGCTGATGGAGGTGGTAAATAGATGGCTAATACAGTTACTGCAATAGACGCAGGAAGAGTTAGAAAGCAACGTACGATATCAATACTTCGGTATATTGTGTTAACCTTAGTTGCGATTGTAATGATTTATCCAATCTTTTGGTTGATTGGTGCAAGCTTTAAAACGAACAGTGAAATTTTCACATCGATTGGCTTTCTTCCAGACTCAATCGATTTTCAGGCATATATTGATGGATGGTACACTAAGGGAAGATATACCTTTACGCTATATTATATCAATACCTTTAAGTATGTAATTCCTAAGATTTTATTTACTTTGGTAGCATCAACACTGACAGCATATGGCTTTGCCCGTTTTAATTTTCCATTCAAGAAAATTCTGTTTTCACTTTTAATGGCGACAATGTTCTTGCCAGCAGTTGTTACGCGAATCCCATTGTACCTATTCTGGAAAGACTTAGGGATGTTAGATACCTATGTTCCCTTGCTGGCAGGTTCCTTTTTTGCGCAAGAGCCGTTCTTTGTATTTATGCTAATTCAGTTCTTGCGGTCGATTCCAAGGGACTTAGATGAAGCGGCAACGGTAGATGGATGTGGCAGCTTTGCTATTTTGCGGAAGGTCTTGTTACCAGCATTAAAGCCGGCATTGATTTCTTGTATTATTTTCCAATTCGTTTGGAGCTTTAGTGATTTCTTAGGACCCCTTATTTACATTACGTCACAAGACAAGTATCCAGTATCATTGGCTTTGAAGCTCAATGTTGACCCATCAACAAATACCCCATGGAATCAAGTTTTTGCGATGTCAATACTTTCATTATTACCAGCGATTATCTTATTCTTTAGTGCGCAAAAATATTTCGTAGAGGGTGTAACATCTTCGGGTATTAAGGGCTAATGACAGTTAAATTAAATGTGAGGAGAAATTGAAAGTGATTTCACACAAAAAGGCAAGAGAAGTGGCACAAGATATTGTTATGCAGATGACGATATCAGAAAAGATAGACCAAATCAATTTTAGAGCACCTAGTATTCCCCGTTTAGATATCGAAGAGTATAATTACTGGAATGAAGGGCTTCATGGCGTCGCAAGGGCAGGAGTGGCAACGGTTTTTCCACAGGCAATTGCACTGGCGGCGACCTTCGATAAGGCGATTCTAAAGGATGTTGCTGAGGTGATTTCGATAGAGGGTCGTGCGAAGTATAATGAGTTCACAAAGCTTAATGACCGCGATATTTATAAGGGCTTAACCTATTGGTCACCAAATCTCAATTTGTTTAGGGACCCGCGTTGGGGACGGGGGCAAGAGACATATGGTGAGGACCCGTTGGTCATTGCGACGCTTGGTAAAGCATTTATTCAAGGTTTACAGGGGGATGGCGACTACTTGCGGATAGCTGCTTGTGCAAAGCATTTTGCGGTGCATAGTGGTCCAGAAGAAGGTCGTCATTCCTTTGATGCGATAGCCAATCAGAAAGACTTAAATGAATTTTATCTACCTGCTTTTAAGGCGGCAGTTGTAGAAGCTGATGTTGAAAGTGTCATGGGTAGCTATAACGCTGTCAATGGTATTCCAGCCTGTGTAAATGAATTTCTTTTACAGGATACACTTCGTAAGAGCTGGGGCTTTGAAGGACATGTCGTATCAGACTATGGTGCTTTAGAAGATGTTTACCAACACCACCATTATCTGCAGGACGCACCAGCAACCATGGCTTTGGCAATGAAGGTTGGCTGTCATTTATGTGCGGGTGAGATATCGCATGCTCTTTATGAGGCTTTTGGTAGGGACTTGATTACAGAAGCAGAAATCACTGCGGCAGTTGTTGCCTTATATACAACGCGTGTTCGCTTGGGGATGTTTGATGAGGGTTGTGACTTTAATGATATTCCTTATGAGATAAATGATTCAGTAGAGCATAAAGCATTGAATTTAAAAGTAGCGCAGCAAAGTATGGTGCTCTTAGATAATAAAGAGTATCTGCCATTAAATAAAAAGGACTTTAAGAGTATTGCTGTCATAGGACCAAATGCGACCAATCAACAAGCCTTGAGTGGTAATTACTTTGGAACAGCATCAAAATATCATACCTTCTTATCAGGTATTCAAGACGAAGTAGAAGGTGATATGCGAGTGTATTACGCACTTGGCTGTCACTTATATAAGGACCATGCTGAATCTGGATTATCTAAGGCGAATGAACGTGAGTCAGAGACATTAATTGCCGTTAAGTATGCCGATATTGCCGTTCTTTGCTTAGGCTTAGACCCAAGTATTGAGGGTGAACAAGGCGATACTGGTAATGTCTACGCCTCAGGCGATAAAGCTTGCTTATCTTTACCGCAGCCACAGAAGCGACTACTAAAAAGGGTATTAGAGCAAGGCAAGCCAGTGATTGTTGTCTTATCAGCGGGAAGTGCTTTAAGTCTTGATGGACTGGAGCGGCATCCGCTTGTAAAAGCAGTGCTTCAAGCTTGGTATCCTGGTAGTATGGGCGGCAAAGCCTTAGCGGATATCTTATTTGGGAAAGTTAGCCCAAGTGGGAAGCTGCCAGTTACATTTTATCAAAGTAGTGAAGAGTTACCAGCCTTTGATGATTATAAAATGGATGAGCGAACTTACCAAAATACTACCGCTAAAGTGTCTTTCCCCTTCGGATACGGATTAAATTATGGCAATAGCCAAATGGATAAATTCGAAATAAAAGAATCGCAACTGCTAGAACTAGACATTTGCATTAGCAATCAGTCAAAGTGGGACATCGAAGAAGTCTTACAAATCTATGTAAAGATTAAAGGTTCTGCTTATGCACCGAGACATTGGAAGCTAGTGGCTTTTGAGAAGGTTCAGATGAAGGCAAGAGAAAGTAAAGCACTGACCATTAATGTGAAACGGGAATGTCTAAAGGTAGTTAATGAACAAGGCGAGTATCTTTATGATGGCAAGGAAGCAGTATTCTATGCTGGTTTTTCGCAACCAGATGAAAGGTCAAGAGAACTTACTGGTAAAGCTGTTTTGCGTCAAATGATTACTTTAGAAGAGGTATAAGATGGAGGTTGGTTCATGAGAATTACAGAAAATTATATAAATAATAATGCTTTTGCAGATAGGGACATAGTAGTACCTAAATATGATAGTGAAGTGGTCAAGCAAGCGACTAAACAAAATCCAAGATGGGTACATTTTGGAGCAGGTAATCTTTATCGGTGCTTTCACGCTCAGATTGTTTCGGAATTGTTGAATATGGGCGAGCTGTCAGAGGGTATTATTGTAGCTGAGACATTTGGCGAGGATTTGATTGAAGAGGTCTACCATGCTAATCAGAACCGCTCATTGACAGTGACGATGAAAGCCAATGGTGACTTCACCAAAGAATTGGTAGCGTCTACGACTGAAGCACTATTTTTTCATCCGAAGAAGCCGACTGATGTCGAGCGCCTAGTGGCTGTTTTTAAGGAACCTAGTTTAGAGCTGGTAACACTTACTATTACCGAGAAAGGCTATGCGGTAAAAGACTCAAATGGTGAGCTATTACCACAAGTACAAAGCGATATTGCAAGTGGCTTAGAGTTTGCTAAATTAGAGAACACGATGGCCAAATTAACTTATTTGTTATACCAACGATTTAAGGCGAATGAGTTGCCCATTGCAATGGTTTCAACCGATAATTTCTCTCATAATGGTGACCGTTTTAAGGAAGCTATTTTAGTAATTGCTAAGGGCTTAAAGGATGCTGGTCATGTTGAAGAAGGCTTTATTAGTTATTTGAGTAAAGGTGAGAAGGTCAGTTTTCCATTTTCGATGATTGATAGAATCACCCCGTTGCCAAATGAGGAAATATCTAAGCAATTAAGTGCAGAAGGTATTGAGGGCATGATGCCGTTTATATCTAAGCAGCAAAAGATGAGCTTAGCAGCATTTGTTAATACCGAAGAGATTCATTACCTAGCGATTGAAGATGATTTTCCGAATGGTAGACCAGCGCTTGCAAAGGCAACAGGCGTATTTCTAGGCAATAGAGATACGATTAATAAGGCTGATTTGATGAAGGTATGTACATGTCTAAATCCATTACACACAGCACTAGCAATATTTGGTTGCTTGCTTGGTTATGACCGTATCTGTAAGGAAGTACAAGATGATGATTTAAGAGGATTAATTGAGCAAATCGGCTTTATAGAAGGCTTGCCAGTAGTTGAGAATCCGGAGATTATCAATCCGAATGATTTTATTAAGGAAGTTATTTACAAACGTTTTGCTAATCCGAATGTACCGGATACACCACAGCGAATAGCATCAGATACTTCCCAAAAGGTTGGGATTCGTTATGGCGAAACCTTGAAAGCTTATGTAGAAGCAGTCGATAAGGATGTTAAAGAGCTTAATTTTATTCCACTAACGATTGCGGCTTGGTGTCGCTACTTGATGGCAATAGATGATGCCGGGGAAATGTTTGAACCAAGTCCAGACCCCTTATATCAAGAATTACACGAAAAGCTTGCAGGGATTACTTATGGTGAAGTAGATGAGACAGTAATTAGTAAAGCCCTACAGCCAATTCTGTGTAATGTATCCATTTTTGGTGTGGACTTAGTAGCGATTGGGCTTAGTGAAAAGATTGAAAAATATTTCACAAGGATGATTGCGGGACCAGGTGCTGTTCGTTTAGTATTGCAGAAAGAATTAAAAACACGTGCAAAAAACATAAAAGGAAGGTAAAATGAAATATGAAGATGACAATGCGTTGGTATGGCAAGCAAGAGGATAAGGTTCAGTTAGAACATATTAGGCAAGTGCCTGGTGTGGCCGGCGTAGTCGGAACTTTGATGGATGTACCAGCTGGCGAGGTTTGGCCGATAGCAAAGATAACAGCATTAAAGGATGAAGTAGAAGCAGCCGGCTTAACCTTAGAGGTAATTGAATCAGTAAATGTTCATGAAGACATCAAATTAGGATTACCAACAAGAGAAGCTTATATTGAGAATTACAAGGAAACGATTCGTCGTTTAGCAGCCGTTGGCATTAAAGTGATTTGTTATAATTTTATGCCCGTATTTGACTGGATGAAGACCGAGATGTACTATGAATTACCAGATGGTTCGACAACGATGGCATTCTTTCTGGAAGGGGTACAAAAGTCGGCTCAGGAAGTAGCAAGAGAAATTCTGGCTAATAATCAGGGAACACAGCTGCCAGGGTGGGAACCAGAACGTCTAAATGATGTGACTAAGCTGATTGAACAGTATAAGGACGTCTCAGAGGATATGCTTCGTGAGAATTTGAAATATTTCTTAGAGCAGATTATCCCAGTTTGTGAGGAAGTTGGCGTTAAGATGGGACTTCATCAAGACGACCCACCATATTCTATTTTTGGCTTGCCAAGAATTGCTAAAAACCGTGATGATTTAGATTACATTTGTAATATTGTTGATTCGCCATGTAACGGTCTGACTTTATGTACTGGTTCGATTGGCGAAGACCCAGATAATGATGTAGCAGCTATTGTCGCTGAATTTACTAAAAGAGATAGAATCTTTTTCGCCCATGTTCGTAATATTAAATTTATTGGCGAGAGCAAGGATTGCTATGAATCGGCACACTTAAGCTCTTATGGGTCTCAAGATATGTTTAAGATTATGGAAGCATTATATGATAATGATTTTGATGGTTATATTAGACCAGACCACGGTCGGATGATTTGGGGAGAGACTGGTCGTCCCGGGTATGGCTTATATGACAGAGCACTTGGAGCTATGTATCTACAAGGTATTTGGGAGAGCTTAGAAAAGAGGCGTTAGATGTTAAGAGGATTGTTTGAATTTGATGGTGGATTGATGAATTTTTTTGCCAAATTTTCGGATATTGTTATTTTAAATATTGTTTTTGTTATTACCTGCATTCCGCTTATAACTATTGGGCCAGCCCTAACGGCGATGTATGTAGTGACAATGAGGATGGCAAGAAGTGAAGATTCCTACGTTGTAAAAAGCTATTTTAAAGCATTTAAGGAGAACTTCAAGATAAGTATTTTGGCGTGGCTTCTTATTTTAGGCGTAGTCGGTATTCTGGTACTGGACTATCGAATTGCAACCTTTTGGGCAAATGATATCGGCAAGGTTATGCAAGTAATCGCCTTGGTTTTACTTTTTCTATTGTTTGTGGTTAGCTTACTTCTTTTTCCGTATATCGCTCGTTTTGAGAACACTTTAAGACAAAGTTTTAAGAGTGCTGCCTTTATTGCGATTGCCGCCTTGCCAAAAACCTTATTATTGGTTATTATTACAAGTGTAGTTATCGTATTTATCGCCTTTTTACTGCCGATACCATATGCCATTTTTAGTGGCTTCTTATTTGTCTTTTCATTACTGGCATTTTTTCAGTCCTTGATTTTGAAGAAAATCTTTGGAAAATACGAAGACAGAATGAAGGATTAGGTAGAAGCGCAGATATTATGGCAAGAATACGAGCAAAAGAGTATGAAGGTGCCGATACGAAAGTGCCGATACGAAAGAGGATATAAGATGGGTAAGAAGGATGACAAGACGAATGTCCTGAGGATTCTTGATAGTAAGAAGATAGCATATGAGGATTTCACATATGACCGTGATAAATTAAGTGCCGGTGAGGTTGCTGAGTCATTAGGACAAGCAGCTTCTTCGGTTTTTAAGACCTTGGTAACAGTCGGCAAATCAAAAGAGCATTACGTCTTTATGATTTCTGGTGAGACAGAACTTGATTTAAAGAAGGCGGCCAAAGCAGCAAAGGAGAAGTCACTAGAGATGATTCATCAAAAGGAACTATTGCCACTGACGGGTTATATCCATGGTGGCTGTTCCCCAATAGGGATGAAGAAGCAATTTAAGACCTTTATCGATAGTAGTGCCACGACATTTGATAAGATATGCTTTTCTGCAGGCAAGGTAGGACATCAAGTCCAGTTGCCACTTACTAGCTTAGCAAAAGTGATTAAGATAGAATTAGTTGAGGTTACCAAAACTGACCCGAATCTTAGCGAATAAGATAAGCATACTATATATAAGGATTATGGAAGGAAGCGTGATGGACTTTTATTTTGCACCGCTAGAAGGAATAAATGGACAGATTTACCGTAATGCATTTAATAAATACTTTAAAGGGCCTGATAAATATTTCATGCCCTTTCTTCATCCTAAGTCATATGGTCATCTAAGCCTTAGAGAGAAAGAAGAGCTGGCATGTGAGAATAATCAAGGGATGAAGGTTATTCCTCAGATTCTCACTAATGATGTTGAGGATTTTCTTAAAGTATCCCAGAAATTGCAGGAATATGGTTATCAAGAGGTGAACCTTAACCTCGGCTGTCCCTCTGCTTCGGTAGTAAATAAGGGGCGTGGTTCGGGCTTTTTGGCAGCTCCAAAGCAGCTTGAGATATTCTTAACTCAAGTATTTGATAAGTGTAAGCTGGATATATCTATCAAAACGCGACTGGGTAAAGACTCCGCGACAGAATTCTTTGAATTATTAGAGATATTTAATAAGTACCCGCTAAAAGAATTAATTGTTCATCCACGAACCCGCCAAGACTTCTATGGCAATCAACCAGATTGGACGATGTTTGGAGAAGCTATGAAAAATAGCAAGGCTTCCGTTTGTTATAATGGCGATATTCGGACGAAGGCAGATTATGAGCGACTGATGGCGACCTTTAAAGGTCTAGGTAAGGTAATGATAGGGCGGGGATTAATCGCTAATCCAGCGTTGCTAGAAGAACTTACTGGTAGCGCGGTTAAGGATAAGAGTCGCTTTTGGCAATTTCATGATGATATCTTATTAAACTATCAGCGCGTAATACCAATGGATATGGAGATGACAATTCTATTTAAGATGAAAGAATTGTGGGATTATATGATGGTAAACTTCCCAAGCGATATGGATTATGCTAAGCGAATTCGGGCGGCAATGAGTCTAGCGGATTATGCAGCGGTAATAGAGGATATGAAGGCGGAATGATTGCTAAGAGCTATGACTTAGTTAAATAAGTATTAACCGCCCCTTTGTAAAGACCGTAGATGATTGCGACAAGAGCAGCAGTTGCGAGGACATCATATGTTTTGATAACCAAGATACCAAAGATTGCTGAAAGTAGTGGGGGTATCCCCATCGCTAGTGCGATTTGCATGAAATGTTGTTCGGCGGCAACATTTATGATAGTTTCTGTTCGCATCAGTGAAATCAATACCGAAAGTGTGGTAGAGCTGACAATTGCTAAGATAATCGCGGGGACAATCTGTTTACCTTGAATACGTCCATTCCTTTTAAGATACAATCCAGCAATTAGTGCCATTGTGGCACTGATACAATAATAGAAGATTTGCCCACTATCGCCATGAACTAATGATAAATAGAAATTATCAGCAAGTCCAACAAGTAAACCAGCAGCTGGTTGTAAGATTAGTGCAGTTAAGACCGTTCCAACGGTATCAAGCCATAAGGGTAGCTGCAAAGTAGTGGCAAGGTAAGATAAGGCTTGGTTAATGCCAATACCTAGAATCATAACAATTGTATATCGTCTGAATTTCTTTTTAGTGAGTGCCAATTTCTCAATATCGGCACCAGTTATTCTATCAATAGTCTGTTCTGCCTCATAAATATCTTGCGCAAGCTGGTCTTCTTCTTTTGTGCGTCCAATCTCTTCCATAAATCCAGCAGTAATAATACCAGCGGGTAAGGCGATAACGGCAATACCAAAAAGGGAAGAAATCATACTGATAAAGCGACCAATCGTTGACAGGGGATAGACGTCGCCATAGCCAACAGTAGTTAAAGCCGTAGTTGCCCAATAAAGCGCCCCAAAGAAATTATCAAAGGTGTCTGGTTCATAGGTAAACATAGCTAGGGCCGATACGAAGATATAAGCAATAGCGATAGCTAGAACTGAACCAAGGGTCTTGCGTTCCTTTTTAAAAACGTTTGAAATATAGGTAAAGTTCTTAGAGTAACGAAGGAGCATAAAGACTCTAAGCATTCTAAGGATTCTAAATTGATTGCCAAGGATTCCAAGGGTTGGCAATAGCGATAGCATATCAATGATTGCAAAAGGGCTCAAAGGGTAAAGTAGGAATGGTTTAAGCCCCTTTTGATTGGTGGTATAATCACGACAAATCCAACGCAAGACATAGTCAGCAAATAAAAGGTATACCGTAATCCGGTCAAGAATAACAAAAGCAGCGATGCTATCACTGCCTTTAAATAGTAAGGGGAAGATACTTAGAAGTGCCACTGCTGTGATAAACCATTCGTACAAGCGGTATAGCTTATTGTGTGGTTTGGTGTTCTCGACTAAGATATAAATTTGTTCACGCATTTAATTTCCTCCACTGTTAAAATTTGTATGCCATGAGTGGAAACCAGAAAATACCAATCAAGGTAAAGGTTAATAGCATATATAACATCATTCGTCCATAAAGCTTTGCAAAGCCCATATTTTGGTGTTCGTTTCTAATGCGATTGATATTGATAACCGAGATAGCCGTTAGAACGATAACTGCAACACCAGCAAAATTAACATATTCTAATAATCCCAGTCGTAATGAATCAGGTAGTAGGTTCGCCCCAACCATGATATTAGTTACAGTACCGAATAAGGCTCCAGGAATCATCCCTAAGGGGTCAACGCGGTGATATGTACAAATAAATAAGGTGATAAAGACCCAAGTTAAAGTGCCCAGCAATGCAACAAAGCATTTGATGTATAAGCCAATACCATCACGATTAATCTCCAAAGACGTAACTAGTTCTTGGTTATAGGGTGATTGTGGTTCTGGGTCATTCATATTGTTATCGTATTTGACGGTGTTGATAGAGACCGCATTACGCTCAAACTTATAACCAGACAGGGTAATATGTTCGTTGATAGTGCTATGTGCAGTATCAGCAACTAGTAGAACATCATCAATGGCATGTAGCGATTCTAAGTAGACATGAAGTTGATAAGATTCTAAGGGGAATCTAGTCGTCCAATAATTCTGTGAGATGGTAGCATCAACGCGGGCACGCTGATAATGGGTATCACCATCAGTGAAATCATCAATGATGGTTAGCTTGTTAATGGCACCATTGTAGATATCAAAATTATTAATCATATCGAGGTCCTTGTTGCCGTTCCAACGGAACCAACAGTCGAAGACAATCCGGAAATAGTTATTTTTGATGTTGAGTTCTTTTAGGTTTTCAATGTAGGTCCCTGCCGTTACCGTGGTGGCATTTTTTGAAAAAGGAAGGGCTTCTTTGACAATCTCTTCATTATCAAGTAGGTGTGATTCCCAATAGGATTCTTCGGCGACCTTATCGGTATAAAGCGAATAACCCGTGAAACCAAGATAAACAATAGCCAATAATAAGGTAAAAGAAAACCAAAAGATTAAGCTCTTTTTTTGCCAGGCTTTTAAGTTTTTGTATTTTGTGATATTGCTTTTGATTTTATTCATAATATTAACTCCAGTTATACGTTAAAAGTGGAATAGCTATATTTCCGATAAGGGCAATTGCTAGTAGCAAAAAGAACATAATACGTCCAAAGGTTTTGGCGTATACGTTAGCACTGTCTTTGTCAAGGCCTTTGCGGTTGTCGCGAATATTATTAATCTGAATGATTATAAGTGTACCGCCAATGACAATGAGGGTACCAAATAAATTGATAAATTCGACTAATCCCAGCTCTAAGACATCAGGCAGTAAAGCAGCCCCAACCATGATATTACCAACTGCGCCAAAGAGGGCGGCGGCTAATGTACTTAGTGGATTAACACGGTGGTGAGCACAAATATAGACAGCTATCATAACCCAAGTAAGAGCCCCTAAAAGGGCGATGAAGCATCTAAAATACAAGCCAAAGTCGCTACGGTAAGTTCGCAAATGAGTCGCCATCATCGAATGCTGCATCGGTGTTTCAAGACGCGGATTATTCAGGGTGTTAGGATATTCATATAGGGTACTACTAACCAAATAATCACCAATATCATAGCCACTGATACTTAAGTGGGGGTTGACACCACTATTACTAGTATCGGAAAGGAAGATGACCTCATCAACGGATTCTGCCGATTCGATATAGAAACTCATGTTATGAGCATCAAGTGGAAAATGCTTGGTTGAGAAGTTCCTTGAACAAGTCGCATCAATGAGCATCTGTTGGTAATGGAGTCCATCCTCGTGGTAGTCCTTAAGAACTTCAATCGAATGTTGTTGGGCATTATATACGCGACCAGTTTCAATGAAGTTCAAGTCGTCATTATCATGCCAACGAAACCATACCACAAAGGATATTCGGTAACTATTTGTCTTTAGTGAGATGTCTTTAATGCTTTCAAGGTAAGTTCCAACGGTTACGATTGTTGGCGGGTTCTCCATATCGTAAGTTCGTTCTTGAATAGCTTGATTCTGACTGACCATAGTATTCCAACTATCTTTGGAGATTTGCTTTTCGTTGTGGATAGTGAGAATAACATAGCCGATGTATATAACTGCGATGGCAATAAAAAAAGAAAACCATCTAATAATTTTCCTTTGTTGCCAGGATTTCATGTCTTTCCATTTCATCATAATGAGAATACCTTTACTTCAAAAATTATATGTCTTAATGTATTTTAATGCTAATGCAATAATACTATATTTAAGGTTGAGTTGTAAACTAAATTTGCAAAAAAACAGGGTAAATATTTAGGGCGATTTCACCCCTGTTGAAATCCACTGTCCTTTGCTAAAATCACCAGAATGGTTTGACAAAACAAGGTTATAATGGTAAGATTTTTTATATAACAAGGTTAGTGAAATAAACCTTAAATGTATCTATGAAATACTATCAAAGGAGGGATTTTATGGATAACAATATTTTTCGTAATATGTCTTATGGTGTCTATATAGTTGGTACAATGGATGGAACGAAACCGACGGGCTGTGTAGCTAATAGCATCATGCAAGTAACATCTGAACCAGCAACCATTGCGGTTAGTGTTAATCATGATAATTACACCAATAGCTGCATTGCAAAAAGTGGCAAATTCTCATTTTCTATTTTAGCCGAGGATTCCGATGCTGGGTTGATTAGTGGCTTTGGTTTCCGAAGTGGTAAGGATAATGACAAGTTTGCAAAGGTTGATTATGAGCTAGTTGAAGGAGCACCGGTTATCAAAGACTCTTGTGGTTATCTTGTCTGTCGAGTTATTGATAAGCTGGAGACATCAACTCATACCGTCTTCTTAGGCGAAGTAGTAACTGGTGCGACCTATGGCGAAGGCAAAGTAGCGATGACATATGCTTACTACCATCAGGTGATAAAAGGTCGAGCACCAAAGAATGCTCCGACATATTTACCAGCAGAAGGCCCATCACCAAAGACCAGCCAAATGAGCAACCAAAAGACTAGATATGTGTGTCAAGTATGTGGCTACATATACGAAGGTGATTCATTACCAGATAATTTTATTTGTCCCGTATGTGGGGTAACTACAGATGAATTCCAAAAGGAGGAAGTAAAGATGGCAGAATTAAAAGGAAGTAAGACAGAGGCAAATCTAAAAACAGCATTTGCTGGTGAATCAGAAGCTAGGAATAAATATACCTTTTATGCTTCAAAAGCAAGAAAAGAAGGTTATGTTCAAATCAGTAAATTCTTCGAAGAAACCGCAGGCAACGAGAAAGAACATGCGGAACTATGGTTTAAGCTTTTGCATGATGGTGTTGGTAGTACTACTGATAACCTAAAAGATGCAGCGGCTGGTGAGAATTACGAATGGACTGATATGTATGCCCAATTTGCCAAAGAAGCTCGAGAAGAAGGCTTCGATGATATCGCTAAGACGATGGAAGGTGTGGCAGCTATTGAGAAACTTCATGAAGAGCGATATCGCAAATTATTAGCTAATATTGAAGATGGTAGTGTCTTTGATAGAAGTGAAGATACCGTATGGCATTGTAGCAATTGCGGACACGTTCATGTGGGTAAAGAAGCACCAGAATCATGTCCGGTATGTGCTCATCCAAAAGCATATTTCGAAATAATGGCAGATAACTATTAATCAGTGTGATAAATTAGTGAAGGGGGACCGCTTGGCGGTTTCCCTTTGTTTGTTTCGTATATATAAGGAGAGATTTCTTTCTGTTGACACCAGAATGGTCAAATACTATAATGGAGAGAGTTGAAAATGAAATAGATTCCTAAAAAGCAATAAAATAAAAGGAGATTAGAATATGGATGCACAGTTAAAGAAGGATTTACAAAAATTCGCGGCACAGATTCGTATTGGAACCGTAGAATCTATTAAATCACGTGGCTTTGGTCATATTGGTGGAGCATTAAGCATTTGTGATGCTTTAGCAGTATTATATGGTTCACAGATGAAATTCGACCCCAAGAATCCCAAGATGCCAGAACGTGACAAATTAGTTTGTTCAAAAGGACATGCTGGTCCAGCAGTCTATGCAACATTAGGACTAAAGGGCTTTTTTCCTTATGAGGATATTAAGACACTTAACCAACCAGGAACTAAATTCCCAAGTCACTGTGATAAGAAGTTAACACCAGGTATTGATATGACCACTGGTTCACTAGGACAAGGGACTTCAACCGCAGCAGGAATGGCCTTAGGTGATAAGCTTAGGGGATACAATAATCGCGTCTTCCTATTTGTTGGTGATGGTGAGATTAATGAAGGCCAATGTTGGGAAGCATTTATGTTTGCAGCGGCTAAGAAATTATCTAATTTTGTGGTTTTTGTTGACCATAATGGTAAGCAACTTGATGGATACACCAAAGACATTCTTGATAGTGGTGATTTGGGTGCGAAGATGGCAGCATTTGGTTTTGAGACAGTTAGCATTGATGGCAATGACGTTGAGGCTTTGTATACTGCTTTAGAGAATACCAAAAAGGGTGGCGATAAGCCATTTGCTATCGTAATGAATAGTATCAAGGGTAAAGGTGTAACAGAAGTAGAAGAGACCATGGCTAACCATAGTATGGCTGTTAGCGATGATAAATTTGATGAGTGGTTGAAACAGCTAAATGACAATTTAGCGACAATGGAATAGGCAAAGGAGAAGACATATGAAGGTAGTATATAATGGTGAAATGGATTCTCGAGCGTTTAAAGATATTTTAAGTAAAGAGATTCCAGCATTAGCAGATAAGGATTCAGATGTTATTTATTTAGATGCAGACTTGATGAGTTGTATTGGTACCTCGAAGTGGGCAACTGAGAATCCGACAAGAGCAATTAATTGTGGTATTGCCGAAAGTAATATGGTCGGCGTTGCTGCTGGTTTGGCATCAGTTGGTTTTAAGCCAATTTGCCATACCTTTGGACCATTTGCATCAAGACGTTGCTTTGACCAAGTATTCTTAGCAGGCGGATATGCAGGTAATGACCTTACTATGATTGGGACAGACCCTGGTATCTGTGCAGCGTTTAATGGTGGAACCCATATGCCATTTGAAGATATGGCACTATATCGTGCAATTCCAGATGCAACGGTTATCGACATCACAGATGCAACCCAATTGGCTAGTGTTCTACATCAGGTTAATGATATCAAGGGTGTTAAATACATTCGCGTTAGCCGTAAGAATGCAGCGAAAGTATATGAAGAAGGAAGTGAAACACCAATCGGTAAAGGAATCACTATTCGTGAAGGTCAAGATGCCGTAGTCTTTGCTAGTGGAATAATGGTTCATGAAGCGATGATGGCAGCCACTGAACTAGCTAAAGAGGGTATTGAGATAACTGTGGTTGATATGTTTACAGTGAAACCATTAGATGAAGAATGTGTCCTAAAATATGCTAGTCAGACTGGTGCGGTTGTAACAGCAGAGAACCACAACAAAATTGGTGGATTATATAGTGCAGTTGCAGAATGTTTGGTAGCATCAGAGATGGTACCAGTGGAATATGTAGCAGTTGAAGATGTATATGGTGAAGTTGGACCGCAGGATTATCTAAGAACCCAATTTGACTTAACATCTGAGCACATTATTCGCAAAGTTAAAAAGGCAATTGCACGTAAAGCATAAGTGGTTGTTGTAATATAATGATTAATATTTTCTTTAAAGATTTATTTGGAGGTACGATTAATGGCAGAACAAGGCAAAAGTCATACACATACAATGGCAGATGGGGAAGTAGTAGAACATACTCACGACCATAGTCATGAACATGGTCACAATCATGGGCATACTCATAGCCATCAACATACGAAAGCTGTCTTGAATCGTCTTTCACGAGCAATTGGTCATATGGAATCAATTAAGCGGATGGTGGAAGATAATCGTGATTGTAGCGAGGTGCTGATACAATTATCAGCAGTGCGAGCCGCCCTTAATAATACGGGGAAGGTCATTTTACAAGACCACATTGAACATTGTATTGTCGATGCTGTCGATAGTGGGGACATGAAGGCTTTAGATGAATTAAATAGAGCAATTGACCGTTTTGTTAAATAAAACTATTAATCCATGATGAAAACCCATTGTAACTTTTATTTACACAGATTCAAAGCAAAATTCTTGGCTTGACATTAGTTAAGCGAGTCAAGGAGAGAATTCTTTCTATATTAAAGCGGACAATTTGGGTTTGCTTTTGCAAAGAAAGATTGATTTAGTGATATCAAGGTGTATTAGCCAGAAATGTAAAAGTTTCTGGCTATATTTTTTAATTGGATAGGAGAGGAAGCGTAGCTATGAAAGTATTATTAATTAACGGAAGTCCGAATAAAGCAGGTTGTACCTTTACAGCCCTTAATGAAGTAAGTAAAACATTACAAGCACAAGGAATTGAGACAAGCATCTATCACATTGGCAATAAGCCAGTGCGCGGGTGTAATGCCTGTTGGGGTTGTGGCGATAATAAGCGTTGCGTCTTTGACAACGACCCAGCCAATAAAATAGCCGACTTGATTAGAGAATCCGATGCGGTAGTGATTGGCTCGCCCGTCTATTATGCTAGTATCAATGGTACTTTATCAGCATTATTAGACCGCGTTTTCTTTAGTGCTGGCAGTGATTTTGCACACAAACCAGCGGCTGGTATTGTTAGCTGTCGTCGTGGTGGAGCCAGCTCGGCCTTTGACCGCTTGAATAAATATTTTACTATTTCTAATATGCCAGTAGTGTCATCACAATATTGGAACAGTGTTCATGGAATGTCGCCCGAGGAAGTACAGCAAGACCTTGAAGGGTTACAGATAATGCGGACCTTGGGGCTTAATATGGCTTGGTTGCTTAAGAATATTGAAGCAGGTAAGAGTAGTATTGAGCTTCCCAACCGAGAAGAGTGGACGCCTACGAATTTTATTCGTTAGAAGGAATTTATCATTTTGCTACAGCGAACCTACCCCCTCCGCTACAGCAGAATTATTGTTAGAGTAAAGAACCTACCATTTTGCTAAGCAAAACCAATGCTACAAAGAACCCACCCCTCCACTAACCAAAATTATTGCTAAACAAAACCATCATTAAAGTAAGGAACATATGGATAAAAGTACAATCAAGATTTCCGTTCGCAATTTAGTCGAATTCATTCTACGTAGTGGCGACTTAGACGAACGACGTAGTGGCAGCGCGGATAAAGAGGCAATGCAATTAGGCAGTCGGCTACATCGCAAGATTCAAGGCCGTATGGGTGCTTCATATCAGGCCGAGGTGCCCCTTAGCATAACGACCGAATTTGCCGAATTTAATTTAAAAGTAGGTGGCCGTGCCGATGGGATTGACACCCAAGGAGGCGAAGTGATCATTGATGAAATCAAGGGGACTTTCGCCGACTTAGCGTTCATGAAAGCAGCTGTCGATATTCATTTTGCCCAAGCCAAATGCTATGCTTACATCTATGCGAAGGAAAATGATTTGGCGAATATCAGCGTGCAAATTACCTATTGCAATATGGAGACCGAAGCGATTAAACGATTCAAATTGAATTATTCTTTCGATGAACTAGAACAATGGTTTAGCAAGCTGATAAATGAATATTACAAGTGGGCATTGTTTCAACATGAATGGATAATCACCAGAAATCAATCAATGCAGGCCTTGGAATTTCCGTTTGCGTATCGGGCCGGGCAAAGAGATTTGGTGACGGGCGTTTATGCGACGATTGCCAGAAAGAAGGCGCTCTTCATCCAAGCGCCGACGGGAATTGGTAAAACAATGTCGACGATTTTCCCCAGTGTCCGGGCCGTCGGCGAGGGCTTAGGCGACAAGCTTTTCTATCTAACTGCTAAGACTATTACTAAAACAGTGGCCAGTGAAGCCTTTAATATCTTGCGCGGTCAGGGGCTTAAGTACAAATCAATTATTTTGACCGCCAAAGACAAGCTGTGTGTCTGCGATGAAACGCTATGCAACCCTGATGCTTGCGGTCGGGCCAAGGGTCATTTTGACCGGATTAATGATGCCATTTATGAATTAGTGACGACCACATGTGAGCTTGGTCGTGACGAGCTTTTAGAACACAGTGCTAAGTGGCAGGTCTGTCCTTTTGAGCTGGGCTTAGATGTGGCGTTATGGGTGGATGCGATTATCTGTGATTATAACTATGTCTTTGACCCGCGCGCGAAATTGAAGAGATTTTTTGGCGAAAATACTAAGGGGGAATATATCTTTTTGATTGATGAGGCGCATAATCTGGTTGAGCGTGGTCGCGAGATGTTTAGTGCCGTTCTTTATAAAGAAGATATTTTGGCGGTTAAGAAATTAACCAGCTTATATAATAGTAAATTAGCGCGTTATTTGGAAAAAAGTAACCGCCAAATGCTTGAGTATAAACGGGAGTGTGACACTTATCAGGTGTTACCGAATATCGGTGGCTTTGAGATTAACCTTTTAAAAGTGCTGGCTGAATTAGAGGTGTTCTTAGAAGAGCAGGGCGATAGTGCCCCCGAAGAAGTCCTTGATTTTTATTTTCAAGTACGGACATTTTTGATGATTAGTGAATTGGTCGATGAGAATTATGTAATCTATGGTCGCCATGATGACGATGGCCGGTTTTGTTTACGACTATATTGTGTTAATCCAGCCAATAATTTGCAAGAATGTCTGGATAAGGGCCATAGTGCGGTCTTTTTCTCAGCCACGCTTTTGCCAATGCAATATTATAAGACGCTTTTTAGTACCCGCCAAGATGATTTTGCTATTATGGCCTCGTCACCGTTTGACCCGCTGAATAAGCAGTTATTATTAGCCCGTGATGTGAGTAGTAAATACACCCGGCGCGGACGAAGCGAATACCAAAAGATGGCCGAGTATATTCATCAAATCACGCAAGCGAAGCCGGGCAATTATTTAATTTTCTTTCCGTCGTATCGTTTTATGGAAGCTGTTTATGCCATTTATATCGAACAATATCCGCAAGATAAAGAGCTTTGTTTGCCGCAGGCCAAGGCGATGACCGAACAGACCCGCGAGGAATTCTTAAATGAATTTGATGAAAATAGGGATAAGACGCTAATTGGTTTTGGGATTATGGGCGGGATATTTGCGGAAGGGATTGACCTGATTGGTGAGCGCTTAATTGGGGTAATAATTGTTGGCACGGGTTTACCACAGGTTGGTTACGAACGGGAAATATTGATGAACTTTTATAATCAAAGAGGTGAAAATGGTTTTGACTATGCTTACCGTTTCCCCGGAATGAATAAGGTCTTGCAAGCGGCGGGACGAGTAATTCGAACAGATACAGACACGGGCATCATTGCGTTGTTAGATGAGCGCTTTTTAAATCGTGAATACGCCAGCTTATTTCCCGCCGATTGGCAGAATCTAAAGCCGTGTTCACGGGCAACCATCAAGGAGCAATTGGCAGATTTCTGGAGTAGGGTATAAATATTAAAAAATTTCTGATACAACTCATCGGAAGAGATATTGTGCAACTAAGCACGAACGAAGTGAGTATTTGGTTTTACCAATGAGTCAATGAGAAAACATAGTTTTCGAGTGTTATAAGAAGCGCTTTTTTGTTTTTTATAATATAACTCATCGGAAAGGAACATTATCACACTTAATGAAAAAATTACTTCTCCAGGTACTTAATCTTCTGCAGCGGCAGTGAAACAGTAATAACCAGCCGCTTAGACTCTAGCGTGGCGGTAATACTACCGTCCATCAACTCAACAAACGCCTTAGTTATCGCCAGTCCCAGCCCAGCCCCACTTTTGCTGCGGGCCATTTCTGGCTTATAATTGCGTTTAAACAGCTTAGCGACTTCGGCATTTGTCAAATTACTGGTGACATTCGATATCTTAATAATGGCATTATCGGCTTTTTGCGTTGCCTTAATTACAATGTCACCATCGCCATGGCTGATAGTATTTTGGAGTAGGTTACTGAAAATGCGTTGTAAGGCAATATAGTCACTTCTAATCCACAATGGCTCGGTGCTAATCGCCACTTGTGGTTCTTGGTTTATTTTAAGAAATTCGGGATAAAAAGAAGCCAATTCATTTTCCAGCAATGCGGTTAAATTAATACTTTGCCATTCCAGGGGGTAAGCCTGGCTTTCTAGTCGCGCCAATTCAAATAGGGATGTGACTAAATAATTTAGAATTTCAACCTTTTCACAAGCAATCCTTAAGTACTGGTGTTGTTTTTCCTTGTTTTCTTCATTAACCATCAGATTTAAGTATCCATCAAGGGCCGTTAGCGGCGTTCGTAAATCATGTGAGATATCGGCCATACTTTGCTTGAATTCGGCGCTTTGACGATGATATTCTTGGGTTTTTTCTTGGTAGGCTTCGTTTAGGTCATTTAGAGCAATCGCTAAGGAAACTACCTCTTTTTCAGGTAGTTCCACACTTAGCAAAGTATTGCCCGGTTCGCTTGCTCGTTGCTTAATGGCGCCGGCAATGCGCTTGATTTCTCTTTTTAATAGCCCTTGTCTGATTATCATTCCCATCAGTGCGATTCCTAGTAAAATGACAATTACCGTCATATTAAGTCCTCCTAGTTAAAATCAAAATCGGTCTTTTGGTATTTATACATTCCGATGCTCGTTGTTAAGATGATAATGGCTACGGATAGTCCAATCGGGGTTAGAATTTCAACAGCTGACAAAGCTTGGTATTTCGTCATTTGCCCCATTGAGCTCATCAAATCAAGGCGAGAAAGCCATACCTTCGTTGGAAATACCATTCTAGCTATTTGTAAAAGGGTTGAGCAGGCGAGGATTCCGACAATATAAGTCGCGATGGTGGCACTGACCTTTTTGGTAAAAGCAATAATACAATAGCCAATTGAAATAAAGGTGAGCATCATTGGAATCATCAGGGCAATGGCGGTCACGGCGGGAAGGAGGTTGGCCATTGCATAGCCATGGAAGCCGAAGAAAATGCCGCCCACGATGAGACTCATGAGACCAAGCGCAAATAATAAGCCAATCGCTAAGCCTGATGATAGCAATAATTTTGATAAATAAATTTTACAGCGATTAGAGTGATAAGACAAGCTATTTTTATACGCTCCAGCGGAATAATCGGTGCCAAAGATGGTGATAATAAATACTAAGATGAAGATGGTGATAATATTTCCGACATCACCATACATCGAGAAGGCAAAGGCCGACCCATTTTCCGGTACCAGCTCGCTAAGCAGTTCGGTACTATTTTCAATCCCATCCATATTGCCTTCAATCGTCAGGATACCGGAGTTAGATGATGCGGCTTGATTTAAAATATCTTCCGAAGAAATTAATTTTAAGAGAATAGCGGTGAAGAGAATAATCCCTAGTATCCCTAGTAAGGTAGCATAAATGGCTTTGCCTTTGCGAACTCGGAAAAAATCTGCATTGATTATATTTAACATTTTATCGTCCCTCCTGTTGTCCTGTAATAGACATGAAATAATCCTCTAAGCTGCTGCCTTCTTCGGAAAGAGCGGCAACGCGAATGTGATTGGCCGCCAATGTCGCTAGGATATCGGTCGAGCGGTTTAAGAATTCATAGACCCGTAATTCATTGGCGGGATAGACCTCGTAGACCTCGATGCCGAGGGCTTGTTCCAGTGCCGCCGCGGCTTCGGCGGGATTTTCTACCTTGATAGAAAGATAACGACGGGTGTTTTCTTCCAACTCGGCGTGGGTTAATTCTTTGAGTAGTTGCCCGTTGCGAATGATGCCGTATCGCTCAGCGACTAGCTCTAGCTCACTTAAAATATGACTAGAAATCAAAATGGTCATGCCCCATTCATTTTTCAAGTATTTGAGCATTTCCCGAAATTCGAAAATACCATTCGGGTCTAAGCCGTTTATCGGTTCATCAAGAATTAAGATATCCGGTTTACCCATAATCGCGAGCGCCATGCCGAGCCGTTGCTTCATACCTAAGGAAAATTGTTTGTATTTTTTCTTACCAGTATCAGTTAGGTTGACAATCTTCAAAGCATTTCCCACACATTCTTGGTCAGGATAGCCTTTTTGAATACGATAGTATTCAAGATTATCGCGGGCACTTAAGCTTGGATAAAGAGCCGGCCCCTCAATTAGACAGCCGATTCTTTTGCGACCATTTTCTAATCCGCGGGCATCATTTTTCCCGAATAGGCTGACGGTTCCGCTAGTTGGCTTGATTAGGCCCGTGATAATTCGAAGTAAGGTGGTCTTGCCAGCGCCATTTGCGCCAATAAAGCCGTATATTTCACCCTTCCTTAGTTCGATATTTACGCTATCTAATGCTTTTGTACCAGCATATTGTTTGGTAATACCTTGGCATTGTAATATAATCTTTTGCATTTTACCTCCTCTTTTGTTGCTACTGATGGTTGCGTGTTGCTTAACTTAATTACAGTATAAATGTAAAATATAAAGAAAGTCTTAAGTTAAGTCTTAAGATTTGATTAATCCTATGTGCAGGTCTGAAAAGCATAAGGGCAAAAACTTGCCTTTTTGTTTAGGTAGTGTTATTATATTTATAGGCAAAAGATATTATAATTACATACATAACCATGAAAACACCGAGCGGCTACTCGGTGTTTTCTTTGGGCTAATCGTCTGAATTAATTCTTTTACTTTACATATCAGCAAACAGAATATATGATTAGAATTACAATACAAGCGAATAAACCAAGACTACCTATGTGATAACGATAACAAAAGAAAGCGAGGAAACCAAATGAAATTCTTAGTAGTAGACGATGAGGCAATGGCTCTCAAAAATGTGCAAGAGGCCATTAACAAGGCCGTTCCCGACTGTGAGATAGAAGCGTTTAACTCAGCCAGTAAGGCCCTCGATTTCTTTAAAAAATATACGGGGGGGGGAGCGAGCCAATAGACGTTGCCTTCTTAGATATTGAATTAGGACATACCAATGGCTTAGTGCTTGCCAAGCAATTAAAGGATATCAAGCCAGATATCCATATCATCTTTGTGACCAGCTTTGTGAAGTATGCCCTGCCAGCGATTCAAATGCACGCTACCGGATACTTGATGAAACCAGCCAACCCGGTCGAGATTTCACGAGAACTGACCTTTATCTATGGCGAGAGAGCAAAGGCCACAAATGAAAAAAATATCAGAATCCAAACCTTTGGTGGCTTTGCTATTTTTGTAGATGATAAGTTGTTGACGTTCAAGCGCCAAAAGGCAAAAGAGTTATTAGCTTGCTTAGTTGATAGACAAGGGGCAGATATCACCACCAAGATGGCGTGTGCCCTGTTGTGGGAAGATGAAAGCTATGACCGTAAGCTACTGAATTATTTTCAAAGTATTTTATTGGAACTTCGTAAAACCCTACGAAAGGCCGGCGTCGAGGAGCTTTTAATTCGAGGTAGAAATAGCTTGGCAATTGATGTTAGCAAGATTGACTGTGACAGTTATAATTTTATCAAAGGCGACCCCATAGCAGTAAATGCTTATCAAGGAAATTATTTAAGCGATTACAGCTGGGCGGAGCTGATGAATGGCGCCTTTAATGAAAAAAACTAAATAATTTTCAAAAAAGTTCAAATTTTTTCGAATTTGGGCTTTTTTTGCGCCTTTTTGTAATACTTATGCAATACTCACTTTGCTATAATGACCCCATACACAATTTTAATAAGGGAAACTTATCATCTGTACGGGAAATAATGTGTATATCACAAAGCAGTATCGGATAAATGGAGTCAGTACGCCGCAAAAAAATTAAAGGAGGAAACAAGATGACAGGAGCATGGGAAAT
>JGI994J12354_10000168_pt1 | contig 63463 bp, 55 predicted proteins | sample IntmicLarv3ML3BL_FD_12354 | JGI IMG/M metagenome (IMG submission 12354) | reverse complement strand
ACAACCCTCTCTGACGACTTCATTCTTTAACTAGAATTAAAGGACGTAGTCCGCCGCTTTAAAAATAGAAAAAAACGCTCCGTCAGGGATTATCGCTGCAAGTCGCACTTGCTTTGGGTTGCAAGGGCGAAGCCAGCCCTTGCGCGGAGGTTTCGAAAGGAGGCAAAGAGCCTCCTTCGCGTGTGTAGCGTCGGCATTTTCCGAGGGTTCGAAGGGCTGAACGGAAAAAGCCTTCGTGGGGCGTAGGCAGAAGCAGAAGAGTTGTAAAAAAGGATATTCCATAGAATATCCTTTTCGTTTTTTCTAAATAAATTATCCTCTTGGTTTGCGGGAGGTACGCCACTTGTCACGGTGGTTGACGACCCAATCGATGAGAGCGCGTTCGAAGCCGATATCTTTGCCTGTTTTTTCAGACTCTAGCCATTTATGGCGCATAATTTCTTGACGTTCGGCGTCAAATTCCTGAAAAAGTTTTGATTTATTCAGTGAAAAATCTTTGCGAGTCGCGCTGTTTTTAGGTTCGGACATTTGGTAAAAATATATGCGGTTTAATGTAAATAATTTTGTTTATAAAATCAAGCTATTTGTTATATCGGCATTTTTTTGGAGAAAGCGCATTTTTATAAACACGCAGGATTGTTTCGCTGGCTTCTGCGAGATTTTTTCCGTCTAGAGCAACTAGAATTCCGCTTTTTAGATAGAATTTTTTTCGTTCATCTAAAAGTGATTTTATTTTTTCGATTGGGTTATCCACATTTAAAAGAGGGCGTTTATTAGAGAGTTTTGAACGCTCCAAAATAGTTTCAGGTGGAAGGAATAGGCAAATGGCAATCCCCTTAGATTTCACGAGTTGAGGCATGTCTTCCCGACAAGTAAGTCCGCCACCACAAGAGATTACGCAGTTTGTTTTTGGGTGTCCATTTTCGATGAAATCACGTTCAAGTTCACGAAATTTTTCTTCACCAAAAGTTTTAAAAATATCTGGAATCGACATCTTCATTTTCTTTTCGATTTCAGCATCAGAGTCGATAAATTGCATGCTTAGAGCCGTGGCAACGCGTCTGCCTATAGCGCTTTTTCCAGTCGCCATGAATCCAACAAGATATAAATTTGGCTTGGATTCATGATTGTTTTCGACTGAATTTTTGCTATCCATCTCTTTATAATATTTTGATATTTATTTTTATTTGCAAGATTAAAGCTTGCTTGAAAGACTTAAAAAATATTTCTTTATTACATGAATTTAATTAAGAAATTGATAAGAAAAATCACTGGCAAAAAAACTCCTGCCCAGAAAGATTCTTCAACACGCACTAAGTGGACTAAAAAAGTTTATAACGAAAAAAGTTTAGGAAAAAATTCTCAATCACACGGCGAAAAAAATTCTAAAAATTTCCAAGGAAGAAGTCAGAATAAGAATTTCAAAAACAAAGAAAAGGGTGAATCTCGCTATGGCAGAGGGAAAGAACGCTTTGATTCTTCAAAAGGACGTTCAGATTCTTCAAAGCCAAGATTTGAAAAACGCAGCAAGTTCGACAAGCAAAATGACAAGAAAATTTTATTTGAAAATATTCAAAAAACTTCAAAAAAAGCTCCTGAAGTATTGTCAATGCCTGAAGATAAATCTTATCTTGAGAACACGAAACTTTTCTCTGAATTAGGTTTGAATGATAAAATTTTGGCAGCTATAGATAAACTCTCTTATAGTGAGCCTACAGAAATTCAAGCTAAAGCAATTCCTATTATTCTTGATGGAAAAGATATCATTGGCACTGCGCAAACTGGCACAGGCAAAACAGCAGCGTTTGCGTTGCCTATTGTTCAAAAATTAGAAGCGCATGAGTCTTCTGTTCGTACACTAATTCTTGCTCCAACGCGCGAGCTTGCGGCTCAAATTTCTGCCGCGATTGAAATGTATTCAACGCACTTGGGTCTGCGCTGCGTCTTGGTTCAAGGCGGGACTTCAATGCAAAAACAACTTACTGAAATTGCTCAAGGTGCCGATATCATTGTTGCAACTCCGGGGAGAATTCTTGACTACATCAAGAGCAGGGCAATCTCTTTGAGTTCTATAAAATATCTAATCATGGATGAAGTCGATAGAATGTTTGATATGGGTTTTATTGAAGACGTCACGGCAATAATTTCTGCTTGTCCTAAAGATAGACAAACACTTTTCTTTTCTGCGACTATGCCTGATGCTGTTCAAAAATTGTCTTCTTGGGCATTGAAAAATCCTGAACGTATCGAAATAGGAATCATTCATAAACCTGCGGAAACTATTGACCACTGTGTTTATCCTGTCGATAGAATGCAAAAATACGATTTCCTTTTGAGTTTGTTAAACACAATGAAAGATAAAATTATCATTGTTTTTACTCGCACAAGAATGGATGCAGACCGCATTGGTGAGCGTCTCACAGATTTAGGATATAAAGTTTCCACATTGCATTCCGATAAAAGTCAGAAGGAGCGTGATGCTTCTTTAAAAAATTTCAAAGATGGAAACACGAATATTTTGGTTGCAACCGATATAGCTTCAAGAGGCTTAGATATTAGCAATGTCGCAGTTGTGATAAACTATAACGTGCCTGAACATTCTGAAGATTATGTTCATCGTATAGGTCGCACGGGCAGAGCAAAGCAAGACGGCAAAGCAATCACGCTTTATTCTTCTGACGAATTTGATTTCTTGGGAAGAATAGAACGCTTTATCAATAATCCTATTGAGCGCAGAAAGCTGGAAGGATTTGAATATTTGCATGAACCAATTTTAAATACAGTTAAAAAAGCACGTAAAAGAAATAGATAATGAATAATTGCGAAAAAGCAAAAATTGCCGAAGTGTGTCCGACTCCGTTTGGATACGCAACTTTTGTGCAGTGTGAAAGCAAAACTTTTGTGATTTATGTGGATAAATGCAGTGGCGCGTCGCTCGTGAATTCCTTGAATAAAGTGAAATCAGAACGCCCATTGACTCATGAATTCATATGTTCTTTGCTTGACGGGCTTGAGTGTAAAGTTGAATGCGTTTTAGTGACAAGCACAGAAAATGGAACTTTTTATGCCGCTGTAAAAATCAAAATGGAAAATGAATTAGGCGCAAAAATCGTAGATATAGACGGGCGTCCAAGCGATTTGTTTTCTTTGGCATTGCGTTCAGACACTCCGATTTTTGTGAGCAAAAATGTGCTAGACGAAGTCAACGATGCTAGCGCGATATTGGCTCAAATAAAACCGCAATGAAAATAGATTTTGCCAAAAAGCCAACGGCTTTGGCTCCTATGCAAGATATCACAGATGCGCATTTTTTTGCGACTATTGCGAATTTGGGAGCTCCAGATTTTTTTGTTTCCGAATTTTTTCGCGTGACGGATTCTTCACGCTTGGAAAAACATATTTTGGACGCAGTCTTGTCTAATCCAGCATCCAAGCCAGTTTGCGCACAGTTGATAGGTCATAGCGAACGTGACATCGTGCGCACGATTTCTTATCTTAAAGAATATGATTCAATAAAATATTTAGATTTGAATTTAGGATGTCCTGCGCCAAAAGTTTATAGAAAAAATGTTGGAGGAGCACTATTAAAAGACGTAAAAAAAATTGCGTCTATATTAGAAACTATGCGTTCAAATTGGCACGGATACTTGAGTGTAAAGATGCGTATAGGTTTTGCTGATGACAAAAATTTTCTAGAAATACTAAAAGTAATAAAAGAAAATGATGTGGATTTTATAACGCTTCATGCTCGCACAGTCGCGCAACTTTACAGACCAAGTGCAGAGCACTCATACACAAAAAAAGCTGTGGAGTTTTTTGGAAATGACATTCCAGTAATCGCAAATGGCGACATTACAAGCGCTCAAAAAGCTAAAGAAATTATGGATTACACAAACTGTAGTGGTGTCATGATTGGGCGTTCGGCTGTTCGTAATCCGTGGATTTTCCGGCAGATAAATGAGTTCAATGCAGGCAAAGAAGTTTTTATTCCAAAATTAAAAGATGTTCGTGAATACATTTATCTACTAGAAAAAAATGCCTTGAGCGCAAATTGTAATCCAAAAAAATTAGATGGAAGAATGAAGAAATTTTTAAATTTCATCGCATTAAGTGTGGATAAAGAAGGGCATTTTCTTAAAGAAATGCGTCTTGCAAAAAATTCTGAAGAATTAAATCAAATCTGTGATAAACATCTTTTAGGTAAAAATTCAGAAAATCTGTTTGCATATGAACCATATCTTGGTTTATGCTCGCGTCCTAATCATGAATTGTGACATTCAATAATATGCCTGCAAAAGTATTTACAATAGCTAATCAAAAGGGCGGAGTAGGGAAAACTACTACTGCTGTAAATCTGTCTGCCGCTTTTGCGAGACGCAAAATCAAAACTTTGCTTATCGATATGGATCAGCAAGCAAGCGCGACAAGCGCCTTAGGCTATGAGAAAAAAGAAAAGGCAAGCATGTATGAAGTCTTGCATGGCGCGGCTTTGGCTAAAGATAAAGTCATTAAAACTGAACGTGAATATTTAAGTTTGATTCCTTCAGAAGTAGATTTGTCCGCAATTGAAGTTGAATTGTCATCAGTGCCGAATTTCTTGTTGAAGCTTTCAGAATCTATTGCTTCTCTTAAAGACTCAGGTGAGTACGACGCGATTGTTATAGATGCTCCACCTTCATTAGGGCTTTTGTCTATGAATTCTTTGGCAGCTTCCGACTATTTGCTGATTGCTTTGCAATGCGAATATTTGGCAATGGAAGGGCTGGGTCAAATATTGAGCGTTGTGGAACAACTTAAAAATGCTAATGTTAATGCGTCTTTGCAACTTGGCGGAGTGATTTTGACTATGTATGATTCAAGAACAAATCTTTCAAAACAAGTTGCAACAGAGGTTCGCAATTTTTTGGGAGATGGAGTTTTTAAAACCGCAATCCCACGCACTGTGCGTTTAGCGGAGGCTCCAAGTTTTGGTAAAACAATTTTTGAATATGCGCGTTTTAATGAAGGTGCTTTTGCTTATGACAAGCTGGCTAAAGAATGCGCAAAAAAATTCTCTTTATAAGTTAAGTGAGCTTATCAACTTACATAAATATTTTTGCGAAAGATAAAGACGAAAAGAAGAAAAATCCTCTTTTAACAAAGTTTGAAAAAATCATTGGTTATACTTTTAAAAACGCAGATTTGTTGGTTGAAGCATTAACTCATAAATCAACATCGGCACCGAACACAAAAACGAATCAGCGTTTGGAGTTTTTAGGCGATTCTGTTTTGAGTTTGATACTTTCAGAAAAACTTTTTTTAGAGTTGAATAATCAAGATGAAGGCGTTTTGTCTAAAGCGCGCTCAGCGTTGGCGAATGGAGAATATATTTCTCGTATGGCAATTAAATTGCGCATTCATGAATATATGATTTTAACAGATAGTTCTGATGCGGATAAAATTCGCAATATTTCTTCTGCTCGAGAAGATACTTTTGAAGCCGTAATCGGAGCAATTTTTTTAGATTCAAATTTTGAAACTGCAAAAAAAATTGTTTTAAAATGGTATAAAAAATATAAAGAAAATCTCGATAATCTTTTAGAAGGCGTGAATCCAAAAGGCACTCTTCAAGAGCTTGCCGCAAAGAAAAAAGACACTGTTGAATATACTTTAATTTCAGAAGAAGGCCCATCGCACGATAAGGAATTTGTGGTGGAAGTAAAAGTCGGCAAAGTGACCGCAAGAGCGATTGCTAAAAATAAAAAAGACGCGCAATCTAAAGCAGCAAAGCTCGCATTGACAAAATATAAATGACAAAGTTCAAATTTAAAAATTGCGAATCTTTTTATAATGGCATTGCGCAATCTGCATTTGCGCCACTATGTGCGCATATCGCAAAAAATCAGGAAAATAATGTCTTTGTGATTTGTGAAAATGTAGGTGATTGCGAAAATTTTTATTCAAAGTTAGAGGCTTTTTTAAAGCTTGAAAATGCAGATTTTGACTTGCATATATTTCCGCCTCATGCGACAGGCGAAAATGAATTTGAAGTTTATTGCGAAAGAGCGTCTGTAATTGGAGCATTAAAAGATGCGGAAAAAAAGCTTATTGTTCTAACTACTTTAGATGGGCTATTTGAAAAATTTCCTATGCCAGAAAATGAATCTCATCGTGTGATAAATGTGGGAGATAAAATTTCTATTTCTAAATTGACTGAAGTTTTAGGTGTGGAAATGCAATATTATAATGAGCTTCTATGTGAGTCTCCTGCTCAGTTTGCAGTGCGTGGCGGCATAGTTGATATTTATCCTGCGACTGCGCTCATTCCATACAGACTTGATTTTTTTGGAGACAAAATTGAATCAATAAAAGCTTTCGATCCTGACACTCAATTAAGTATAGAAAAAGTGGATTCTGTGCGTCTTGAAAGCGCAGATTATAAAGTCGCAAGAGAGCGTAGTTTAAGTGAATTTATAAAAGACAAAACTAGTTGGATATTTTTAGAACCCGCATTTTTATATGCAAAAACACCTCTTTATTTTCTCGAAGATAAAACAAGTGAAAATAATTTTGGAAAATTTATTAAAAATAATGATGTGTTTTTTGGAATTTCTTCAATTAAAAGCTCGTCTGGAATCTTTGATGAACACAAGGAAATTGAGGCGCATAGTTTGGATATGTCGCAATACGCAAATTTTGATTTTTACAATTTGATAGGCAATGAGCGTTTTATTTTAGAGCAGAAAGCCCGTAAAGATTTTATTACAAAATTGCAATCATGGGAAAATCAAAATTATGAAATTTTTATTGAAGCAAATTCAAAGTCTGACGAGAAACTAATTCGTGAAACTTTGAAAAAATTCAAAAGTAAAATCACGCCAAAATTTATAGGGCAATTTTTCAGCTCAGGTTTTTTAATTGATTTTGAAAAAGTAAAATTCGGTTGGAAAAATATTTCTGAAAAAGCAAAAGGAATTGTGGTTTTAAGTATAAATGATTTCTTTGGTAGACGCAACAAGATGGAGCTTTCTCCCCGCAGAAAAGCTAGAGTTTTGCGTAAAGAGTTCGATAGCGCATTGAATTTTTCCGAACTTAGTGAAGGCGATTATTTAGTTCATTTAGGTCATGGAATTTGCAGATATTGTGGCGTTGTAAAATTGCAAAATGGCAATGCGCTACAAGAGAGTATTAAGTTGGAATTTGATGAAAAATCTTTTCTATATTTGCCTTTGCAAAATGCGCATTTATTGAGCCGATATATTTCTTTAAACAAGGCTTTTCCAAAGTTGTCAAAATTAGATTCAAAATCTTGGGTTAAAGTTCGTAGTGATGCAGAAAAAGCTTCTTTCGATTATGCGAGTGAGCTTTTAGAAATTCAATCTAAGCGTGAAATTTCAAAAGGCTTTTCTTTTCCTAAAGATGATGAATTACAAAAAAGTTTTGATGATTGTTTTCCATATCAAGAAACTCCTGACCAATTGCGCGCGATAAACGAAGTCAAATCCGACATGGAGTCTGCAAAGTCAATGGATAGGCTGATTTGTGCAGATGTCGGTTTTGGGAAAACTGAAATTGCAATGCGTGCGGCTTTCAAGAGTGCACTTGCTGGAATGCAAGTTGCAGTTTTGTGTCCGACAACGATTTTGTGTCAGCAGCATTTCAGAAATTTCAAAGACAGATTCGCGCCTTTCCCGATAATTATTGAAAGTCTTTCTCGATTCAAAAGCACGAAAGAATCCACAAAAATCAAAAAGCAACTTTCCGAAGGCAAGATAGATATTATCATAGGCACACACGCTCTGTTGAATGAATCGATAGACTTTAAAAATCTTGGACTTCTTGTGATTGATGAAGAGCATCGTTTTGGTGTCAAAAGCAAAGAGCGTATCAAAAAAATCAAAGAGAATGTTGATATGCTTACAATGAGTGCAACTCCTATCCCTCGTACCTTGTATTTTGCTATGATGGGAGCCAAGCAAATGAGTCTGATAGAGACTCCTCCAAAAGATAGATTTCCTATTGAAACTATAGTAAAAGATTATAGCGATGAATCCGTCAAGATTGCGATAGAGCGTGAGATTGCTCGCAAAGGACAAGTTTTTTACTTGCATAATGCGGTGAAAACTATCGATGCTTGTGCTAACAAATTGCGTGAGATGTTTCCTGCTTTGCGTATAGCTGTTGGTCATGGAAGACTCAATGAAGTTGCGCTTGAAAAGCTGATGTATGAATTCATGGATGGCAAATATGATGTGTTAGTTTGCACAACAATTATTGAATCAGGACTCGATATTCCAAACTGCAACACTATTATTATTGAGGGTGCAGACAGATTTGGTTTGTCACAATTATATCAATTGAGGGGCAGAGTAGGGCGATTCACACGTCAAGCATACGCATTTTTGTTTTTGCGAAAATTTGCAAATATTGTTGAAATCGCGCGCAAGCGTTTGAGCGCAATACGTCAATATAACAAGGCGGGCGCAGGCTTTAGAATTGCTGCTCGAGATTTACAACTTCGCGGTTGTGGAAATATTTTAGGTGCGCGTCAGAGCGGTCACATCGCAGGAGTTGGATTCGATTTGTATTGTTCTTTATTGAAGCAAAGCATTGCGAGACTCAAAGGCGAAAGCGTTTCTTTTGCAGTGAATGCAAAGTTGGAATTAGACTTCATTAAATTCGGTGAATTCAATCAAGAAGATTATATAGAAGAAAAATTTACTAATGCAAAAAACTTTTCTGAAGAATTAGAATTGTCACGCGCACAGTTTTCAAAAATCGAAAAAACAAAAGCGTTAATTAGTGAAAAATATATTCCGCAAATTCAAGTACGCATAGATATGTATAGAAAAATCGCTCTGCTTGCTTCTGAGGAAGAACTGAAAGATTTAACAAATGTTTTTATTGATAGATTCGGAAAAATTCCTCTTGAAACTAAACGCTTATTTTCTATGGCAAAAATCCGATTATTAGCTCAACAAAATGGATTTTCAAAAATCGAAACGTTAGGAAATATCTTGAAATTGCGCAATGCGTTCGGCGGAAAAGACGACTTTTTCAAATTAGCAAACAAATTTCCTATCTTGACGAAATCGTCTCCGGATGAAAAACTGCTTGAGATTGAAAACTTTTTAAGGTACACAGTTAAGAGTATAAAAAAATGAAGATAAAATTATTACTTGTATTATTGATTTCAGCTGTGAGTGCTTATGCTCAGCAATCAAGAGTTGTTGGCGTTGATAGCATTGTTGCTATAGTCGAAGATAAAATTATTACTAATGATGATCTGCGCAAAGAAATTAGTCCCTTTGTTTCGCAAATTCGTGCAACATCTCGCACAGAAGCTGATTTCAGACGTCGTCTTGAAGACTTGCGTGATGAAATTATAAATAATATGATTAACAGAGTTTTGATTGTTAAAGATTTCAAAACAAAAGGGATGAATATTCCTGACACATATTTGGATTCGCATTTTGACGATTATATACGCAATGAATTCAATGGCGATAGAGCGGCATTTTTGAAATTCTTGCAAAGCGAAAATAAAACAGTAAAGCAATTTAAAAAAGAGCAAGAAGAAGCGATTATTGTAGACTATATGCAATCGCAACATCGTAAGTCTATAGCGGAAATTAGCCCTATAAAGATTACAGAATATTACAATGCAAACAAAGAAAAATGGTTTGAATCTGCAAGTGTGAAGTTGAGTCAAATCACGTTGAAAAAAGATGACACAAATGCTGAAGCAAATGCAATTTTAGAGAGACTTAAAAATGGAGAAAAATTTGCGGATTTGGCACGCTTGCATAGCACAGATACTTCATCTGCAAAGAAAGGCGGAGAGTGGGGCTGGTACAAAAAAGGCGAACTTGTTCCTCAATTAGACAGCGTTGCCTTTGTTCTTAAAAAAGATGAAGTAAGCGAACCTATCGCTGTCGGAAATATGGTGTTTATTATCAAACTAGACGATACTCATGACGAAGGTATTCAAGATATTGAAGCTGTCAGAGAGCAGATTGAATGGGCTCTAGTTGGCTATAATCAAAATGTTGAACATAAAAAATGGGTCGAGCGTTTGAGACGCAATGCATACATTAAGTTCATGCAATAAATGAAATATTTTTTATTAATTTTTCTTCTGATTCCTTCATTTATTTTTGCTCAAGAGAATAATGAAGAAAATCAAGAAAGAAAATTAAGTGCATTTACTGTTGTTTCTTTGCAAGATGCAAATCTTGATTGGTGGACAAAAGTTCCGCCTAATACAGTCTTTCTACAAACTCCAAAAAAAGTTTATAAAGGCGAAAAATTTATCTGTATTTCATTTACTAATTCTGTGACAAAAAGTCCGAATGAGGCTTATAAAATCAAGTATACATTTTCTCTTACGAAAGAAAATGAAGAGCCAAAAATTTTGCGTGAAGAAGTTTTAGAAGGTGTTCAAAAAATTGTAGAGCATATGATTTTATTGTCTTTGATTGGCATTGTTTTTGAAGAAAGTGACGATTTTGGAAATTATGTCTTTACTCTAAATGTTGAAAATCTTTTAAATGGCGAAACTGCAACTTCTACATACAAATTAGAATTAGCTCCGTGGGTATCTCCTGCGACTGTTGACACTGTGGAAAAAGTCAATGAAGTCATTCAAGGATTCAATCATGAGTTAAATCCAGATTTATTGTATTCAATTTTTTTGAGCGATAAATTTACTTTTTATCAGAGAGGTCATTGGCATGGAATCAATCCTGTTGGATATTCTTTTTTTGTGAATGCATTTAATAAGTTCGATTTTCTATACGAGCATTTGATGAAAGAAGAAAATTTTGAAAATCAAAATTCAACAAATAGGCAAAAAATTATCATGCTAAATTCTTTTGCGAAGCGTGATGCAATAGATGAAAATATTTTGACTCGTGATGAAATTGCTTTTCAAAATTATGTGCGTAATGAATTTAATTTAGATGATAATCCTTACGAAAATATAGAAGCTTTACAGTCGCTAGATTTGCTGTGGGGCGAATTTTTTGCAACTGGCAAATATGCACCTGTGCGTCGTATTTTAGATGCTTTGGCTTTTTATGAAGAATCTCTATATGCTAAAGATGTATTGGCAAAAGATACGAACGCAGAATCTCCTGAAGACAAAGAAAAATTGATTAAAGGGTTAATTTATTTTGCCGCAGAAAAATCGATTGGAAGTAATGTAAAAAATAAGCTTCTTCTAAAATATTTGCAGTGGGCAGATTATAATGATTTGCCTATAGATTTGCAATTTCGTTTACGTTCAATTTTTGATAAAAAAGTAGAATCTTTTAAGAAGGCAGGTTTTCCAGTAAAATAGCCGAATTTTCAGGAATTAAAAATTGCATTTTTCTACAAAAAAATACTTGCTAAGAGTGGTTTTTTTATATTGTATCATTCTTTTTATTTGATGCATATGGTGTGTATCGATAAATCATTAACACTAAAAACAGAAAGTTATCCAAGGTTCGCCTAGCGAATACGGAGTATATTATGAATATATCAGTAAAAGACTTAATGGATGCAGGAGTGCATTTCGGTCATCAAACACGTCGTTGGAATCCACGCTCAAAGCCTTTCGTTTACGATCATCGTAGCGGAGTTTCTATCATCAATCTCGAGAAAACTTACGAACAACTCGAAAAGGCAGTAAAATTTATCGAAGAACTCGTAGCTGACAACAAAGACATTATGTTCGTTGGCACAAAACGCCAAGCTCAAGATATCTTGCGTGAAGCGGCTCAAAGCTGCAATATGCCTTTCTGCGTTAACCGCTGGTTGGGTGGTACGCTTACAAATTTCGGCACAATTTCTACAAGTCTTAAAAAGTACAAGAAGTTCATGGACATGGAAACTAATGGCGAGATGGAAAAGCTCTATGCTAAAGAAGCTGCAGCTATTCGTCGTCAAATGACTCGTATGAACAAAAATTTTGAAGGCATTAAAGATATTTCTTCTCTCCCAGGTGCGGCTTTCGTTGTTGATATCAAAAATGAAGAAATCGCAGTTGCAGAATTCAAAAAATTGGGTATTCCAGTTGTCGCTTTGGTTGACACAAATTCTGACCCAACTTTGATTGATTATCCAATCCCAGGAAATGACGACGCTGTAAAAAGTATTCGTTTGATAGTCGAAGTAATTCTTGAAGCTGTTCAAGCAGGTTTGGCAAAGCGTGTTGCTGAAGTCAAAACTCCTAAAGCAGTAAGAACACCTGCAAAACGCGCTTCTGTTAAAAAAGAAGTGGTCGAAGCTGTAATTGAAGCAGTTGATGTTGCAGATGGCTCTGAAGAAGCTAAATAATCATTTAAAAGAAAGTTTATAACATGGAAATTACAGCAAAAATGGTGTCTGACTTGCGCGCACGCACAAGCGCAGGTATGATGGAATGTAAAAAAGCTTTGGTTGAGGCAAATGGCAATGAAGAACAAGCAGTAGAAATCTTGCGTGTTAAAGGCGTTGCATCTGCTGCGAAAAAAGCAGGTCGCACAGCAAGTCAAGGATTGGTAAGCGCATATATCCACTCAAATAATAAAGTTGGAGTGTTGATAGAAGTTGCTTGTGAAAGTGACTTTGTTGCGAAGAATTCTGATTTTCAAGCATTTGTTAAAGATTTATGTATGCATATTGCGGCAAGCGCACCTATCTGCGTGTCACGTGAAAATGTTCCTGCAGAAATCGTTGCAAAAGAGCGTGAAATTGCACTTGCACAATTGGCAGAAGATAAAAAACCTGATGATGTGAAAGAAAAAATCGTCAATGGTAAAATTGATAAATTTCTTGCAAGCATGGCATTGCTGGAACAACCTTTTGTTAAAGATGATAAACGCACAGTTGGTGAAATCTTGACAGAAAAAGTTGCAACAATTGGTGAAAAAATCGAAGTGATCAAATTCGAACGCTACCAAATCGGAGCATAAGAACTTTGGTTTATTTACACGCCGTGCAGGTTTAATAAACCGAGTAGGGTGTTTCTTAGCAAAATAAAATGTTTAAAAGAAAATCGCTAAAAATTTAAAAACTTTTAGCGATTTCATTTAAAAAATAGAATGTTTTTCATACAATAAAATACTTTGAAACAAAGCAAAGCATTTTGAAAAACAGAGTTCTTTTTATAAAAAACAAAACATATTAAAACTAAAATTTCTTTTTGTTTTAATGTTAAAAGAAAAGGGCATTATCAACCCTTACATCTTGAAAAAATTCGACTAGTGTAAAAGAATGTTTTTAACATTTTATATCTAGCCGAAAAAAATTTGACTAGCTCGGGTGGCGAAATTGGTAGACGCACAGGATTTAGGATCCTGTGTCCGTAAGGACGTAGGGGTTCAAGTCCCCTCTCGAGCAATAAACTGGGTTTGCATCTATATTTGACCAGCAACGCCGCGCAAGTCTGCGCGGCTTTCGTGTTTTCTGAACGCATTGCTTTTGGCAATCGCTTAACACGATTAACTTAAGTGAATTATGCTATAAAGATATAAACTATCATCGAATTTTTTTCAAATTTAAATAATGATATTATTTAAATAACACTTTACAAAAAATTAAATTTAAGCAGAATTATTAAATCATGAAAAAATATTTAGCAGAAATGATTGGAACCGCTGTTTTAGTCGCAGTTGGTTGTGGTAGTGCTGTATTCGCTGGCGATATTGCTAGTAATGTCGGTGCAGGTGTTGGAACTTTAGGTGTGGCAATTGCTTTCGGTTTGGCTGTTGTTGCTATGGCTTACACCATTGGTGGAATTTCAGGTTGTCACATTAATCCTGCTATCACTTTAGGTGCTTTCCTTACTGGTCGCATAAACATCAAAGATGCGGGCATGTATATGATTTTTCAAGTAATTGGTGCTATCATTGGTTCTGCACTGATTTTTTCTCTTGTTTCGACAGGTGCTCATGCAGGTCCAACCGCAACTGGTGCTAATGGTTTTGCTGAGGGTTCGATGATTCAAGCTTTCATTGCAGAAACGGTTTTCACTTTCATTTTTGTTTTAGTTGTATTAGGTACTACTAGCAAAAAAGGTAATGGAAATCTTGCAGGACTCGCAATAGGTCTAGCCCTCATAATGATACACATTGTTTGTATTCCAATTACAGGGACATCTGTCAATCCTGCTCGTAGCATAGGTCCAGCTCTTTTTGAAGGTTGTGCCGCACTAAAACAACTTTGGCTCTTCATTGTAGCCCCATTTGTCGGCGCTACTCTCTCCGCTATCGCTTGGAAAGTAATCGAAGAATAACTTAGGGCTTTGCCCTAAAAACCCAGCAAAGAGGCTGTCTGCCTCTTTGCAATTACTGACGTAGGGGGCTTTTTTGCCTCCTAATCCCATGAGAGGCGTGAACGGAAAAAAAACCTCGTGTTGGAGTAGCTAAGGACAAAGCCCAAAGTCAGGTTTCGAAAGGATGAATTAAAAAGCCTTCGTGGGATTAAGAGGATAGTCCTTTGATATAAGAGGAGGACCAAGATTCGTAATCGCCTGATGCGATGTGGTGTCTTGCTTGAGACATTAGGTCCTGAAAGTAGTGGATATTGTGGATAGAAAGAAGAGTTCCTGCGAGTGATTCATTGGAGATGATTAAGTGACGCAGGTAAGCACGGGAGAAATTTGTTGTATAATTTTGAAGTGTAGAGTCGATAGGATTTGGGTCGTCTTTGAAGATTGAGTTTTTCAAATTGATTTGACCTGTGCTTGTGAAAGCAGTTCCATGACGAGCAAGACGTGTTGGAATTACGCAATCGAACATGTCAGCTCCGTAAGAAATCATTTTGAGAAGTTGTTGGGGAGTGCCAACGCCCATCACGTATCGAGGTTTATTTTCTGGAAGAAAACTTGCACAGCAGTTGACTTGACTTAACATTTCTTCTTCAGGTTCGCCAACGCTTACGCCTCCAATTGCGTATCCTGGAAAATCCATTTTTGCGAGTTCCTTTGCGCAGTGAACACGAATATCTTCAAAGCAAGACCCTTGAACGATTCCAAATAAAAGACGTCCATCAAACTCGTATGAATGATATTTATCTAGACATCTTTTCGCCCAGCGAAGAGTGCGCGCGACAGAAAGTTCAACATCTTTTTTTTCACTTGGCCAAGCAATACACTCGTCTAAAACCATAGAGATATCAGAGCCAAGTTCACGCTGAATTCTTATGCAGTCTTCAGGGCTAAGAAAAAAATTCGAGCCGTCTAAGTGAGACTTAAAATCAATTCCATCTTCTTTAATTTTGCGTAGTGCTGCCAAGCTGAAAACTTGAAATCCACCGCTGTCTGTAAGGATAGGTTTGTCCCACTGCATGAAATTATGCAGATATCCCATTTTTTCTATCAGGGCGGAAGTGGGGCGCAAATTTAGATGATAAGTATTGCTTAAAATTATTTGAGCACCCGTAGCTTTGATTTGTTCAGGAGTAAGCCCTTTGACAGTTGCTTGCGTGCCAACAGGCATAAACACTGGAGTTTTTACAACTCCATGTGGCAAAGACAACTCTCCCAATCGAGCATTCGAGCTCTCGCTTTTTTTAAGCAAAGTAAACATTACAAAATCGGAGCAGGGTTATAATTTTTTGCGGATGGGTGTCTTTCAGCAAGCTTTTTGACTTCATTGCAGAAAGCTTCAGTCTGTGCAATTGCAAGACCTGTCATCTTATTTCCATCTTCCAAAATTGCGTCCAAAGAATTTTTATCAAGAGGCATTGCGCAATCGCTTGCTAAACGTTCAAATAAATCATTCAAAATAATTTTGCCATTTCGCATATCTTTTGAAGTTGCAACTGCGTGCTTTTTGATAATTTCGTGCGCTTCTTCACGACCTATGCCTTTCTTGACCGCATTCATCATTACCGTAGTTGTAAGCAAGAATGGCATGTACTTTTTATTTTCTGCAGCAATCACAGCTTCGTTAACTTCCATCTGATTCAATATTGTGCAGAAGGTTTCCAAAAGACCATCTATCGCAAAAAAAGAACCTGGGAGAGCAACGCGTCTTACAACAGAACAAGAGACATCGCCTTCGTTCCATTGGTCGCCTGCGAGAGCCGATGTCATGTCCATAAATCCTCGCAAGATTACTTGGAATCCATTGAGTCGCTCGCAGCTACGAGAGTTCATTTTATGAGGCATTGCAGATGAGCCTGTTTGACCTTTTGCAAATCCTTCACTTGCCAATTCATGACCTGCCATTATTCGCAGAGTCTTTGCAAAGCTAGATGGAGCGCTGGATAATTGATAAAGTGAACTTGTTAATTCAAAGTCTAAAACTCGTGGATAAACTTGTCCGACTGCGTTGAAAGATTTTTTTAAACCCAAAAATTCAAGAACTAAATTGTCAAGTTCCGCAATCTTTTTTTGGTCTCCAGCAAAGAGAGTCAGTTGGTCTAATTGAGTGCCTATTGCGCCTTTAAGCCCACGCAATGGATATGTATTATAAAGAGATTCAAGATTTTCTATCGCGCGAATAAAATCTTCACCAAACATAGCAATGCGCTTGCCAAATGTAGTGAGCTGCGCAATCACATTGTGTGTGCGGGCTGCAAGCGCAAGACCTTTATATTTGTCCGCAATTTGCGACATCTTTAAAAGCGCGGCAACTGACTTTTCTAAAATAATTTCTAATGATTTATAGATTTGCAACTGCTCAATATTCTCCGTCAAATCACGGCTTGTCATTCCTTTATGTATATGCTCAAAGCCCGCTATGTCGCAGAATTCCTCAATTCGAGCCTTAACATCGTGACGTGTAATTCTCTCTCTTGCCGCTATAGACTGTACATCTATTTTATCAACATTCGCTTCGTACGCTTTAATCGCTTCGTCAGGAATATCAAGCCCCAACTGCTTTTGCGCCTTCATCAACGCAATCCATAACTTGCGCTCAAGCAAAATTTTTCCATTCGCACTCCAAATATCCTTGATATCTTTGGACGCATATCTTTCTGCTAATACATCTTCTATCATCCATTCAAATTACAAAATTACTTTTTACTTTAGAAGCAAAAAATAAAAAAAATTTATATTTTAAAAGGCGAATTCAGAAAATAATATATTTTCTAAATTCGCCTTTTTGTATAAATATTTATTTCTTGTTCGTAATGTCTCTTTTCGTAGGGCTTTGCCCTACAACCCACGAAGGACCTTTTTCATTCATCCTTTCGAAACCTTAAATCTCTTATTTGATTAATCATATAAAGAAATCATCGTGCACAGTCTGACGACAAATAATTCTGTGCAGAATATATAATGAATAATAAAAAACAAAAAAGAGAAACTTTCCTCTTTAACTAGAATCAAAGCACGAAGTGCGACACTTTAATATTGGTGTGCGCTTTTATCGGTCACAAACGGACAGCGCAACGACAACAACAACCCTTTCTATCAACTTCAGACTCTGCATACTGCGTGATGTTTACGAAGTAAACGCTCCGAACGGGATATGAATGCAAGCCCCGCTTGCCTTGGTTTGCAAAGGCTGAGCAAGCCTTTGCCGAGGTTTCAAAAGGGCGAGAAGCCCTTTGCGAGGGTTCTCCCTCGTGGGTTCTTAGGGCAAAGCCCTTGAAGAAATGCGATGAAGACAAAATAAATATATAAACAAAAAGAGCATTTTCGTTTAATAAATTATTAAATGAAAATGCTCTTTTTTAAATATAGTTTACTTTTACTTATCGTGAATTTGGTTCGTAAGGAACGCCTTGAGCGTCGCAGAGAGCGGCACGGCGAGATAAGCGGACACGTCCTTTATCATCTATACCAATGCATTTTACGAGGATTTCGTCGCCAAGTTTGCATACATCTTCTGTGCGATTTACACGGAAATCAGCCAATTCGGATATATGTACTAGACCTTCTTTTCCTGGCATACATTCAACGAATGCGCCGAAGTCTTTTATTGAGCGAACGATGCCTTTATAAGTTTTACCAACTTCGATTTCACCTGTTGTAAATTCGATTTCTTGCAAAGCTCTATCCATTGCAGATTTGCCTGTTGCGTAAATCAAAACTTTACCTTTATCGTCAACATCGATTTGTGCTCCGGAAACTTCTATTATACGACGTATATTTTTGCCTCCTGGACCTATCAACATGCCGATTTTTTCAGGGTCGATATTTACGATTTGAATTCTTGGCGCGCACTCTTTTGTTTCAGAGCTTGGGCCAGCTTTTGATGCTTCCATGATATCCAAAATCTTGTAGCGAGCTTCTGTATTTTGCTTAATCGCTTCTTTTGTGATTTCGAATGAAAGACCTTGAATTTTCAAGTCCAACTGGAATCCTGTGATACCTTGACGTGTACCGCAAATTTTGAAGTCCATATCACCAAAGTGGTCTTCTGCACCCAAGATGTCTGTCAATACAACGTGTTTTTCAAGATTACGATTTTCGTCAAACTTTGTCACCAATCCGCAAGAAATACCTGCTACTGTTGCTTGGATAGGAACACCAGCGTCCATCAAGCTTAAGCATCCGCCGCACACTGACGCCATTGAGCTAGAGCCATTTGATTCCATGATTTCAGAAACTAATCTGATTGCGTATGGGAATTCATCTTCTGATGGAAGTATAGGCAATAGAGATCTTTCAGCCAAAGCACCGTGACCAATTTCACGACGTCCTGGATTTCCGAATCTGCCTGTTTCGCCAACAGAGTAGGGTGGGAAGTTATAGTGCAAGATAAATGACTTTTGTTTGCTTCCGCCTGTAAGACCATCTAAATCTTGATAGTCGCGAGAAGTGCCCAATGTTGTGATTACCAAGCCTTGAGTTTCTCCACGTTGGAAAAGAGCAGAGCCATGAACTTTTGGCAAAAGGTCTGTGTCACAAGAAATAGGACGCAAATCTGCAACACCTCTACCGTCACAGCGTTTGCCATGATGCAAGATATTTTCACGATAAACTTCTTCTTGCAATTGTTCAAATGCTAAGCGGATTTGATTTTCTTCAAATTTTTCTTCGCCGATTTTTTCTTTAACGAAAGCAGATGTTTCAGTCATTACTGCATCAACATCGTCTTGACGCTTTAATTTGTTGTCTTGGAAAACCGCGGCTGACAATTTTTCGCTAGCAAATGTTTTGCACATTTCCAAAATCTCAGGTTTTACAACTACGAGAGGGAATTCTTTTTTCGCTTTACCAGCGATTTGAGCGAGTTCTTTTTGTGCCGCAATGATTTTTTGAATTTCAACTTGAGCAAATGCTAATGCTTCGATGAATTTATCTTCAGGATATTGTTCACCACTACCTTCAATCATCATCATTTCTTTTTCGTTGCCTACATAGATTAAGTCTAATGTAGAATCCAACATTTGTTCGTGATTTGGATTAACGATAAATTTGCCATCAATATCCGCAATACGAACAGCACCAATAGGTCCATTCCAAGGAATGTCAGAGATAAGCATAGCCGCACTCGCGCCATTTACCATAAGAATATCAGGTTCATTGATTCCATCAGCGGAGAGAAGTTGACCAATCACTTGGACTTCATTCATAAAACCTTTTGGAAAGAGTGGACGCAAAGGTCTATCGCAAAGACGCGCAGTTAAAACTTCTTTTTCAGAAGGTTTTGCTTCACGTTTAAAATAGCCACCTGGAAATCTGCCTGCTGCAGAAAAATTCTCTCTATAATCAACTGTAAGAGGGAAAAAGTCTTGATCTGGACGGAGTTTATTTGCGGCAACTGCGCTTACAAATACTGTTGTGTCGCCCAATTGAACTGTCACGGAACCACTAGCTTGTTTTGCCAATGTTCCTGTTGATATTTTGATGCCTAAATCGGCAACTTCTACTGAATATTTTTGTTTCATTATTTCTTTTTTTTGTGAACTTTGCGGATAGGACGCTACGTTCTAGGATTTTTGTATTTTGTTTTTTGATAAAAAAACTCTCTTCGCATATGCAAAGAGAGTTTTATATTCTCTTACTTACGAAGTCCCAATTTCGAGATGATATTGTTGTATCTTGTAAGGTTGGATTTTTTGAGATAAGCCAGTAATTTTCTACGTCTGCTTGCTAACGCAATAAGACCTTTACGAGAATGAAAGTCTTTTTTGTGAGATGCTAAATGATCCGTAAGATGGGATATTCTAGCGCTCAAAAGAGCAATTTGCACTTCGCAAGAACCTGTATCTTTTTCGTCGATACGATGTTCTTTAATTATACTGTTTTTATCTATTGTTTCGTTTGCCATTTTATATTTTCTTGTGCATAGCTTTATGGAGTTTTGTTTAAAACTCATACAATCTGCAACTCGCAGAAAGTATCGTTAAAAAATTTTCTATTCTCTATTTCTTATTTCTAAAAAAATAAAACAAAAAATTTAAAACTACGGGATAGTAAAGTTGGAGCTTTAGTTATCCTAACGCAATAAACCATAAAAGATGCTCCTTTATATATGTTTTTGCAAGCTTTATTTTGCATTATTATTTATTGGAATATTCATATAAAAAAAATAAAAAAAAACTTGAAAAAAATCTCTTTAGGAACAACACTCGTTCCAACACAAATATAACTTACACACTATTATGTCAGACGAAAATAAATTTGAACTCCCTGAAAATCCAAATGTTCTTCCTGAGAATCCCAAAGCAGAATCTTCTGCTCCTGTTTTAGAAGAAGCTCCAGCAGCTCCAAAAATTTCTTTTGAATCTCAAGAAGCTAAAGCTCCTGTAGCTCCATCATTTTCTTTGCCAAAGACATCGGCTGCTCCATCTGTAAAGTTTGGCGCAACTAGTGATTTCAAACCTGCAAAGGCAGTCAAAACTAGCGGTGATGCGGTTTCTTTACCTGCATTCGTTTTAGATTTTGCGGCAGCAGCATGCGCAGTTTCTTTTGCAATACTTATAATTTTACAAAAATAATCTTTTTTTATTCACTTTTTCTTATGTCATCAGTTAAAAGTTTAAATAGTTCTAATTTCGATTCTACAATAGCATCTAACGTACCAGTATTGGTTGACTTTTGGGCTCCTTGGTGTGGTCCTTGCAAAATGTTGGCTCCTACTCTTGACGCTCTTTCTGCGGAATTGCCCGAAACTAAAGGCATAGTTTGCAAAGTCAATGTAGATGAAGCTCCTGAAATTGCTTCAAAATATGGCGTTAATCAAATTCCCACAATAATTTTCTTTAAGAACTCTCGTGAAATGGGTCGCTCAGGAATGGCAACAAAAGACTCCCTCAAAGAGAAAATTTTAGCTATGTAATTATTGAAATTTTAAAAAGAGCATTTTCATTTAATAATTTATTAAACGAAAATGCTCTTTTTGTATATGTTTGTTGGGCTCTGCCCAACACCCACAAAAGGGCTTTCGCCCTTTTGAAACCTGATTGGGGCTGTGAACGAAAAAAAGCCCCAAACCCCAAAGCAAACGTTGCGTTTGCATCATATAGCCCTTCTACTAAGAAGACATACGCATTGCCTTTGGCAATTGCTGAATGCGATTTTATTATTATTATTATTATTATTATTATTTCAAAATAGTAAACTTATTTTCCGAAATATCTTTGAGTACGATTTCAAGGTATTTTGTGAGCGTATTTGCAAAAACAGTATTTTTTATTGTAATATTTTCGCCGATTTTATCCTTTTTGCTTCGATAAAAAAGCAATATAAATTGTCCAGACGCATTTCGAAGTAAATATACGATGCGTCTTGTACCCTCATCGGAAGTTGCATAACCTTTCAAAAGAGTAGTGTTGGCAGGCATATTTATGCCTTTAATTGCAACGGTTGTTTCGCTTTTTGCTTTGCGCAAAATTACTATTTTTTCATTCTCAGTAATACCTTTAGGGAATTCTTTTTTCAAGATTCCATCTGTAATGATTACATTCATTTTGCTTTGCGTTTTTTAAGAGCCAAATCTAGGGCATCGCCTATTTTATCCATTTTCGCTTGAATTGCAGGTGTCACTTCAACAACCTCTAGATGATTTGATTCATTTTCAGGAAGTTTTACATCAAAAGGAATACTTTTTGTGTAAACTACTTGATTCATAAACATACGGATTGCTGTTGTTAGATCAATTCCAATGCCTTCAAGAACTCTATCCGTTTTTTTGCGAAGGTCTGAAGAAACTCTTATCTGTATATTTGCTACTTTCATTGCTATTTCATTGTTAATTCATTTATATAGTCGGTATTTTTGCATTTTAGTCAAGATTCTTTAATTTTATTTTTGGGTCAAGACTAGAATAGGGCAAAATTTCTGCAAAGATTTCATCTTTTATATACAGGAATATTTAAGAATAAGTTGAAAAGTAAGACAATCTACAATGTAGAAAATGTACGGGAAAAAAGTTAATGCAATTGCGCTTTTTTTATTCTTAGGAATAAAAGATATTATTGCAAAAAAAAGAAAAAATGCAGGAATTATATAATAAAAGAATTCTTCTACTTTGGTTGCCATTTTTAAAATTCCAAACAAGAACAAGCTCCAATATAATAATACAAGTGCGATTGTTCCTATTGCAAAACAATGATGTAATAAGTTTAACGTTTTGATTTTTGATACTCTTTTCACTTTTTTCTACTTCACTTATATCTAGAATTGGGTCAAGATATTTCACTTTTAATGGCAAATTTTTTTTCGATATATTTGTGCTTTAATGACTTTCATGTGTTTTGATGTTTTGATTCTGTTTTATAGTTCAGTCGGGCAATTTGCATTTTAACATTCTTAGTCAAGATAAGGTTTTCATTTTTTTATTTATTTTTATTTATTAAAAGGCTTGAAACATCTCTGCTTTTTTGAAGAATAAATCCTTTAATTTTATGAGAGATTCAGTAAATTTCGACAAAAAGGCAGAGCAGGGATTTGTATTCACAAAACTCGACGCTCTCATAAATTGGGTCAGGGCAAATTCTATTTGGCCTCAACCTATGGGGTTGTCTTGCTGCGCCATTGAACTTATGGGCGCTGGCGGTTCACGTTTCGACATTGGGCGATTCGGCATGGAAGTCATGCGTTTCTCTCCTCGTCAAGCTGACTGCATGATTGTTTCAGGTACTGTGACGTACAAAATGGCAGGGACAGTAAAGTATATCTACGATCAGATGGCGGCTCCTAAATGGGTTATTGCTATGGGTGCTTGTGCTTGTACTGGTGGTATGTTCAGAACATACTCGACTCTTCAAGGCATAGATAAAATCATTCCTGTTGATGTTTATATTGCTGGATGTCCTACTCGTCCTGAAGCTTTATTAGACGCCTTAATGAGTCTTCAAAACAAGATTCGCACAGAACAATCAACCAAAGCTTTATTCCAAGCAAAATAATATGAATGCGGAAAATATTTTAAATTTGCTCCCGAACTTAAAGCAACTGTCTACTTGTCACGAGTCCTTGGCTTTTGAGTGCAATGCGGATGATCTTTTAGCTTACGCAAAAAAATTAAATGAACAACTTTCTTTGGAAAGTCTTGCATGTCTTGCTGGAATGGATTTTGGCGAAGACAAAGAAAATAGATTTGGTGTTGTATATACTTTTTTCTCTCATAGTAAAAAATTCTATGTGAGATTTACTGTCTATTGCAAAGACTCTGAGAATCCGATTTTGCCAAGTATTGCGAGTGTCTATAAGAGCGCGGATTGGCAGGAGCGCGAAGCTTACGACATGATAGGTATTGTTTTTGAAAATCATCCAGACTTGCGTAGAATTTTGATGTGGGATTCATATCCTTGGCATCCTTTGCGCAAAGATTTTCCTATAGAAGGCAAAGAAGCTCCATTGCCTGATTCTTTTGTTGGCAATGAAGATGTCTTGGAAATTGGTCCTGCGGCTATTGAAGGTGGCCCATTTTATTCTCAATGCGGAGAGCCACTTCAAGCTCAAAGAGAACCACGTAGTCGCGCTAAATAAAGGATTTTTTTTATGAGCAAAATTTTAAATGCAGATTTCACTCAACCACATATTGGCGATAAAATGCTATTGAATGTGGGCCCATCGCATCCAATGACTCACGGTGTTTTGCGCATGATTGTTGAGTTAGATGGCGACGTCATTACTAAGTGCACGCCTGTGATAGGTCAGCTTCATCGTGGTATGGAAAAGCTGGCTGAGGTAAACACTTACAATCAATTTGTCACATATACAGATAGATTCGATTATCTAGCTCCGCTTTCTAATAACATGGCTTTTGTTCAGTGCGTCGAAAATTTGGCGGGGATAGATGTACCAGCTCGATGCAAAGCTATAAGGGTAATTTGTTGCGAGCTTTCTAGAATCGCGAGCCACTTAGTTGGTCTTGGAGTTTACGGCATGGATGCTGGCGCGCTTACAGTTTTCATGTATTGTTTTACTCAGCGTGAAAAGTTGTACACTCTTTTTGAAATGCTTACAGGCGCTCGTTTGACAACTTCTTTTGCAAAAGTAGGCGGTTTAAATAATGATATGCCTGAAGGTTATTTAGGAAATGTTTTAGATTTCTTGAATCAATTCATGCCTTTTGTTGACGAGCTTGACGCCTTGATTACTCGCAATAGAATCTTTGTTGATAGAACTGCTTCCTTAGGAGTAATCAGTGCTAGCGACGCTCTTTCTTATAATATTACAGGACCAAATTTGCGCGCAAGCGGAGTAGATTCTGATATGCGTAAATCTTGTCCATACCTAGGTTATGAGAATTACGAGTTCGAAGTTCCTATTGGCACTAAAGGCGATTGCTACGATAGATGGTTAGTGAGAATGGAAGAAATGCGTCAGAGTGTTCGTATTATTCGTCAAGCAATTGAGCAGATGCCAACAGGTGCTTGGCACGTGGCAGACACAAAGATTTTTGCTCCTTCAAAGAAAAATGTTCAGACAAATATTGAGTCTTTAATTCAAAATTTTTCTCTCACAACTCAAGGACCTTACATCCCTGAAGGCGAGCATTACTTCCAAGCAGACAATCCTAAAGGAGCTCTTGGATTCTATATAAAGAGTCTTGGCGGAGGCGTGCCATTCAGAGTAAAAATTGCTTCACCTTCTTTTGCAAGTTTGAGCATTTTGCCTGAAATGCTCCCAGGGCATCACCTCACGGACGCAACTGTGATTTTGGGTTCTTTAGACTTCGTTTTAGGAGAATGCGACAGATAGGATTTTTATGGAAATTACACCACAATTAGAACAAAGAGCTAATGATATCATTGCGCAATTTCCTAAAAAGAAATCTGCGGCAATGCTCTTGATGCATTTGATTCAAGAAACTTTCGGATTTTTCGATGACGACGCAATTGCATATATCGCAAAAAAGCTCGAAGTTGAAAATATTGAAATTTACGGAATGATGTCATTTTATCCTATGTTTTCACAGGATAAAAGAGGTCATGTTCATATCAAAGTTTGCAGAACTTTATCTTGCGCAATGGCAGGTTCAATAAATTTAGCTCAAGAAATTTCTAAAGAGTTAGATTGTCCGATTGGCGAAACTAAAGGCATTTACACTATTGAATTTGTGGAATGTCTTGGTAATTGCGTTAAGGCTCCTAATGTTCAAATCAATGACAAGTTGTACGACAGCATTCCTGTTCAAAGAGCAGGGAAGTTCATTGAACAAATTAAAGAAAACGAAAAAGATTTTGTTTCAAAGGATATGTTTGCAGAGCCGCAAAATTGCAACGAATTTGAAAGTCCTGAATTTAAAGGTTAAGTGATGGCTATTACAGAAAACAGAATTATTTATAGACATATTGATATTCCTGAATGGAATAATTCAATTGCAAAATATGAGTCTGATGGCGGATATGAACTGCTTAAAAATGCAGTATCACGCAAGCCTGAAGATATTTGCGCTGAAGTTGAAAAATCTAATTTGCGTGGTCGTGGTGGCGCAGGGTTTCCAATGGGTTTGAAATGGAAATTTTTAGATAGAAAAAGTGGCAAACCAATTTATCTTATCTGCAATGCAGACGAGTCTGAACCTGGAACTTGTAAAGACAGAGAAATTATTTACAAAGATCCTCATCAATTGATAGAGTCGCTAATTTGCACAAGCTATGCGATAAACGCGGCTCATTGTTTCATTTATATACGTGGCGAATATATCAATGGATACCGTATTTTGCAAAAAGCAATTGCAGAGGCTAAAGCAAAAAATTATGTGGGCAAAAATATTTGCGGCACTAATTATTCTTGCGAAATCACAGTCGTTCGTGGTGGCGGTTGTTATGTTTGCGGTGAAGAAACAGGCTTGATTTCTAGCTTACAAGGCGAGCGCGCTTATCCAAGAATAAAACCTCCATATTTTCCAGCTGTAATGGGTCTGTACGATTGTCCTACTGTTGTAAATAATGTGGAAAGTTTGTGTTGGGTTTTGCAAATTTTAAAATTAGGTGGTGAAGCTGTTTCTAAAATAGGTATTGCTTCAGACCCTGGTACTCACATTTGGGGTGTAAGTGGTCTTGTTCAAAAACCTGGACGCTATGAAATCACAACAGGTTCTGCAACTTTAGGTGAGCTCTTGTATGACATGTGTGGCGGGCCTCTTGCAGGCCGCTCTTTCAAAGCGATAATCCCTGGTGGATCTTCAATGAAAATTTTGAAATGGGGCGAAAAAGTTTCTTTCAAAAATGCGTCAGGAGAAATGGTGGAAACTACCGTTGAAAATTTAACACTCGATGCATTGTCATTTATGTCTGCGGGAACTGCAATAGGTTCGTGCGGGATGATTGTTTTGGATAACACTGTTGATATGGCAGAAGCACTCGCAAATTTGAACGCTTTTTATGCTCATGAATCTTGTGGTCAATGCACTCCTTGTAGAGAAGGTTCGCTTTGGATTAATAGAATCACAAAGCGCATATGTTCAGGCAAGGGCAGGATAGAAGATCCTGATTTGCTTCTTAGTATCGCGGACAATATTTGCGGGCGCACAATTTGTGCTCATGGAGAATCTGTTGCATGGCCTGTTCAAAGCAATGTTGGAAAATTTAAAGACGAATATATTGAAAAAATTCAACGTCAAATTAAAGACGGCGGTCAAGCTAGATTGGATAATAATTCTTACAAACTAACTCACGAATAATATGAGCCAATTAGAAAAAGTTTTGATAAATGTAGATGGCGTCAACTATCAAGTAGACGCTGGTCAAAATATAATAGATGCATGTGCTCAAGTTAATATTGAGATACCTCATTTTTGTTATCATCCAAGTCTGAGTATTGCGGGTTCATGCAGACTTTGTTTGGTCGTCACAGGCATGCCTGCAATAGACAGAAATACTAAAGAAATTTTGCACAATTCAGACGGCTCTATGGTCATTGCATGGGCTCCAAAACCTGCAATTGCTTGCGGAACTAAAGTCTGCAATAATTTGTACGTGATTACAAATAATGATTTGGTCAAAAGTTGCAGAGCAGGAGCTTTGGAATTTTTCTTGGCAAATCATCCTTTAGATTGTCCTATCTGCGATTGCGCAGGCGAGTGCAAGCTTCAAGAATATGCGAATGCTTATGGCTCAGGAGTGAGTCGTTATGTCGAAGAAAAAAATGTAAAGCCAAAGCTTACTGAAATTGCTAACAAGATTTACTTGGATAATGAAAGATGCGTTTTGTGTTCAAGATGCATACGTACTTGTAGAGAAGTTTTGAAAAAAGATTATCTCTCTTTCACATCTCGTGGCTCAAGAACTTTGGTTTGTCCTGACACAACTGCAGATATCGACAGCAACTATATAATGAATATTATAGATAATTGTCCTGTAGGCGCGCTTACGAGCAAGGATTTTAGATTCAAGATGCGCACTTGGTTTTTGAAAACTACTAATAGTATTTCCACAGAAAGTAGTGCGGGCGTTAACACAAAAGTTTGGTCTCGTGAAAACAAAATTTATAGAATCACACCAAGACAAAATAATCTGATTAACGATAATTGGATGACAGATTCTGGTCGTATGGAATACAAAAAATACGATGATTCTGTTAAGATTAAATACGCAAGAATAGATGGTTCACCATGTGAGCCTCTTTATGCGATAGGTCGCGCGGGCGAGATTTTGAAATTGGGTTCTATTGCAATAGTCGCAAGCGCAAGACAAACTTTAGAAGAACAATTTTTAGTTGCTCAATTGGCAAAGGAATGTTCCGCAAAAGTTTTTGTTCCAGCACATCTGGGTGAAGACGATGGCTTCTTGCTTTCAGCAGATAGAACTCCAAATATGCGTGGAGCATTTTTGACAGGACTCATCAAAAAAGAATATCCAAAGACAGATTTATTAGATTTAAAAGCAAAAGTTTTGTCAGGCGAAGTTAAAAGCATTTTAAGTTTTGGCGAAGATTTGTTAGCTTTAGGTTTTGATTCTAAAGATTTGAAAAATGTGAATGTAATTTATTGTGCGGTTTCAGAAAATGAACTGTCGCAATTGGCAAAAATCACTTTACCTGTTTGCGGAGATTTTGAAAAGTCGGGCATCTATATAAATAGACAATGGCGTGCTCAAAAGTTTGACGCAGTTTATGAGCCCAAGAAAAATATTTTAACTGCGGTTAATTTAATCTTCAATTTGCTAAAAATAGTAAAGGGAGAAGATTATGTTAATCCATCAAATCAAGAAGTCGTCAAAATGATTTCTCAAGAGATGAGTATAGCTTTTGATAAAATGAATTCTTCAAGTCTTTTAATAGACTCTTCGAAATTCGCAGACATTAAATTTCCAGAATTAAAGGCTCTTCACTATGATGCATAATATATTAGCCACTATTATAATGACAGATTTAGACCCTGTTTGGAACGGGTTATTAAATGCTTTGCTTTATATAATTTTCGGATTTGGTTCCATAATTGTGATCATGTGCTTTGCGGCTTTGAGCGTTGTTGCAGAACGTAAAGTTGCAGGTTTTATTCAAGGCAGATTTGGACCAAATCGTGTTGTGATTCCTTTTGTTGAAGCTATTCCTTTTGTGGGTTCTTCTTTGAGAAAAATGGGATTAACTCAATTGGTTGCAGACGGCATTAAGTTCTTGTTAAAAGAAGATCCGCTTCCTGCGCACGTAAATAAATTTTGGTATATGTTAGCACCAGTGATGTCTTTGGCTCCAGTGTTAATCGTGTCTGCAGTGATTCCTTTCGGGATTATTTATCTTGAAAATGGAGCGATTCCTCTTTCGCCTTCCAACATAGATTACAGTTTGATTTTTGCATTGGCTGTTTCTTCGCTCGGAATTTTCGGCGCTATTATGGCAGGTTGGTCATCAAACAATAAGTATTCTCAGCAAGGCGCATTGCGAGCTGCAGCTCAGATGATGAGCTATGAATTGCTTTTAGGCTTATCTGTTTTGCCTGTTGTTATTTGGGCAGCTTCAAAGGCGGAGAATCCATTTAGTCTTTTCCAATTAGGTGCGGCTCAAGAAGGCACTTGGTTCATTTTGACTCATCCATTGAGCGCGTTGTTGTTCTTAATCGCATTGTTTGCTGAAACAAATCGTTTGCCCTTTGATATGGCAGAAAGTGAAACTGATTTGGTAAGCGGATATCATACAGAATATGGCAGTTTTAAATTTGGTCTTTTCTTCGTGGGTGAATACGGACACGTTGCATTATCTTGCGCATTGTTTGCGGTGATATTCTTAGGTGCTTGGAATCCATTTCCTGGGTTATCTTGGCCAGAATCTTGGGGTTGGGTAGCGTCAGTATTTTCTCTATTTACGATGTTAGTGAAAATTGCGATGATGATATTTTTCTTCATTTGGGTTCGCTGGAGTTTGCCAAGATTCAGATATGACCAAGTCATGAAATTATGTTGGGGTAATCTAGTTCCGCTCTCGCTCTTGAACTTGGTATTCTACATTGTCTTAATTGCGATTTTATAAAATAGGAGTAATAAAAAAGATGTCTATAATAGTAGAACGAAAAAAATTAAGCCTAGCAGAACGCACGTATCTGCCACAAATCATAGGCGGATTATGGATTACTCTGAAAAATCTTTTCAGAAAAAAAGTGACGCTTTCTTATCCCGACCAGCCACCTACTTTGCCTGCGGGTTATAGAGGTGCGCCAACTTTGGTTAAAGATTCTTTGGGTCGTGAAAAGTGTGTAGCTTGTCAAATGTGCGAATTTGTATGTCCGCCAAAAGCTATAAAAATCACTCCCCAAGAAATCAATAAAGATAGCGAATATGCTTTCATTCAAAAAGGTCCAAAGACTTTTGAAATTGACATGTTGCGTTGTATCTTTTGCGGAATGTGTCAATATGTTTGTCCTGAAAGAGCTATTGTTTTGCAAAATGAATTTTCTTTAAATTTTTATGATAAGCAAAGCGCGATTCGTAATAAAGAAGCTCTCTATGCCGCAGGAAAAACTCTTCCTGACGACGTAATGAAATGGCAAAAAGTTAAGGAAGAAACTCAAAAGAAAGTCTCTCACTAAAATGGATACCTTTTTATTTTATCTCTTTTCTTCAATGATGATAGGTGGTGCGCTTGGCGTGCTCTTTGTCAAAGATTATGTGAACGCCGCAATGTCTATGCTTTGTTCGACTTTGGGTTTAGCAGGAATGCTTTTCTTAACTGGATCTTATCTTTTGGCATTGCTTGTGATATTAGTTTATGCGGGCGCAATCATGGTTTTGTTCTTGTTTACAATTATGATTACAGGTGGTGATAGTTCTGATAATTCCAAAACTTGCGATCGAATTTGTATGGCGGGTCTTTGGGCGTTTTCCTGCGCAATGATTTTTTACTTCATACAAAGATGCGGTGAGTTTGTGTCTAACGGACAAGTTGAACAATGCACTTCAGCAAAGACAATGGCAGCATTACTCTTTACTAAATATGCTTTGCATTTTCAAATCGCAGGCGTGCTCTTGCTCGTTGCAATGGTAGCTGTGATTGTGATAGCCAAAGATTCACGCACTGAAGGCGAAAGAAAATAATATGGAATCAAATTATAACGAATTTATTTTTCCTGCATTAATGCTTTTTTGCACTGGTCTAATTGGTGCGCTAATTAAAAAGAATCTTGTGATTATTTTTATGTGCATAGAAATGATGTTGTGTGCAAGCTTGTTGCTTGGCGCGTCATTCGCTTCTCAATACGCAAGTGACGATGCTTTAGTCTTAGGCTTTTTTGTGATTGCAATTGCAGCTTGTGAAATCGCAGTTGCTCTCGCAGTGATAATTCAGCACTACAAATTGAGAGCTTGCACAAACATAAACTGTTTAGATGCGGAGAGGGAATAATTTTTTATGGACTTTTTTAAACTAGAATATTCTTTAATTTTTATACTTTTTGCTCCTCTGTTTTCCGCAATAGTTGGCGCGTTGTTCTTTAGAAAATGCCGTTGGGTTTCTCCCATCATTTCTACAGCAAGCTCAATACTTTGCTTTGCGCTTGCATGTGTTGCGATTTCTACTTCATCAGATTTCAAATTTGCGCTTACCGCATTTCCTCTTGAAATTTTCAAGCTAGGCAATTTTGGTTTATACTTTGGTCTTAGCTTTGAATCGCTAGCAAAGAACATGATTTTTGTCGTCACGTTCGTAGGGATGTTGGTTCACATTTTCAGCTTAGGCTACATGGATGACGACAAGGCAAGAGGTAGATTCTTTGCAGGTTTGAGCTTCTTTATGTTCTCTATTACAGGAATTGTTTTTTCAGACAATCTCTTTATGATGTTCATATTTTGGGAACTTGTTGGCTTTAGTTCTTATGCTCTCATTGCGCATTACAGCAACACTATCCCCGCAATGAACGCTTCTAAAAAGGCTTTCATTGTTAACAGAGTAGGCGACTTTGGTTTTCTTTTGGGTATCATTTGGTGTTATCATAATTTTAACACAGTTCACTTTTCAGACTTGGGAAATATTTTAGCTGTAAATCCTGAATATGTTTCAACTGGAATAGGCTTACTTTTGATGTGTGGATTTTTAGGCAAGAGTGCGCAATTTCCATTACAAGTTTGGTTGAGCGACGCAATGGCAGGACCAACTCCTGTGTCTGCATTGATTCATGCAGCTACTATGGTTGTTGCGGGGATTTACATGATGGTAAAGCTTGGTTTTGCCGCAATGTTGAGCCCATTTGTTTTAGATACAATTTTAGTTTTGTGTACTTCAATGTCTTTATTTGCGGGTATTTGGGCGATAGGTCAGCAAGACATAAAGAAAACTTTAGCATATTCAACATTGGCACATCTAGGAATAATGGGCGTTGCTATAGGTTTAGGTTTTTATGGATTGGCAATGTTGCACTTGACTATGCACGCATTTTTCAAAGCTGCTTTGTTCTTGTGCGCAGGTTCTGTGATTCATGCTTGTCATCACGAGCAAGACATGCTCAAGCTTGGCGGATTATTTAAGCGCATGCCTATTACCGCAATTGTCGCGCTAGTCGCAAGCTTGTCTATAATTGCAATTCCATTCTTTGCGGGATATTATAGTAAAGACACTATTTTAAATTCCTTCTTCGCAAAAGCAATCAGCGAAGGAAGCGTATTTTATTGCGTGTTATTTGTAATGATGATTAGTGCTGTATTCTTTACTCCTCTTTATATAGGCAGATTTTTCTTGCTCGTTTTCTGCGGAAAAAATCAATCTTCAAATGCGGAACATGCGCATGAAAGTTCACTCTTTATTACATTGCCACTTATCGCATTGGCTGTTTATTCTTTAGCTGGAGCATGGGGTGTGGCTTTCGGATGGAACTACTTGATTCCTGAAAACGCAATTATTGTAATGCGTGAAGCATTTGAACATCAACATGGAATCTTTGAACTTATTTCAAGTATTCATGCTTTTGAATATTGTACCTTGGCTTTGACTTTATTGTCTTTGACTTTGGCATATGTGCTATATGGAAAAGGTCGAGATTCTGTTATGCAAAAGACTCCAGTGCTTTACAGTGCAATAGAATCTCACGGTTGGTTCGACGATATTTACAACTATTATGTTGCAAAAATTCAACAACGTTTTGCAGAGTTGGTGAATATTCTTGATTTGATATTTATTGAAGGATTTGTAATACGTGGTCTTTCTGTGGCAACTGCAATAGCAGGTTGTTGTGTAAAAGTTTTTTACTTACGCACAAGTCAAGCTTACCTTTGGTGGCTAGTTGGTGGCGTTGCAATTATTGGAATTTTACTTTTTTACTAAAATGATAAACGAATATTTATTTATTTCATCAATGTTTGCGCCTCTACTTGCGGTGTTTGCTGTATTGATTTTGCCAAACATGAATTCAACTCTTGCCAAATCTTTTGCGCTGATTGCAACAGGCTTTTCGTTGATAGTGTCTATATACCTTTGGTCTGTGATGTATCTTTCTGAGAAGTTAGAGCTTTTCAAATTTACAACAGAATTTTTATCCGCATACAATCTGCCCATGTTCGGACTCAACGAAATCAGCATGATAATGTATGCGCTTGCGGCTATCGTTGGTTTTTGTGCAGTCTTAGTTGGCAATGCTTCAAAGATAAAAAATTACAAATTATATTTGTCTTTGTTGCTCGTTATGCAGTTTGGATTGTTGGGAACTTTTGCAAGTGTGAATATGCTTTGGGCATACATCTTCCATGAATTCGCATTGATACCAACATTCATTGCAACTATCTATTGGGGCGGAGCAGGGAAGCGTGTTGCGTCTATGCAAATGGCTATCTACTTGACTTTAGGAGCATTGATTTCTCTCTTAGGTTTAGTCGCTCTTTACTTCTATGTGGATGCTCCTTCTTTCGATTTACCTATACTTTTAAAGAGTGCATATGCAATGACTGACGCAGCTCCTGCAGGATATATTTTCATTTTACTTTTAATAGGTTTTTCAATTTTAGTTTCAGTATTTCCATTTCACTCATGGGCTCCACGAGGATATGCGGCGGCTCCAACAGCATTCTCTATGCTACATGCAGGCGTTTTGAAAAAATTTGGATTCTATATGTTGATACAACTTGTCATTCCTATATTGCCAAGAGAAGCTTTAGACTATTTGCCTTATCTTGCGATTTTTGCTCTTTGTAATGTTGTGCTGATTGGCTTAATGACAATGGCTCAACGCGATTTAAAACTCATGCTTTCATATTCGAGTGTTTCACATATTGGTATTTGCATGTTAGGTGTTGCGACATTTAGTGTTCTTGGAGTAGGTGGTGCTGTGTTGTTTGCTTTTGGTCACGGACTAAGTATTGCGGTGCTATTTTATCTAGCTAACATAATCACAAACAAAACAAACAAGTGGGATATGAATGAAATGGGCGGACTCATTTCAAGAACTCCTGTTCTTTGCGCATTCTTTTTGACTGCGATTCTCGCTAATATCGGACTCCCAGGATTCGCAAACTTTTGGGGCGAATTGAGTGTGTTAGTCGCACTTTGGGAAAACAATTTTTTATTTTGCTCAGTGGCAGCTTTAGGAATAATAATTTCTGCGATATATGGGCTTCGTGCAGTTGCAAAAATATTCTTTGGTCCATCATCCGCAGAATTTGAAAAATTAACAGACATCACTTTCAAAGAAAAAATTCCTGCAATAATTTTAATAGTTGCACTTCTTTTTATCGGCTTTTATCCAAGAGTCGCAACAAGAATGCTCAACGAGAAATTGCCAATTACTTTATACAGTTTGAACGTTCAAAAATAATATTATGAATCTCAATTTTTTAAAAACTTTTGCTCCAACTTGCGCAGACTTTATTTCTATATTGCCTGAAACGCTTTTGATATGCGCGGCGTTGTTAGTGTTTTTACTTTCAACTATATTCACTTCAAAAGTTGGCGATAGAATTTTATCTATCTTTTCATTGCTCTTGATATTCATAGTAATGACAGTGGGCTTGTTCTTGGATTACTATGACATAATCACACTCGAATATTCTTTTGGCAATATGTTGGCGCCCACAGGACCTTTCACATACTTTGCATTCTTGTGCGCGTTGTTGACAGGAGCTATGGCATATCGCTATTTAAAGAAAAATCCATCTCAATATAAAAGTGAATACTATGGAGTTTTGATGATATGCTTAGCTAGCATGTGCATATTTGTAAGGGCAGAAAATTTGATTTTATTTTTCGTTGCATTAGAATGTATGACTATTGCGTTTTACGCTTTGATTAGTTGGTCTCGTCATTCTTCTATCTGCTTGGCAGGTTCGATAAAATACATGATAATAAGCGGAGTCAGTGGTGCTATATGTCTCTTGGGTATAGTGTTTATTTATGGCGCATCGCTAAAAGCAAATGTGGATTTCTTATACTTTGCGAACTTCTCTTTAGCAAGTTCTTCAAAGTTATTTTACATAGGAATGCTTTTAGTTTTCGCTTCTGTGTTATTTAAACTCGGCGCATTTCCTTTCCAATTCTGGATTTCAGATGTTTATCAAGCAGCTCCAAATCCAACAACATCTTTCTTGGCAATTGCGTCAAAAGCATCCGCATTATTTGTAATTTTCAATTTGGTAGACAACTTAAATATCACTTCAGAAAAACTCTATGTTATCGCTTGTGTAATAGCTTCAATCACTATACTTGTCGGCAATTTGCCTGCGCTTGTTCAGAAAAACACAAAAAGACTTATGGCTCTTTCAGGCGTTTCAAACACAGGGTATCTCTTGATTTTGATTTGCGCTGTTTTGAAAATGCAAGAGCTAAGAGAATCTGTGTTTTTAGTGATGTCTTTTTATCTTTTGTCTTACGCCTTTGCAACCTATGCCGTGTTTATTGTGATGAATCTTTACAGAGATGCTGACGATTCTAAGCAATGCATAGATGACTATCGTGGCATGTTGCACAAAGACAAAGTTGCTACTGCAAGCTTGTCTATCGCATTGGCTTCTCTAGCAGGTATTCCGCCAACTGCAGGATTTTTCGCAAAATTGTTTGTGATTATCGTGGCTTGGCAAGCGGCTTTATATGTGCCTTTGGCTATAATGATTGCAGGTTCAGTAATGTCAATTTACTACTACTTTGCTTGGATGCGCGCAACATATAATAGTTCTGAAAATTGCGAATATAAATTTGGCAGTTCAAAATCCGCAATGGTTGTGCTATTGGCATTGTCTGCTACAACACTTGTGTTCGGTATTTCCAGCATATACATATTCTGATGAAAGAATTTATAAAGACCATTTCAAGTGAATTAATTCGTCTTAAAAATGAGGGATGCGATTATGTGAATCTTGATGAAGAGTCTTTATCTATTCTGAAAAAACTTGCTCCTAAAAATAGCGAGCCAGAATTTTTTGAAGAAAAAATTGAAAAAACAGAAACTCCAAAAATAATAAAAAACACTTTTGCGGAAGGTGTGAATTTTGTTAAATCTTTGGATATTCCTAAGGAAGAATTTGTCTCTATGCCTAAAAAAATAAATGTGGTTAAAAGTACTAGCGATTTTTCTATTGCTCCTATTCCTGCGCCAAAAAAATTCACTTTGCCTGAGGGCGATAAAAAAACTAAATGGGAATTTTTGCGCAATTTAGTTTTGAATGATAGCGTTTGCAAAGAACATGTTAAGGCAGGGAAAAATCTAGTCTTTGGCGTTGGCAGTTTAGATGCTGATATTTTCTTTTGTGGTGAAGCTCCTGGAGCAGATGAGGAAATTCAATGTGAGCCTTTTGTTGGAAAAGCAGGGCAACTTCTTACAAAAATCATTACCGCAATGGGGCTTTCTCGCGAGCAAGTTTATATAGGCAACATTATGAATTGGCGTCCTGAATTGCCAACCTCTTCGGGTAATAGACCTCCTACAGATGAGGAGATGGATTATTGTTTGCCTTATTTAAAAGCTCAAGTTGATATTGTAAATCCAAAAGTAATAGTTGCTTTAGGTGGTACTGCGACTAGTGGACTTTTAGGCAAAGACCCTAAACGCACTCTTGGTTCTGTGCGCGGCAAATGGACAAAGTATGGAGACTATGATTTGATCGTCACGTATCATCCATCATACTTGTTGCAATATGCAACTCCAGCAGCCAAGCGCAAAGTTTGGGAAGACATGATGGCTGTAATGGAAAAAGTTTCTTTGCCAATTTCCGAAAAACAAAAAGCTTACTTTTTGTAAGCTTTTTGTTTGTTCTTTTTAATTGAAAAACTATTAAGAAAAATATTTTTCATTTAAAACTTTTGTAAACTTTTCAGAAAGTTTTAAGTATTCTTTATGTGCGTTTTCATCAGGGCTTATGTCTAAAGAAGAATCTGTTTTGCAGAAGTTTTCTGTAAGCATATTCCAGTCGAATTTTCCTATTGCATTTGCGGCGCGCATTGCAGCCCCTAGTGCGGCAGAATTGCTTGTGCTCAAGCGCACAACTTTTGCATTGAAAACATCTGCTATTATTTTTGCGATACCTTGATTCTTTGATGCGCCTCCTGTGAGAATAATCAATTTTGGATTCACTCCCATCCAAAGTCCACGCAAACGCATATTCATAAACTGACCTTCAATCAATGCGCGCACTAATTGCGTTTTGTTTTTACCTTCAAGAAATTCTTGAGAACCACTCAATGTGAATGAATTTGAATTTACTCTAGGTGTGATTTCATCAGAGATAAAAGGAATCATTATATTTCCATCGTTCGCTACGGGAGAACTTGATGTGATGTTTTCAAAAAATCCCCAATCAACATTTAAAGAATCTTTCAAAGCTTCTCTAGCAAGAGAGCCATTTCTAAAGCATATCAAGCTCATGAATCCTCCAGCGGGGTTGCCGAACACATGACCATACATATCAGGGTCTGTCTTTGCACTTGGCATAGAAGCAAAGAAAGTATCGCTAGTACCTAAGCTGATTGTGGCGTTGCCTTGAGTCATTGCGCCAACTCCAACAAGACTGCTTGGATTATCGCCTGTAAAAAGATTTATCAAAGTTTCGTTATTGAAATTATATTTTTCAACAAAGTAAGTGGAAATTTTTCCTGCAATTTCAGTTGAAGCTTTGCACTCAGGCATTTTTTCTTTCAAGTCAGGAGCAATTGCCTTCATGATTTCTTCATCAAAAGACAATGTTTTTAAATTGAGCATATTCATCCCCGCGCCATCACCAAAATCAATCGCAGCGTCTTTACCGCACAAGACAGAGCACAAGAATGAACTACAAAGATGTATGCGTGTTGTGTCATTATAAGCATTTGCATCTTCTTGCCAAAATTTGCGAATTTGAGAGCCTGAGAATCTTTCTATTACAGCAGAACCTGTGCGTTCTGAAAAAACTTTCGCGCCGCCCAAAGCGTCTGCCATCTCTTGACATTGCTTTGTTGTTGAAGTATCCATCCATATAGGAGCAGTTTTTCTTGAGAAAGAATTTTTATAATTTTCGACAAGAGATTTTTTTGAATCGCAATTTGAGTCAAAAAAGTTTTTGTTCAAATAAACGCTCGCATGTTGTTGACCTGAACCACTGATTCCTTTGATAGCAGATAAATCAATTTCATTTTTAAGTTGAGCAAAGAGCATATCTAAAGCGTCAAGCCACATCAGCGGGTCGGCATGCACAACTTGAGGGTTATCGTTTTTCAGATAACCAGAAGGTGAATTATACTGTGGCAAATCTTTGCCAAAATTTACTGATTTAGTTAAGAGAATTTTTTTCTCATCCAAATCCAAAACTAGTGCTGTGAGAGATTGTGTGCTACAATCCAAACCGAGGAATAAATTTTTGCTCATAATGCCAACACAGTAGCAAAAAAAAAATCAAAGTAAAACTTTTTTAATTTAGATTTTTTTTGAGATTTGCCTCATCGCCTCGTAGGCAACAATTCCCGCGCTTGTTGAGAGATTCAATGAACGCAATGAATCATTAAACTGAGGGATTTTTATGCGTGTCATTTTCAAATCTTCATGCAGATATTCAGGTGAGCCTCTATCTTCAGAGCCAAACACTAGGCAGTCGCCAAAATTAAACTCACAATCCCAAATAGTATTTTCCGCCTTTGTGGTAAGCAACCAAGTGCGAGAGAGCGGGGCAATGTTTTTCAATTTGAAAGCATCCCAAGATTCATGATTATGAATATCAAGTGAATGCCAATAATCCATACCTGCGCGCTTTAACTTTGCGTCAGTGATAGTGAATCCGAGCGGATGTACCAAATGTAAAGAAGCTCCGATTATTGCGCACATTCTGCCTATATTTCCAGTGTTTTGTGGAATTTGCGGATTATGCAAAACTATATGTAATGGAGGAATCATCTTCTTTCAAACATTTCTCTACGAGCCTCTTTCATTGCTTGATTTTTTTTCAAATCTTCACGCTTGTCGTAGAGTTTTTTGCCTTTGCAAACTGCAATCAAAATTTTAGCAAGACCCTTTTTAAAGTAGATTTTAAGCGGAATTACAGAACATCCACCTGCGTCAGTTTGCACTTTGATTTTCAAAATTTCTTTTTTATTGAGTAGCAATTTTCGGGGAGCAACAGGATTATGATTATGCACATTCCCAAAATCATATTCAGAAATATGCGCATGATACAAAATCGCTTCGTTATTATCTACGCGTACAAAAGCATCCTGAATTTGCGCTTTGCCTTGTCGCAGACTTTTGATTTCTGTTCCGCGTAAAACAAGACCTGCCTCATAGGTTTCACCTATGAAGTATTCATGAGAAGCTTTACGATTTTTAATCTCTATAATCTTGGCTTCTGATTTGTCTTTTTTTGCCATGAATGAATATGAATGTATGAACGGAAAAAGAGTGAAAAAAAGCGCAGGAAGTACTGCGCTTTAAGAAAAATTAACTTTCGTCACTTGGGTCGTACAAGTCCCAAGTAATCTTACCTCTGATTACTTCAAGAAGAGCGATGTCTTCAGGATTAAGTCTTTCCAAAGACTCAACCAAAGGTTTTTTGCCGTTTTTGAGCTGTTTCACACGGCGCGACACCACATTAATCAAAATGTTTGGGTCTTGAATTATCTGTTGTGCTTGTTTCAAATAGTCGTCTCTCACTGGTGTCTCCTGTATAAATTAAATAGATGAAGCTAGGTGAATTATTGAATTTTGCAATACTTTTTTATTATTAGTTCAAAGATTATTTTTCAGCAAATTCACCACGTATTTGTTTAGGGCTTACATTTATCGCGTTTTTAAGGATTTTACAAAGATAACTTTGGTCATAAAAGCCTGACTCATTCGCGACTTCGGAAATATTTTTCTTTGTGGATTGCAATAAATTAACAGCTTTATTTACACGCAAAATATTCACATAGCCCATAGGGGTAGTATTGAATCGCTCATTGAATTTACGTTCGAGTGAGCTTACAGACATTTTTGCGACTTGAGCTAATTTTTTTATAGTCAATTTTTCCGCAATATTATCATTTAAATAAATGAGTAATTCTTTTAAAGAATCGTCTTCAATATAGTTTCCGATAAGGCGGGAAATTCCGACTAAGCCAATGATTTCTCCATTTTGTCCGTAAAAAGGATATTTTGTTGTGCATCGCCATGTCAGACCTTTACTTCCTGAGCATAACGAAAGTTCATTCTTATTGATTTGTGCTTTGCCTTTGAAAACAACATAATCATCTTCTAAAAATTCTTCGCCCAACTTTCCTGTCGTCACGACGCAAGTATGTTTACTTACCATATTTTCGCCATAGACATCCATCATTGCATTGTTTGCCAAAACAATATTAGCATTCAAATCTTTGATGAAAAAGAAGCTGTCTTTAGCTAGTGGTACAATCAAAAAGTTGTCGACACAGATTTTATATTTGTCGAAAAAATTGGCATCGTAGGCCCAAATAGGAGTTCTGACTAACTTCATGTAATCAATGTAAATATTATTTCTTTAAAACACAAGCTCTTTTACTTGTGTTCCTTTTGACGCACAGAAAGTCTTGCTTGCATAGTCGCAAAAATATTATTTGAAGAGTCGTAAATTTTGACATCAACAATTGCCGCTTTTGGATGTTCTGTAAGATAAGTTGCCTTTGCAAAAATCTCTTTGTTAGGCATGCATGGAGCTATGTAATTTATATAAACACTATTAGAAACAGCTATTTGATTTTCAGTATTTCCTAGCAAAGCACTAGCATAATCAGCAAAACTAAATAAGAATCCGCCATGAGTCATATCTAGAGCATTTGTGTCTGACATGTTTGGAATCGTGGAAATTATCACAGATGAAAGGCTTCTTTCGACTATTTTAAAGCCCAATTTTGCGGCAAATTTTTCTTTTTCCATTTCTATATTGCTTTTTTCTGGCATGAGTGACATTCTTAACTTTAGGTTAAAAAAATCAACTATATATTAACATATCGATAATAATTCCATTTATATATTATATTCCCCAAAATTATGACGACCATAGACAATATTAAATCGCGTGAAATTTTAGATTCAAGAGGTAATCCCACTGTTGAAGTTGATGTTTATCTTTCCTGCGGAGCTTTCGGTAGAGCTGCTGTTCCCAGTGGTCTTTCTAAAGGCGAAAACGAGGCTTTTGAGTTGCGCGATAGTTCTTTAGATAAAAAATCTTTCTCGAAATTCTTCGATAATCAAAGTCGATATAATGGTCTTGGCGTGACAATGGCAGTCTCTAATGTTAACACTCTGATTGCCCCTGAACTTTTTGGTATGGATGTCTGTGACCAAGCGGGCATCGACAGTTTGATGATAGATTTAGATGGTACTTCTAACAAGTCGAAACTTGGCGCAAATGCTATGCTTGGGGTTTCTTTGGCTGTCGCAAAAGCTGCAGCTAATGCCTTAAATATTCCTCTATATAGATACATAGGTGGAGCAAACGCAAAGTTGATTCCTATGCCTATGATGAATATTTTAAATGGTGGAGTTCACTCTGATGCGCCTATCGATATTCAAGAATTTATGATTGTTCCAATTGGCGCGAAAACTTTTTCAGAAGCGTTAAGAATGGGTGCGGAAACTTTTCACGCGCTAAAAACTATTTTGCGTTCAAAAAATTTGTCTACTAGCGTAGGTGACGAGGGTGGTTTTACTCCTGATATTCCAAGTAATGAAGCAGCTTTAGAGCTCATTGCAAAAGCTGTAAAACTTGTGGGCTATTATTTTGGCAGAGACATTTCTGTTGCTTTAGATGCGGCATCTTCTTCATTTTATAATCACTCTACAAATAAGTATGTTTTCAAAAAATCAGACGGTTCTGAAAGAAACTATTCTGATATGGTTGCTTACTATGTGGATTTGGTAAAAAAGTATCCTATTATTTCAATCGAAGATGGATGTGCTCAAGACGACTGGAAAGGTTGGAAGCATTTGACAGAAGAATTAGGCTCAAGCATTCAGTTGGTTGGCGACGATTTGTTCGTCACAAATCGCACTTATTTGAAAAAGGGAATAGACGAAAAAGTTGCTAATTCTATTTTGATAAAACCAAATCAAATAGGCACATTGACTGAAACTTTAGATGTGATAGAAATGGCAAAATGTTCAAAATATGCGCCAATAATTTCTCATCGTTCGGGCGAGACAGAAGACTCTACAATTGCAGATATCGCAGTTGCAACAAATGCGGGACAAATCAAAACAGGTTCATTGAGTCGTAGTGATAGAATTTCAAAATATAACGCTTTGCTTCGCATTGAAGAAGACTTAGGTTATGGCGCTGCTTTTGGCAGAAAGATTATTGATTCTTATACACGATGAGAATTAGGATTATATATCCACTCATATTTTTAGGAATTTTATTAGGATTCTTGCCTTTACTTGTCATTTTTTTTCGTGTTCAAGCAAAGACTACTGAAAACTCTTTGCCAGTAGGGGAAGTCTTTATAGACATTGCAAAAACGAGTGTTTCAAATACTCTTAGTGATACTTTCAAAATTTGCGATTTGCTAAATGAGCGTATTAAAAATCTTCCTGAAGAAGAAATGCAAAAGGAGAAAAGTGAAGCTATAAATTATTTGCGTGAATACTTGAGTTCTGTGAAAATCGGCACTCGCGGATATGTTTGGATTGTCGAAACTATCAACGATAATGATGCAATTGTGATTTTAGGCAAAGAAGCGGGAATGAGCGGAAAACTTTTGTCTCGAGATTTAGACTATTTTCCTGACCAAAGTACGAGCTCTTTAATCAAGACGGCGAAAGCTCTTAAAGAAAACGAATTGCATACTTTTGTTATTCGTGGAAAAACAAATAATTCTATTAAGGAAGACGATAGAATTAATGTTTATGGAAATTACGAAAATTGGAATTGGATTATAGGGGCGGCATATTTCAATGAAGATTTTTCTAATATCGCAATTCAATCCGCAAAAGATGTGAATTCGAGTTTTTCATTACAAACAATTTATTTGAGTTGTGGACTTTTAGTTCTTATATTGCTTTTGGCTTTATTTATTTCTTTTGCGTTTTCAAAACATATAAATCCTATTATAGCGACCGCAAAATTGCTGAAAGATGGCGATTTATACGCCGCAAGAAAATCTATACGATTCTTGCTTTTGAAGCCATTTTTTGAATTGGATGAATTGTCTTTGATGCAAGATAAAATCGCAGTTCATGCGGATAAACTTTTTACTCAAACTTTAAGCACTCAAAAAACCGCAGATAAAATAATTCAATCTTCTTGGCATATTTCAAGCGTGATGTCTGCGTTGGAATCAGTCTTGCATAGCCAAGAACTTTCGGCAAATCAGCTACGACAAATAGGCGAATCAATATCTGCAGGTACGCATTTTATCTCAAAGCAAATGATTCTTTCTGAATACGAATTTGCTTATTTGTCGACCGCATCAAAAGAGTCTTACGATGCAATGTATTTATCTTTATTGCGCTCTGAAAAATTGAAAAAATTTGGAGAGACATTTGAATCAAGATTAGAAGAAATAAATTCTGCATTAAAGCTGTTGATTGATAATTTTTCAAAAATTTCAAATGACAATGCGTCTATGATTTCTTTGAATATTTCTATTAGTGCGGAGAAATTGGGCGAAAAGGGTAGTGCTCTTGCGGTTTTGTCTAAGGAGTTGTTTGGAATGGCTAAAGAGCTTCAGTCAAGTATAGACAAAATTAATACACACTTGTTTGCTTTTAAAGCGTTGTTAGAAACAAATTTGCATGACGCGAAGTTTTTTGTTGGAAATATAGAAGCTCTCAAAGAGGCTGAAAATCTAGCATTGGAAGATGCTGGGAATTTTTCTAAGAGCATGGAAACTCTCAAAAACTCCTTTGTCCAGATGAATTCTTTTGTGAAAGAAAAAGAATCTAATGCTAAAATTTTACATGACTATATGTCTGAACTTATTCAAAATTCAGAAAAAATATTTTTACATATTTTGCATTCAAAAAATAGTATGGAATTAGTCGAAAAGAATGCAGAGGTCTTTAAAGACAAAATTTCGAGCTTTAAGCTGTAAAAAAGATAAAAAAATACTGTCTTTTTGAAAAATAACCTTGAGTAATCCCACCTTATTTTTTCATACTTAATTTAGTATGGAAAAGTATGCACTCATATCTGTCAGCGACAAAACTAATTTATTGTCGTTCGCTAAAAATTTGGTCGAAAAACACGGCTATATAATTCTGTCAACAGGCGGAACTGCAAAGCTTCTTGCTGATAACGGAATCAAAGTTAAAGAAGTAAGCGAACATACGCACTTTCCTGAAATGATGGATGGACGTGTTAAAACTTTGCATCCAAAAATTCATGGCGGACTTCTTTGCATGCGCAATAATCCTGATCATGTTAAGCAAGCAAAAGATAATGACATTCAAATGATAGATTTAGTTGTTGTTAATCTTTATCCATTTGAATCCGCTGTTGCGAAGGCTGATTGTTCTTTGCATGACGCAATCGAAAATATTGATATAGGCGGGCCTTCTATGCTTAGGTCGGCTGCAAAGAATCATGAGTCGGTGACAGTAATCTGTGATTCTGCGGACTATGATATAGTGTTGGAAGCAATGGAAAAAGGTGGAGAGTCTTTGTCTAACTTGCGCAAAAAATTAGCTCTCAAAGTTTACAAAAGAACAGCTTCTTACGATGCCGCAATTAGCAATTATTTGCATTCAAAATTTATTGGTGAAGAGCTACCAGAGCGCATGAATATTTCTATGCCAATGATTCAATCTATGCGCTATGGAGAAAACCCTCATCAAAAAGCGGCACTTTATGGAAATGATTTCGATAAGTTTTTTAAACAAATTCAAGGCAAAGAACTTTCGTATAATAACATTATTGATATCAGTGCGGCAGTTGAATTGATTTGCGAATTTGACGATTCTAAAAAGCCTGCGCTTGCGATTTTGAAACATACAAATCCTTGCGGGGTTGCTTGTGCAGACACTTTAGTCGAGGCTTGGAATCAAGCATACGCAACAGATACACAAGCTCCATTTGGTGGAATTATTGTCGTTAATAAAGAGCTCACGGGCGATTTGGCAAAAATAATTTCTTCAATATTCTGCGAAGTGATTATTGCCCCATCTTTTGATAGTGAGGCTTTGGAAATATTTTCTAAGAAGAAAAATTTAAGACTCATAATTTCTTCCTACACAAAAGAACGTGCGGCTGAATATCAATTCAAGAGCGTGGTAGGCGGGATGCTCGTGCAGTCGACAGACGCGATTAAAGAGTTCAAAGAAAACATGAAAGTTGTCACAAAAAGAGCACCTACTGAACAAGAGTGGGCTTCTTTGCTTTTCGCTTGGAAAGTAGTAAAACATGTAAAAAGCAATGCGATTGTTTATGCAAATCAAGAACGCACTCTTGGTGTTGGCGCAGGTCAAATGTCTCGTGTAGATAGTTCTAATATTGCAGTTTGGAAAGCTTCTCAATCAAATTTGCCTTTGAAAGATTCAGTGATTGCTTCCGACGCATTTTTCCCATTTGCAGATGGTCTAATCGCCGCCGCAAATGCAGGTTGTACAGCCGCGATTCAGCCTGGAGGCTCTATGAGAGATGATGAAGTAATTGCCGCCGCAGATGAGCACAACTTAGCAATGGTCTTTACTTCAATCAGACATTTTAAACACTAAGAAAAGAAAAACAAAAAGATGTCTTCAAGATCTTATAGTGCGAAAAATAGTGGGCAAATTTTGCTGACTTTAATAGCGGCAATATTTGTGGCTTTTTATATTTTGTTTGCGGGCGGTTGTGATACAAAACGTGAACAAGTCTTGCGTGAAACTGATGAGCCCCACTTTAATCGAGGTCAAGAAGAACTCAAGCGTGGCAATATTAATGAGGCTTTGAACGCCTTTTTGAAAGTAATCGAAAAGCGCAAAGAGTCGCCTGAATCACATCTTGAAGTTGGCAGAATCTATTTGAATAATTTGGAAGATCCAGAGATGGCGATTTATTATTTGCGAAAATATATTGAAGCAAAACCAAATTCTGAATTGGCGTCTTCTGTTGAGCAAATGATTAAAACTTCGCGTATTAAGTTTGCGACAAATATGCCTCTTTCGCCTTTCGATAGTAATTTGAAATATATAGAGCTTGAAGAAATCGTTGCTAAATTGCAGAAAGAAAATTTTGAATTAAAACAACGCTTGGCTCATTACGCGGAAACTATAGAAAAATTTCAAGATGCCCAAAAGGCTCAAACTTCTGCAAGGTTAAAACAAGCGCAAACTGTCCAAACTGCTCAAGCACAAGCTAGCTTTGCGCAACCCGCTCAAACAGTGGCTTCAGCGGCATCCGCATCCGTTACTCAAAATACACAAAGAGTAGAAATCAGCCCTGATGTGCCGAAAACTTATATAGTAAAAGCAGGAGATACTTTAAGTAGTATTAGTCATAAAGTTTACGGAACAAGAAATCGTTGGAAAGAAATTTACAATGCAAATCGTGATAGACTTGCGAGTCCAGAATCTTTGAAACCAGGGCAAACTTTGATAATGCCAAAATAATTTTATGGAAAATTTTTATGCGCATTTAACTATATATGTTTTGACATCAATTTTTCTATTGAGTGTTTCATTATTTTTTTATCAAAAATCGCTTAAGTATAAGTCTTTATTGCATAGCGAATCTGAAAAAAAGAATTTTTTGGAGCGTGAGGTTGTTTTGCAAAAATCTAAAAATGATTCTTTGGAATCAAAGATAAACGACTATTGCGCAAATCTTGCAACGCTTACTGAGCGCGAGAAAAACGCTATTCAAAGGTTAGAAGAAAAGGAAAATGAAATCCATACTGTCAGGGCAAAAATGCATGCCGACTTTGAATTGCTTGCAAACAAAATTTTTGATGAAGCTAAGAAAAAAATCACAGGCGAAAATAAAGAACAAATTTCACAAGTTTTGAATCCTCTTAAAGAAGATTTGAAAAATTTTTCCAAGCGAGTCGAAGATATAAATGCTTCAGGTGAGGGCAAGCATGCTAAGCTAGAAGAGCAAATCAAAATGCTAAAAGAGATGAATGTTTCTTTGAATAAAGAAGCTTCAAATCTAGCAAAAGCATTGAAAAACGATAACAAAGCCGCAGGTACTTGGGGTGAGATGATACTCGAAAAAATCCTGAATTCATGCGGGTTTGAAGAGGGTAGAGAATATAAAACTCAAGTCTTTTCAAAAAACGAAGAAGGCGAAAGATTTTTCCCTGATGTGGTTTTGTTTTTGCCACAAAATAAACATATTATAATAGATTCAAAAGTTTCTTTGCTAGACTATGTTCGTTATTGTGAAGCTCAAGATGAAGAAGCTTCGCATAAGAGTTTGCAAGCATTTACAAAGTCTATGAAGTCTCATATAGATGGGCTTTCTGAGAAAAAATATGAAGAGCTAAGCGAGTTTAAAAATCCTGAATTTGTTTTGCTTTTTTTGCCTATCGAGGCGGCGTTTAATTTACTCACAACTGCGAATCCAGAAATTTATAAATATGCTTTTGAGCGCAAAATTGTTTTGGTGACAGCGTCAACTTTGTTGGCTACTTTAAAGACTATCGAATACATTTGGCGTATGGAAAATCAAGCGAACAATTCTAAGAAAATTGCAGATTTGGGAGCTTCTTTATACGAAAAAATTAGAGTGTTTACTGATAAATTTTTAGGTCTGAAAAAGAGCATAGACTCGCTTTCTCGTGACTATGACGATTCGATGAAAAGTCTTGCGGAAGGCAAGGGTAATCTTATCAGTAGCGCAGAAAAAATGCGCATTTTAGGCGTAAAGGCAAAGTCTAAAATAGACGAAAAGTTGTTGGAAAAATCAAATGAAGAACAAAAATAATAAGCCTGAATGGGTGCCAGAAAATGCGTCCGACGAACACTTCACAAGCTTTGTGATGAAAGGAGTTGATTCGGTTCATGACGGTCTTGGTGGCGATACTGCTATGGATTTTAGTTTTCGTAATTTGAAAAAACGCAAAACATTATCTTTAGATGATTACAAAAATGGCGTCTTAAATTGTGATATAAATATTCTTGCAAGAGCGATTACTTTAATCGAAAGCAATGTTCATATTGATATGGCGCAATCGCTAATTAAAGAGATTTTGCCCAATACAGGAAAGTCTTTGAGAATAGGCATTACGGGAGTTCCTGGAGCAGGGAAGTCTACTTTTATTGAGGCTTTTGGAAGCTATCTTGTGGGACTTGGAAAAAAAGTTGCGGTCTTGGCTGTTGACCCTTCAAGCACGCTTTCAGGCGGAAGTATTCTTGGAGATAAAACAAGAATGGAAAATCTTTCGCGTCTTGAAAATGCCTTTATACGTCCGTCTCCATCAGGCGGAGCTTTAGGTGGTGTGGCTCGTAAAAGCCGTGAAACTATGCTTTTATGCGAGGCTGCAGGTTATGAAATTATTTTGATTGAAACAGTTGGTGTAGGTCAAAGTGAAGTGACTGTTCGCAGTATGTCAGACTTTTTTTTATTGATTCAATTAGCTGCTCAAGGCGATGATTTACAAGGAATCAAAAAAGGCGTGATTGAATTAGCTGATGGAATTTTGGTCAATAAGTGTGATGGAAATATGGTCGAAAAAAGTATGATGAAAGTTGCTGAATTGCGTGGCGTGTTCCATTATATACAAAGTCCCACAGAAGGCTGGACGCCATTTTGCGACTCTTGCTCTGCTCTTGAAAATAAAGGAATCGACAATGCTTGGAATCTTATTTGCGGATTTTTTGACAACGTAAAAAATTCTGGCGTCTTTGACGAACGCAGGCATTTGCAACGTCAAGAATGGTTTAAATCAGTTTTATCAGAAGAAATTTTCAGAAAATTTTACTCTAATGAAAAAGTGAAATTTTTATATGAACAATTGCTACACGAAATAAAAAACTCTGATACACCTGTGACGTTAGCTGTGCAGAGATTATTAAAAGAAAGTGAAAAATGATTTCTTCAAATCTCAAAGTGACATTCAAAGAAACTTTGCATGAATTTGAGATACACTTAACCATGCAGTTAGGCAGAAGCAAAAACACAGTTGTGTCTTATTTAAAAGATATTGAATTGTTTGCTCTGTTTTTGCAGAAGAAAACTTTTGAGAATTTCGATTCTCTTTCAGTTGAAAACTTCATAGATTACGCAAGTGAAATTTCTCATGAAATCAAGGCTACAAGCCAGTCACGCAAGATTAGCGCTTTAAAAAGTTTTTGCGTATTTTTGATGGAAGAAAAGCGTATTGAAAAAGATTTTTCACAATTTTTAATGCGTCCTAAAACTAGAAGAGCAGTGCCAAGCGCGCTTGAAGTTGACGATATAGAAAAACTTATTGATGCCACAGACTCTGAAACTTTTGAAGGAATCAGAGACAAAGCAATGCTCGAACTCATGTATTCAAGCGGATTGCGTGTCAGTGAACTCTGTGCGGTGAAATTTTCCGACTTTGATTTGCATGAAAAGATTTTGCGTGTAAAAGGCAAAGGTTCTAAAACAAGACTTGTTCCTTTTGGAAAAGATGCTCTTAACTCAATTTTAAATTACAAAAAAAACGCTTTGCCAGAAGTTAAAAAAGTTTTAGCTGACGAGTTTTTCATTACAAAGCGTGGCTCAAAATTGTCACGTAAAAGTTTTTGGTTTAATATCAAAAGATATGCCAATTTAGCTAATGTGGAAAAAAATGTAAAACCTCATGGGTTGCGACATTCTTTTGCCACGCATCTTTTGCAAAATGGAGCAAATTTAATTTCTATTCAAGAAATGTTAGGGCATAGCGACTTGTCTACAACTCAGATATATACTGAGCTCAGCAAAGATGCTCTCATTGATGAATACAAGAAATTTCATCCAAGAAGCAAATGAAATGCAAAATGTAAAACACCGTTTTATGTTTTGCAATTTTCCGTATAAAATGAAATGCAAAATGTAAAACACCGTTTTATGTTTTGCAATTTTCCGTATAAAATGAAATGCAAAATACAAAACACCGTTTTATGTTTTGCAATTTCCCGTATAAAATGAAATGCAAAATACAAAACACCGTTTTGTGTTTTTCAATTTCCAGTATTAAAGCGTAAAAAAACACAAGAAAAACTCTTGTGTTTTTGTTTTTGAAAAGTGTTTAAAACTATTGCGCAACTGGAATTACAATGTTTTTATCAAAACAGTTTTCGTTTGGAGTAGGAGACATTTCAAATTCTAAAAGTCCGCCAGAAACGATTTCTGAATGAGTAATATATGGACGTAAAAGTCTCTCGCCATTTAGCTTAACTTCTTTCACGTATACATTTTTTTCAGATTGATTTTTTGCAACAACTTTAAATGTTTTACCACTTTCTAAATTGATTGTAGCTTCTTCAAGTATAGGAGAACCCAAGACATAAATTCCGCCGCATGGATTAAATGGATAGAAGCCCATTGCGCTGAAAACATACCAAGCACTCATTTGTCCGCAGTCTTCGTTGCCGCATATTCCATCTGCTCTATCAGTGTAGAATGTGCTCATGATTTGACGCGCGAGTCTTTGTGTTTTATGCGCTTGACCCACAAAAGCGTAAAAATAAATCACATGATGACTAGGTTCATTTCCATGCGCATATTCGCCTATAGTTCCTGTGACGTCGGCTACATTAAAGTCTGTACGCTCCATGCTAAAAAGAGTGTCGAGTTCTTTTGTAAACTGCTCTTTTTTGCCGAGCATTTCAATCAAATCATATGGAGCATGAGGCGCAAACCAACGCCACTGCCAAGCATTACCCTCGGTATAATCACGTTCTTTAGAGCCTTCACGTGTGTGTGTGCGCTGAGGGTCGAAAGGTTCTTGGAATTTTCCATCGCTATGTTTTGTTCTGAAAAATTTTGTTTTTTCATCAAAATGATTTCTGAAATTTTGTGAGCGTTTTAAAAACTTTTGAGCAATATCTTCATTGCCAATTTGTTTTGCAAAGTAAGAGATACACCAGTCTGAATACGCATACTCAAGAGCACTACAAACAGATTCATCTGAATCTTCAACAGGAACAAATCCACGCTCTTGATATGTTTTTAATCCGCGCCATTCTTGATTTGAAGCGGTTGTCACGCAGGCGTCTAAAAGTTCTTTTGCGTCAAATTCATTCAATAAATTTTTTGAATATGCGTCAACTAAAACAGGCACGGAGTTATAGCCAATCATAGAAAATGACTCATTTTGAGGCAATGGCCAAATAGGAAGCATTTTGTATGGGCTTTGTTTAAACGCATCTATGAATGAGTTAATGAAACTTTTTGTGCGCTCTTGTTCGATGATTGTGAACAAAGGATGAAGCGCGCGGAAAGTATCCCAAAGTGAAAATACAGAATAATTTTCAAATTTTTTATTTGTATAAACAAGATTATCATAGCCACGGAATTCTCCATTTACATCTTGGTTTAGCATAGGAGAAATCATGCAATGATAGAGTGCTGTAGTAAAAATTCTTTTAGTTACGTTATCGCTTTTTACTGAGATTTTAGAAAGATTTTCTTCCCAAGTTTTATCTGCTGATTTTTTAACATCGTTGAAATCCCACTCAGAATTTTCCTTCTCCAAATTTTCAAGCGCGTTTTGATAAGATACGCTAGAGACAGCAATCTTTACTAGAAGCTCTCCACCATTTTTGAAATCAAAATCAAACACTGCTTTCAAGTGTTGAGCCGAAGCGTTTCGTATCAGGCTGAATGCACGTTCAGAAGGAGCTGTAAAAGGTTTATCATTATTATAGATTGTTTTTGAAATAGGCTTTTTATCGAATTTCATTGCAAAATAAACTGTGCGATTATTTGCCCAATAATTTGTTGTATGACTTCCTACTACAAGCTCATCATCAAGAAATCTGATATTACAAATTTTTACATCGTGAGGAGCATTTCCTAAAAAGTGTGCGAGATCTAGAATCAAGCGTGAATCATCATCTTTGGGATAAGTGAATCTGTAAAATGCAGTACGATTCGTCACAGTCATTTCCGCTTTGATTCCATAGTCTTCAAGCATAACGGCGTAGTAGCCTGGGGATGCCCATTCTTGCTCATGACTAAATGTGCTTCGATATCCCTCGTCTGGATTTGATTTTTCTCCTGGGAATAATTTCAATTCTCCATTTGTTGGAATGAGCAAAAAATCTCCAAGTTCAGGACAACCTGTGCCGCTCAAATGAGTTTGCGAAAAACCTTTTATATTTGTGTCAGAATAATGATAGCCACTAGACCAATCCCATTTTGCGCCGTCTGCGTCAGGACTTGCTTGAACTGCACCAAATGGCAGACAAGCCCCTGGGAATGTGTGTCCATGAAAGTCTGTGCCAATAAAGCAATCGACATAGCTCGTGATATTTGCATTAAGCAAATTTAAATTTAGTAATAGAATAATCCCCAATAATTTCTTTTTTGTCATGAGGAATGAGACTATTTGCCTCAATAAAAATCTCAATAAAAAAGAATTAAAAAGTTTTAGTTTTTTACTTTTGAACGTCTTAATTTTCTCAATGAAAATTTGAAAGAAAAAAAGTAAAAAATCCTCTTCTTTGAATTTTCTTCTATGCGCAATGCAGGTGTTCCACCTATGTAGAAGACTCGATTTGGACTAACTACATCGTAAGAATCCCTCAGTTTTCCAGTTAAAATTTCTTTTCCAATTTCAACGTAAGAAGGATACAAACTTCTCAATGGATTTTTACAATTTTCACGCCAAGGTTTACGCGGTCCGTTGTAATGAATAATTACCGCATGCTTGGTTTTTTCTGATTCTCCACGAACATTTGATGATGCAAAATTGTAAATAATATTTAACAAAAGAATTCTATTTTGAAGCGCAACATTTATGACGTCTTGGTCTTGATACTCGATTTTATCAGAAAGTTCTGTTGTATATTTCATGAGCAAATCAGTAGTGGACTCTTTGCGCATCTGATTGAGATTTAAAAGCAATACACCCGCATTTATATATTCTTTTTCAGCAGGGATTCCCAAATTCTTTTTGTATCCAATTTTTTCAATAAAGAAATCTTTAGCACCTGCGGCAATGTAGTCAGACATATCAAAATCTTTCAAAGGAGAAATGTCTCCATTGACAATAATGTCTGCATCTAAATATAAGACTTTGTCAACATTCGTCAGGATTTGGGGAAGCAAATAACGATAATATGTTTCCACAGAAATATGCGGAATTTTTAACCATTCTTCATTAAACAAAGTTTTATCGACTTTATAAAACTCGAATGAACAATTTTTAAAAAGTGATTCTAAGTTTTTTAATACAGATTTATTTTCATCACTTAAGTCAGATGATAATATATTAAACTTAATAGAAAGATTTCTATTATTTACAAGAATAGATATTACGCATGCATATAAATGAGGCATGTAAGAATCGCCTATACAAAATGCAATATGAAGAGGATTTTTTTGAGTATCTGAATTATTTGTCATAATAAAAATTTCTATTGAAAGCTTACACAAACCTTTCTTTCTATGGAATTTCATATTGGCATTTTTTACAAGTAAATTTTTTCTTTCAGCAAATCGGCAAACTGGGTTTGGCAAACTGGGTTTGCATCTATATCCCTCACGGAGCGTCCGTTTCACGGACATCACATATTGTGTACTGGATAATTTATTTTTAGATAAATCGCATTCAGCGATTGCGAAGCAATGCGGACTGTCTGTCTATGCGGTGGGTCAAATTCAGGTGCAGGAACGCACTTCCTGCCGAGGTTTCAAAAGGGCGAGGAGCCCTTTTGCGGGTATGGGCAGAGCCCATATAAAGACAAGAGAATTAAAATAGAAATATAAAAAAAGAGCATTTTCGTTTAAAAAATTATTAAATGAAAATGCTCTTTTTTAAAAATAAATTATTTATTTATTTCTTAGTCCAGACTTGGATTTTGTTTAAACCTGGTTGGAGTTTTTCGAATGGGCCAGCCATTGGTTGGGCAGAGCGAGGGTTGCCAAAAATATCTTTATCTACCGTGTAATGACTTCCATCAGGATTTACAAATGGAGCTTCAGGATAGTATGCAATTCCTAAATCTTCACTTTTCACAATTTGAGTGTCTGAGTTTTTGAAATCATCAGGAAGAGTGAGTATTACAAAAACATTTTTGCCTTCTTCCACAATTTGCATGTCGCAATCAAAACCATCATAAATCAAGTGTCCTGTTTCAAATTTTACAGGACGGGACATATTTAAATAGATATTTCCCTTTGCCATAATTTGAGGTTTGATTTCACTATAACGAGAAAGTCCATAGTTGCCATTCTGAGTAATGTTAAGATTATTGCGAGTTGCAAACATGTTGTTTAAGTATCTGTTGTCAGCAAATTCAGTAGGGATGAATCCCGCAACTTGAGTCCCGTGAGCGAAGAAATATGGAGTGAAACGCTCATCAGTAGTGGTGGTAGTAAAGCCCGCCAAAATATTGTGAATATATGCGCCACCGCCAGAATTATACAAAATGTTTTCACGTGAACCCATCACATTATTTATTACTGAATAAGGTCCATGACTCACTTCAACAAAAAGGTCAATGTGACCACTCTGAGTTAGAACGTTTTCAGTGACGATTGTGCCTTGAGTCATCCAGTCGAGCCAAATGTTAATATTTGTGTGATGTATGTAATTGTTTCTGATTATAGTATCAAGAGCTGCGTGAAATTTAATACCTGCCATTTCAGCACCAAAAAATTCTTTATGACGATAAATATTAAAAATTTCGTTATTTTCAATTATGCTCCAAGAAGCGCCCATACTGCCCACAATGCCAGCTTGTCCGCACTCAGAAATAACATTATTGCGCACGATATGGCTACCAATATTGTCTTTATTCCAACCATATTTGATAGCTCTAAACACACATTCAATATAACGAGAATAATCATTTTTTGCAGTGTTAGGATAACCCAATTCGTCCAAATGCAAAGAGTCGCTATATTTGCCTAAAGTGATTCCTACGCATTTTGTGTTTTTGATAATATTATTTTCAATTATCCAGCCTTTATTCCAACGAGCCGCAATCATGCCAATTTGGTCTTGAGACGGAGGAGCCCATTGGCTTGCAGACTGACTAATTTCAAATCCACGAATAGTGATGTAATTCACACCTTCTTTATCAGGACAAAAACAACTTTCACGAACAGAGATTTCCACAGATTCTTTGTTTGGGTCGGCATCGCCAAAGACAGCATAGATAATAGTTTCTTTGTCATCACTGGTGGAAGTCCAACGCAGATGATTATCAGGTAAATTCTTTTGAAATTCAACCGTATCGCCTGTTAATTTTTCAATACTTTCTTTATCATAGAGAGCCTTGTCATTTAAGAAAACTTCTCCTGGGTGATGGTCTCTGCCACGAGGATTAAACCAGTCAGCTTTCATAACAATTTTAAATGAATTGAAATCACCAAAAAATTCATTGGGGATAACAACTTTCCAAATATTGTCATCATGCTTTGTCCAGCCTTTGATTACTTCAGAACCTTTGATTTGTACTTTGGCATCTTTAGCTGCTTGATAAACTATAGGCTTACCTTCTTTGCCACCATTCTTTGGATTGATTTGCTCACGATACGTTCCTTCTGCAACAGTGATTATATCACCTGCAACAGCGATATCCGCGGCACGTTGTATAGTTTTGAAAGGACTTTTTTGAGTTCCTTTATTTTTGTCGTCTCCAGAACTTTGCGACACAAAGTATTCTTTAGAGAATGCGCTATGTGCAAGAAACGCACATAATATGATTGTTATTATTTTTTTCATTATTTTTCTATATTAGTTTTTTTGAAATTAAAAATCTTTCTATCGTTTTTGAAAAACTTTGATTTTGTTTATTCCCGATTTTAGATCTTCGAAAGGTCCAGCCATTGGTTGGGCAGGGCGAGGGTTGCCATTCAAATCTTCATTTATAACGAGTCTGCTTCCATCAGGATTTACAAATGGAGCACTTGGATAAAACGCTTTTCCCAAAGTTTCTGACGTCACAATTTGAGTCTCTGAATTCTTGAAATTTTCAGGCAGATTAAATACCACAAAAACTTCCTTGCCTTCTTCTACGATTTTTAAGTCATTATTAAAACCTTCAAAAAGAGCGTAGAATTTTTCGTTCTTGTAAGGTCTTGCGTCATTGAAATAAAGATTCGCTCTAGCACTTATTTGACGCGCAACGCTATCATATCGCGAGAGCCCGAATCCATTTATTTCAACTGATTGCATATTCGTGTCTGAACGATTTGCGAACATGTTATTGAGAAATCTATTGTCTGTGAAATCAATAGAAATAAATCCTGCAACCTCAGTTTCATTTTCGAAAAAATAAGGAGTATAACGAGGGTCAGGATGAGTTGTCATGTATCCGCCCATCATGTTGTGCACATATGCTCCTCCACCTGAATAGTATAGAACGCTTCTAGGTGATGCCAAAACATTATTTGCAACTAAGAATGGTCCATGACTTACTTCAATGAAAATATCGCATATACCTGTGTAATTACAAATATTTCCAATGATTTGTGTGCCTTGAGTCATCCAGTCCATCCAAATAGCCATGTTGGCTCTGTGTATATAATTATTTCTCACAACAGTATCAAGAGCTGCATGAAATTTAATACCACCCATTTCGGCTCCGTTATATTCTTTATTTCGCCAAATATTGTAAATTTCATTATTTTCAATTATGCTCCAAGAGGCTCCCATACTGCCACAGATGCCAGTTTGTCCGCAGTTAAAAATAGTGTTGTTGCGCACAATATGACTGCCTATATTGTCTTTATTCCAGCCGTATTTTTTAGCCCTGAAAACGCATTCTATGTAGCGTTCATAACCACCTTTTCTTTCGTCAGGCATAGGGAACTGGTCAAGATGCAAAGAATCTGAATACTTAGCTAAGGTGATAGCAGAAGCTCTTACATCATGAAGTGTATTTTCTTCGATAATCCAACCTTTGCACCAGAGAGCGGTAATCATACCAATCTGGTCTCGAGTAGGCGGCGCCCAACGTGCAGTCGCTTGACTGATATCAAATCCGCGTATTGTGATATAATTTATACCTTCTTTTTCAGGACAAAAACAAGATTTACGAATAGAGATTTCAACTGTTTCTTTATTTGGGTCAGACTCTCCAAACACTGCATAAATAATAGTTTCTTTGTCGTCGACGGTAGCTGTCCAGCGTAGGTGATTATCTTTTAAATGTCTTTGATTTTCGACAGTTTCTCCTGACAGTTTTTCAATGCTTTCTTTATCATACATTGCTTTGCCATTTAAAAAAACTTCGCCCAAAAGATGAGTTCTACCTTTGTGTTCAAACCAATCACCAGACAATGTTAACTTAAATGGATTATGCCCTTTGAAAAATTCATTAGGGATAACAACTTTCCAAATATTGTCGTCATGCTTTGTCCAGCCTTTGATTATTTCAGAACCTTTGATTTGAACTTTTTCATTTTTGACAGCTTGATAGACTATAGGTTTGCCTTCTTCGCCTCCATTTTTTGGAACAATTTCTTCACGATAGACTCCTTCTGCAACAGTGATTATATCACCTGCAACAGCGATGTCGGCGGCACGTTGTATAGTTTTGAAAGGACTTTTTTGAGTGCCATTATTTTTGTCATCACCAATTTTTTGAGAGACAAAATATTCTTTAGAAAACGAAATATGTGCAACAAGTGAACATAGCATTAGCATTAAAAATTTTTTCATTTTCTCTTTTCCCAAACTTTGATTTTGTTAGCGCCTGCCTTTAATTCTTCAAGAGGTCCAGCCATCGGTTGGGCAGGGCGAGATGCGCCTAACATATCTTTATCGACAACAATTTTACTTCCATCAGGGTTAACAAAAGGAGCATCAGGATAATGTGCTCTACCCAAAGTTTCTGTTGTGATAATTTGAGTTTCAGAATTTTTGAAATCTTCAGGCAAATTCAATGTTAAGAAAATTTCATTCTCTTCTTCTATGACTTGTAAATCATTATAAAAATCTTCAAACACAAGATAATTTACATCAAATTTAGAAGGGCGTGATGTGTTGAAATAAATATTCCCTTTTGCAACGAGTCTATTATTTTCAATATTGTCGTAGCGAGTAAGACCAAAGCAATCGAGTATTCCATCTTTGCGGTCTAAGTGCAGATTGTTGCGATTCGCAAAGATATTATTAAAGTATCTATTGTCTGTGAAATCGATTTGCATAAATCCTGCTACATGCGCTTCATGAGGGAAGAAATATGGAGTAAAGCGAGAATCGCTTAGCGTAGTGACAAATCCACCCAAGATATTATGAACAAATGCGCCACCGCCTGAATTATAAAAAATACTTCTGCGTGAAGCCAAAATATTATTTCCTACAAAATATGGTCCATGATTAACTTCTGCGAAAATATCACAATCATCATTGTATGCGAAAACATTGTTTACAACTTGTGTGTCTTGAGTCATCCAGTCTAACCAAAGACCACTTATGTTGTGATGGATATAGTTGTTTCTGATTATAGTGTCTATAGCTGCATGAAATTTAATGCCTGCCATTTCATCGCCACCGAATTCTTTAAATCGATAAATTCCATAAATTTCATTGTTTTCAATTATGCTCCAAGCAGAACCCATGCTTCCGCAAATAGCCGTTTGTCCGCAATCGAAAATTTTGTTATTACGCACGATATGTCCACCGATAGTTTCTTTATTCCATCCATATTTTCCCGCTCTGAAAACGCATTCTATATATCTTGCATATCCATTTTTCTTAGGGTCAGGTATAGGGAATTGGTCTACATGCAGGGCGTCTGAATATTTTCCTAAAGTGATTCCTGTGCTTTTTGAATTGCTGATAATATTGTCCTCAATAATCCATCCTTTGCACCAGCGCGCTGCTATCATACCTATTTGTTCTTGAGTAGGTGGAGCCCATTGTGTGGCTGCTTGACTAAATTCAAATCCACGTATTGTAATATAATTTACATATTCTTTGTCAGGATAGAAGCAACTTTCACGCACAGAAATTTCGACTAATTCTTCATTAGGATTTAGGTCTTTACCGAACACTACAAAAAAAGTTGTTTCCTTTTCATCGCTCTGAACAAACCAACGCAGATGATTATTGGGCGCATGTTTTTGACGTGGACTAGGTTCACTTGTCAATTCTTCAAAAGTGTTTTTTTCGTAAAGAGCGTTGCTATTTAAAAAGACTTCACCTAGATGTTGAGGTTTGCCGTTGTCTCTATACCAATCGCCTGTAAGAACGAGTTGATATGGATTAAAATTGCCAAAAATTTCATTAGAAACTTTTGCTTTCCAAATATCTCCTTCGACATTTTCCCATCCAGTAATTATTTCAGAACCTTTGATTTCCACTTTAGCATCTTTCGCTGCTTGATAGATAATAGGCTTGCCTTCTTTGCCACCATTTTTAGGAACGATTTGTTCTCTATAGACACCTTCTAATACAGTGACAGTGTCGCCTGCAATAGCGATATCAGCTGCGTGTTGTATGGTTTTAAATGGACTTTTTTGAGTTCCTTTATTTTTGTCATTACCAATTTTTTGCGAAACAAAATACTCGGTTGCGATTGAAGCGTGCGTCATTAAAACGCATATTAGAATTGTTAGGATTGTTCTCATAATCGTCAACTAGCTTAGTCTGTGCTACTATTTTTTGTCAAGACATTTCGCACATAAAAAAAAGATTTTTATTAAAAAAAAACTTTCAATATCTTGAACTTGTCTATATAAACATAATCAATATGAAAAAATTACTATTGATTCTGGTTTCATTTCTAATGCTTCTGTCGGCAAGCGCCGCAAAAAAACCTAATGTCATTATTATGATGGCAGACGATTTAGGTTGGCGTGATTTAGGTTGCTTTGGTAGCACTTACTTTCAATCGCCTAATCTAGACGGATTAGCTGCTGGAGGTATGCGCTTTACTAATGCACACTCTTCTAATCCTACTTGTACTCCTACTCGTGCAAGTATTTTAGCGGGTCGCAACAGTGCTCGTTTACACATTATGGTTCCTGTTGGTCATGGTCATACTCCTGACTTCGGTGGCGAAGTCGCTAAAGGTCCGCATGACAGACGCGCAACTGAGCCAATTAGTGCAAATCGTATAGCTTTAGATACTCGTACTATTGCTCAGGCTTTCAAAGACGCAGGTTATGCAACTTCTTTCTACGGAAAATGGCACTTGGGCATGGGCGAATACATCCCTGAAAATTTTGGCTTTGATGTAGTTGTAGGTGGAAGAGAATATCCATCTCCTCCTCATGGATTTTGGTTCTCTCCATTTGAAGGAGAAAGAGCAAAAGAGCTTCAAGAAAAAGTTCCTCACGCAAATGGCAAGTGGGTGACACCTTGGCCTGCAGACGCAAATATGCCTACAGATTTGCCTCCGGGGACTCATGCAGACTGGGCACTCACTACAGAAGCTATAAAATTTATCGAAGCGAATGCTAAAGAAGAAAAACCTTTCTTTATGTGTATGTGGTTCTATAGCGTTCATGCGCCTTTCTACAGTCTTCCAGAGTTGATAGAAAAATACGCGTCTTCTGCAGACCCAAAGAATCCTCATCATAGTCCAACTATGGCAGCAATGATTGAACTTATGGATATCAACGTTGGTCGTATTCAAGACACACTGAAAACTTTGAAATTAACAGACGATACTATTGTGATTTTCACTTCTGATAATGGTGGCAATATGTATGGTCAATCAGACGAAACTACCGCGACAAACAATCATCCATTGAATCAAGGTAAAGGGCATACACTCGAAGGTGGAACTAGAGTTCCTTTCATTATCACATATCCAAGACTCATTAAACCCAACACTGTTTCGGATTCAATGATTTCTTCAACGGACTTTTTCCCAACACTTCTTTCTATGGCAGGATTACCTCTCGAGCCTGAGGCTCATTTAGATGGTGTTGATTTTTCTCCTGCTCTCAAAGGCAAAAAATTCCAAAGACCTCCTTTGACTTGTCATTGGCCATATTCAGGCAACTCTAGCACTTCATACACAGATGGCGATTGGAAACTTATTACTTATTGGTTCTTTAATCCAGATTGGTCGAATCGTCATGTGTTGTACAATTTGAAAGACGATATTTCTGAATTAAATAATCTTGCAAAAAAATATCCTGAAAGAGTCGAAAAAATGTTCGCTGCTATGGAGAAAGATTTAAAAGATATGGGCGCTTATATGCCTCTTAAAAATCCAAACTTTAAAAACACTCAAGTGAGTGGTTGGTATGGCGACGAAAAAGCTCCTATTAAAGCTATAGGTCGCAATACTCTTGAAGTCAACGCTAAGGCGGGCGGTACTTGGGGCACAAGAAATGAACTCGCTCATGGCGAAGCTAAGCAAGTTCAATTTATCTTTGAAGTGACTTCAGATGCTGATGTTGAATTCGATACTTTCATCTATGCTCATCCTAAAAAGCCAACAGATGAAAATGGCAAGAAAATCAACTTTGAAAAACATTTGCTCGAAACAATTTCTGTTAAAAAAGGTGAAACAAAAAAATGTTATGTTGAATTCGATTTTATCGGACCTTGGCGTAGCTTCATCTTTGAAATCAAAAACGATGCCAATATAATTTTCAAAGATATGCAGATTTTGACTCCTGATGGATCTCCATACTCAACTTGGAACTATTTCGATATTTAATCTGATTTCTTCCCCAAGACACATTGTGTTTTGGGGATATTTTTTTAAAATTTCTTTATAAAAAACATGCAGACAAATGATTTTTTTGACGCGCTTCGTTTGCGTTTATCTAAAAGCAACAAACCTAAATTTTCTATTATCGTTGATTTTATTTGCGACGCTCTCGAAAATAAACAATTGAGAAAAGGTGATACTATTCCTAGTATCAATCTAGTTTGTGAGAACTGCGATATGGCTAGAGAAACTGTCCGTAAAGCATATAATGTCTTGCGTGAAAAGGGGCTTGTTTCTTCTATGCGTGGAAAAAGTTTCAACATTGCCTCTGAAAAAGTAAGAAATGTAAACAATGTGTTTATCTTTTTAGACCGCCTAAGCAATGCTTACAAAGAGCAATTAATTCAAGGCATAAATGATACTGTAAAAAACAAAGCGACTCTTACTTTTGTTGCTCATCATTTATATAGACACGAATTTGAAACCATTTTAGAAAATGCTATTGGCAAGTATGAACGCTATATCATCATGCCTGTTCAGGATAATGTTTGTTTGAAAAGGCTAAGTGATTTTCCTCAAAAAAAGCTAATGCTTTTAGACCTGTTTGCAGATTTTCCAAATAAAAAATGTTCGCAACTACTCCAAAATTTCGACGAAAATTTATACAAAGGACTCACATATCTTGATGAGAAAATCGCTCAATACAAGGGTTGGAGCTTCAACATTTGTTTTAATCCAGATAAGCGCCATCCAAAAGAAATGCCAGCGGCTTTTCTCAAGTACTGCAAAGATAGAAAAATCGAAGCTTTTGTTCACAACAAATTTACTCCAGAAAAACTCAAAAAAAATACCCTTTGGTTTATGCTAGATGATGAGGATTTTGTTAATCTAATTATGGAAGCTCGCACTCGTAAATACGAGCTTCTCAAAGACTATGCCTTCCTCACATACAACGATACCCTCATTAAGCGTGTTGTTCTCAATGGCATCACAACTCTCTCCATAGATTTCTATGCTATGGGTGTTGCCGTCGGTAAACAAATCCTAAACTGGGACCCTCATCTAAACAAAACCTTCGATACAAACCTAATCAAAGGCTCTACTTTCTAAGCTTACAAAAATTATTTTTAAAGGGCGAATTTATTAAATAATTATTATTTAATAAATTCGCCCTTTATATATATATATATTTAACCTTCTCCTTAGATTCCACGAAGGACCTTTTTCATTCATCCTTTCGAAACCTGACTTAATGGGCTGTCTGCCCCTTCGAACCCTCGGCAAAGCCGAAGCTACACTAACGAAGGGGGCTTTTTGCCCCCTTTCGAAACCCCCGCGTGGGGCTGGTTTCGCCCCCCACCCCAAAGCAAGTACGACTTGCAGCGATAGTCCCTTACGGAGCGTTTTTTTCTATTTTTAAAGCGGCGGACTAAGTCCTTTAATTCTAGTTAAAGTATGAAGTCGTCAGAGAGTTTTTGTTGATGTCGTTGCGCTGTCCGTGTGTGGCAATCGTACTTGAATCGTTTTTAGATTTTTTCTTTTTGAAAAAACCTAAAACTTCCGATTCAAGCACGCACCAATATTAAAGTGGCGCACTTCGTGCTTTGATTCTA